>WYEB01000471.1_pt1 | contig 14419 bp, 15 predicted proteins | sample 6343061 | NCBI WGS metagenome assembly WYEB01 (sample SAMN13812332, study PRJNA600296) | hot springs metagenome | biome: ENVO:00000051; feature: ENVO:00002007; isolation source: sediment sample from Evening Primrose shelf | place: USA: Yellowstone National Park, Evening Primrose Hot Spring ... | reverse complement strand
AAAAGATACTTGGACGCCATCGAGTTCCTCAAGCGCGTGGCGGAGGCCGCCGAGCGGCTGAACCACCATCCCGACGTGGAGCTCCGGTACGTCAACTTAACCTTGAGGCTGACCACCCACGACGCCGGGAATAAGGTCACCGAGAGGGACCTCCAGCTGGCCGGGGAGATCCAGAAGGCTGTGGAGGAGTTCAGAGACAGGCTGGCGCAGTAGCTCCGGATCCGCCGCCTTGTGCCTCTGCCCAGCGCCGCGGCCGGATCACTCCACCCCGTCGACTGGGCGCGCCTCTGAAGCTGGGCGCCCCGTCTCGATCGGCCTCGGGGGGATGTGTCTCCTCGAGCTGCCCGGATGCGCTCCCGACGGCTGTCTTCGGCCACGGCCCCCATGGCTATGTTTGACACTGCACGTCCTGTAGCGCCCTTCGGAGGATCGGGTCGGGCACCGCGTATACCTCCCCCCGCTTCTCCAGAAACCCGTAGTCCACTAGTTTGCGGAGTAGTTTCGTCACCTCCGAGTCGCCGATAGGTCTCCCCTCCTCGGCCTGCAACAAGCGCTTTACGTCTGACCATCTGGCGCCTCGGGCGGCGGCCAGCTTGGCTACGGGGATGTACCTACGGGAGCCCATATACCTCACGAAGTTGCAGAACTCCTCTGCGGCGATCTCCGTAGCCCGCCTCACCGTGGCCTCCAGCGCGGTCGCCGGGTCCCACAGGGCGTTTAGGCCGAAGTAGGCCAGCCATCCCACAACCCCGCCGAGGGCCTCCACGGCGGCCTCCAGAAGTCCTGCGTCCACAGACGCGCCGGCTTGCCGGAATCCCTCCTCCAGATACTCCAGCGCCTGCTCTCTCGTGAAGGGCCGGAGCTCTATCCTCTCGGCGTATCTCCCGTAGAGGGGAGACTCAGGATCCTCGAGCCCCAGGAACCTCAGCAGAAGCCCCGCCTTGGATCCCGTCAGCACTATGGAGAGGTTCTTCAGGTTGTCGTAGGCGTAGCCCAGCGCCGGCAGTATCTGCCTCCCCTTCAGCTTCGCGAGCTCCTGCGCCTCGTCTATTATGAGCAACAACCTCTCGCCTCTGTCGCCGGCCCACTCGTCCAAGACCTGCAACAGCTCCGAAAGGCCGGGGGCGCTCCTGCCGGCCTCGAACCTCACCTCGACGCCTGCCACCGAGACGCCCCGAACCTTGGCCAGCAACTCGCCGAGCCTTTTGTGCATGGGCAACAGGCGCCTCAGCTCCCGGCGGAGGGCCTCCAGCAGATCGGCATAGGAGATATAGGGCCTCTCCTCGAAGGATCTGGCGTCTATATAGATCCTGGGGCGGCCGTACGTGCCAGCCTTGACCACAGACGTCTTCCCTATCCGCCGCATCCCAACGACCAGAGCCAGCTGGCGGGCGGCCGCCGCGCGGCGCAACTGCTCTACCTCCTCCCTCCTGTCGAAAAGCTCCTCCGGCCTCTCGGCCGGTCTGTCCATAAACAACATAGATATGTAGTAACTACATACCTATAAAGTTGCTCGAAGCGCTTCGCCCTACGCGGAACGCAGGAGTCGGGAGGCGGGCCTGCGCCTTTTAAGCAACACCAGCAGGGCCGCCACGGCAACGGTCGCAGCAGCCAGCGCCGCGAGCCTCGCGTAGTCTGGGCCGTACGCCACCTCTAGGCTCACCGGCCCGCCGACGGTCAGCGCCAGATCCGTGGCGTTAGGCCGGTAGACCACCAGCCCGCCCAGCTCGCCGTACGCCGGCGCCTGTACGGACAGGATGGAGCCCGGGGCGGCCCAGGCGGCGTAGCTCCGCGCCAGCGTGCCGTTCACGTAGATCGGCATGGCGGCTACCACGGAGACCAGATATCTTGGCGACCAGCTCACCGCCAGCGCCGTCGGGGCGTCGACGACCAGCGACACGTTGGCTACGCCGGGCACGAACATGGTCCCGTTTCCATATATGTAGCTGTGCGCCTCCACCCTCACGGAGGAGCCCGGCTCAAGCCACGCCGTGTAGTTGGTGGTCTCCTCGCCGTCAACGGCTATGGGCAGCGGCGAGAGGATCCTCACGAGGTATTCGGGCCGCCAGTCCATCGTGAAGTTCACCGGCCCATCGACGACGAAGGTCTCGTTCCCCACGCCCGGCGTGAACATCGTCCCGTTGTCGAGGACGTAGCTATGCGCCTCGACCCTCACGGAGGAGCCGGGCGTTGCCCAGGCCGTGTAGTTCCGCGTCGGCACGCCGTTTACGTACACGGGCAACGCCGAGCGTATGCTGACGAGGTATCTGGGCGACCAAGACACGCTTAAGGCAGACGGCGAGATGACGCGGAGGGTCTCGCTCGTGGCGTTCGGCACCAGCATGGTTCCGTTGTTGAACACGTAGCTGCGGGCCTCGATGACTATCTGGGAGCCCGGCCGGACCCAGGCCGTGTAGTTGGTGGCCATCACGCCGTTGACGGCTATCGGCAGTGCGGAATAGACCTCGACCAGATACTCGGGATGCCAGCTCACCGCGACGTCGATCGGCCCGTTGACGACGTAGGTGTAGTTAGCCGCGCTTGGCACGAGCCTGGTCCCGTTGTCGAGCACGCGGTCGTAGGCGACTATCGACAGAAGCCCGCCGGAGCGGACCCAGGCCCTGTAGCTCGTCGTCCCCTCGCCGTTGATGTAGACCGGGAACGGGGACGCGACCTCGACGAGGTAGTACCTCAGCCAGCCTACGGTTATGTTTATCGGGCTGTCGACGACTATGGTCTCGTTGCCGACCGTGGGGACCAGCATGGTCCCATTGCCGAGGACGACCGCGCGGTCCCTCACCTCTAGAGCGCTGCCGCCGGTCAGCCACGCCGTATAGTTTGTGGCCGCCACGCCGTTGACCAGGACCGGTATCGGCGAGACGACGCGCACGGGGTACTGGGGCAGATAGACCAAGAGGCCGGGCGTGAAGGGGCCAGGAGCTGTGAGGACGAAACGCCCGTTCGGCACCGTGACGTTGACGTCGGCGAAGGCCGCTTCCCCTGTGGCGGGCCCGGCGTTGTAGTCGTTGGGCAACGGCAGCCAGGCGCTGCCGTTCCAGTACTCCAGGGCCAGCTCGGCGTGCAGATCCGTGAAGTTCGTCCACTCGGAGTTCCCATAGCCCGCGAACACCAGGCTGGCGTCCATCGGATGCCCGTCGCCCGTCAACAGCGCGCCGACCTCGAAGTGGGCGTCGACGGCCGGCACATACGGCGTGATCGTCACGCGGTCGTACCAAACCACGCCGCCCCCCAGCGCGTAGCCGAAATCGACGTGGACGGAGCCGCCGGCCGCGTAGGCCCGCATGACCAAGTAGCCGCCTATGGGGAGGGCGTACGTGCCGCTGAACGCCGTATAGCCGTAGTACCAGCCCCCGGAGGAGCGGTAGACCTGGCCGTTGCCGGCTATCGCGTAGCCGGAGGGGGCGCCCGGGCCGCCGCTGTCGTTCCATATGTTGTCCCATACGCTGAGCTCGTCTTTATCGGTTATGAGGCCGACGACGTCCTGCGCCCAGTAGTACTGCCTCCGGCCGTCGGCCAGCTCGACCGCCACGACCGCATTCAGCTGTAGACCGGCCCCGCTGTTCGGCACGCCGTATCGACGCTCGCCGTTTGGGTTGTAGGCCCTTATCGCCGATATGTGGAAATAGCCCCTGACCGCGCCTGCGGCTATCGGGCTCCTCGGGAAGGACACGACGCCGATCGGCAACGCCGTCCCGTTGTATTCTGTGATGTAGATCGGCGGATCGTATTGCAGGTTGGGTATTGGGTACAAAACCACTGTGTAGTTCCCCGGCTCGGCTATAGGCGCCGCGATTACGTCCCCGTAGCCCACCGACCCTCTGTACACCGCCGGCTCGGCCTTTCCAGCCCACCAGAGGTCGTAATTCTGAGCCGTGAAGATGGCCAGGTTGAACGTGTGGGGGTCGGCGCTAGCCAGCACGATGTAGCCGGGAGATGTGAACGTGAAGTTCACATAGGATATATTGCAGTAGCACGGCTGGACCGCAGTCTGGGCATCGGCGGCGAGCGCAATCAATAGGAGGAGTAAAGCCAGGGCTAAGGAAGGCCTCGGCCAAGACATATATTCTTTGCCAAGATGTTATTATTTAATCCTTTCCTTATAGATCTTGCTTCCCGAGGGCCGCGCCGATTGGCGCCGGCCGTCCGGCCTCTTCGACGTACTTGCAGGCCGGGTCGGCGGCTCGGCCGCCCGCGTCGGCGTAGCTTCGCCTCAGGTCGCCAGGACCTTCTTTGCCTCGTTCAGCATCTCCCTCACCCTGTTCACGTAGTACGTCATGTCCTCGACCGCCAGCTTCGCCTCGTGGAATCCCCATACGTGTAGGAAATAGGCGTTGCTCCACCCGTCGGCGATCCAGCCGCCCAACATGCGCGCCAGGGTGTTGGACGCCTTGCCCAAAAGGTAGGCGTACCACCTCCCTTCCTTCAAGGCCGTCTGGAGCTCCGGAACGCCGAACTTCTCGGCAAGGGCCTTGGCCACCTCCTCAGCCGCCTTATAGGCCTTCTCTGAGGCTTGGACGGGATCTCCCTCCTTCAGGTACTTCTCGCATTCGGCCATGTACCTCTCGGCAAGAGAGATCCTCAGCTTCACGCTTTCCTGGGGGTCCTGCTTGGCCAGAGCGGCGATCAGAACGTCCTCTACGTCGATACCCCTCTCCCGCAACCTCTTGACAATCTCCTCCACGCCACTATCTGAAGGGAGGTATTTGTCCGTTACGGATCCTGCCGGAAGTTCCGACGCGGAACGCCGCCCGGCCCTCGGGCTTCCGGCCTCTGGAGGCGCTACTGAGTACAGTGGATATGCTGCGCCGCCGTTGGCGGAAAAACGCGGGCTATTGCCTGAGGACAACGACGCCTTCGGGGTTCTTCAGCCTCACGGCGAAGGTCTCGCGGAGCAGGAAGTTGTGCCCAACCTCGTCGGGGCCTAAATACGTCGCCTCCACGTCAACGCCCACCGCCAGGTCCACCACAGCGGGGCTTGTGGACGTGAGCAGAGCCGCGTCGTCGGGCAACTGCGGCACGACGACCACGTCCTTCACAAGGGACTTCACCCGCGTCAGCTCCATCACGCCAGTCCTCTCCTCAACCGCAACGAGCTTCGCATATCTGCTGGGGCCCACAAACAGCATATATGGCTCGGGCGCATAGGCGCGGTACAGCTCCGCCACGGCCTTGGCCGCCTCAGCCACGGCAGACCCCGCGCGTCCCAGCTAGATGCCTTCAAGACCTTCCCGCCGTTGAGCAAAACCTCCGCAACTGCCGAGTCCTCCATGGCCGCCAGCTTCGCCGCGGCCGCCGCAGCCTCTGCGAAGTAAGGCTTGCCGCCGCTTCTCAAGGCCTCCTCCACCTGCCTATATGGAATGGAGAACTTAACGCCCAGCTCCCTAATAGGCACGACGGCCCCGCCGACGGCGACTGCCGCCGTCCCCGGCCCGGCTTGGTACACCGCGAGGTGCTTCCTAAACCTCCTTGCAGACGAGACGGCCTCCCTTGTCGCAGCCGCCACCTCCTCAATCCAACCGCCTCCGGCGGCCGGAGGGTCGACGGTCTCCAGGCCAGTCTTCTCCCTGACCTCCTCAGCGCCCGCCTTCAGCTCGGCCGCCAGGTCGGGATCGTACGTCTTCAGCACGGCGAGAAACTCGCCGAAGTGCGCCTTCTCCTCCCTAGCCACGTCCTCATACCTTCCTTGCCCGCTCGTCATCGACGTATTTGGCGAGCTGGAGGTAGAGACTTATCGCGTCGAGCTCCGCGATGATGGCAAGACGCAAAGCGTCGGCGACCTCAAGAGAGTCGAACTTCTTCTCCCGCAACGTCGACGGGGTTTTTCGCAAATCCCATGGCAATTATCGCCACCATATTTAAATATGGCCGACCCGCTCTCTGCGCCAGAGACATCGCCGTCGCGCCGCGGTGAAGGCAATCGCCTAAGTCGCGGCAACCAACGCGGAAACCGCCGTGTTGAAGGCGGCCGCTCCATGCGGCTTAACATTTCTGCGCCATGCCGACCATGGGGTCGAGGCGGCAACGCGGGCGCCGCATCTCTTCGAGGGATGCCGGGACCCCGACGGCGTTCCGCCCTCGGCAGAGGTCCGCGACACAGCCCCCCATGCCGATTGCTTCCTCCGCAACGGAGATATCGGCAGTTGCGGTGATCCATAGGCTGGACGTATCAATATGGATAAATGTCAATATACTTAAAGTACATAAGGTTTTTAATTGGGTCAGCAGATACTCACATGAGACAGAGATCAACAATCATCTGGTTGGCGGTTGTCGTAGCGGCTTCTGCAGCTCTTATCCTCCTGCTCAACATCGCCCCCGAGGCTCCCAAAGGCGTTGCCCAGCCGCCCGCCGTGCGGATCTCCGAGGTCCCCACCATCAACGCCATCCCTATCGTCAAGCTGTCAGAGCTCGATTATCTGCTCCAGACGGCGCCCGGCTATGCGCCCGCGGTGGCTTTATATTCAGCCTCCGAACGGCCGGCCGCCGCAGGCGCGTTTCCTGCGCAATCGACTACGCAAGCCGCGGCGGCAAACTTGCAGGTGGCCGGCGTCGACGAGGAGGACTACGTGAAGTTCGACGGCGAGAACCTCTACGTGGCGGTAGACGGCAGAGTCTACGTGGTGGGGCCCGACCTTGCGGTCAAGGCGTCTGCGCCGTGTCCGGCCCACAGCTGCGTGGTGTTTGTCTGGGGCGATCGTTTGCTCACATACGGCGTGAGGGATTTCGGCCTCATCACGGCGTATCTCTACCGCCTGCCCGCCCTTGCCAAGGTAGCCGAGTTCAACTTCTCCGGGGTTCTCCCCGTGGCGGCCCGCATGGCGGAGGGCTTCGTGTATATCGTGACCACGGCGCCGCCCAGCGACGTCGTCATAAACGGCGTCAAGGTCGCCGAGGCGCCCTTGCTCTCTCTGGACGTGCCGCCGATCGCCATGGTGATCGCCGCCGTTGATATGAACAACGATAGATTCAACGCCTCCGTGCTCGTCTCGGGCTCTGCCTCCCGCGTCTATATGAAAGACGGCAGGCTCTACGTCGCTGCGCCTTTGGGCACGCCGCAGTTGCTGTACAAGGCCGTGGTCAAGGCGTGGGATGCGCTCCCGCCCGACGTCAAGGCCAGGCTGAACGCCTCAGACCCCTTGGCGCTTTACAAATCGCTTAGCTCGCTCCTAGGCGAGAGAGACGGCGCGGGCAAGCTACTGAAGGCGCTCAACGGCACCAACGTAACCACCGCCACGAGCATCTACGTCTTCGACCTCAACGGGCTGGACATAAGGCTCAGAGCTGCGGCGGAGGTCCCCGGCAGTCTCCTCAACCAGTTCGCGATAGAGGAGCTGGACGGACGCCTCGTGGTCGCCACAACGGTCAGCGACGTCAAGTTCCTCGACCTCGGCTCCCTCGCGGCGAGGTTGCCGCCGCCCTCCCCCATGGAGGGCGACATAGCGATCTCGGAGGACGGCAGGCCCGTGGTCACCATACGGCCTCCGCCGCCTCCGGCCCCGCCCCCGGCGGTCTACATACTCACGGCGGGCGAGCCGCGCAACTCGGTCTACCTCCTCGACCCCGACGGGCGGACCGTCAGCGCCTTGGAGGGCCTAGCCCCCGGCGAGAGGATCTACGCGGCGCGGCTGGTGGAGAGAACCCTCTACCTAGTCACCTATAGGCAGGTGGACCCGCTCTTCGCCATAGATCTCTCCGACGTCACGCAACCCAAGGTCCTCGGCTTCCTCAAGATCCCGGGCCTCCTGGAGTACCTACACCCCGTGGACGGCGGCAGGTTGCTGGGAGTCGGGACCTACGTGCGGAGCATCGAAATAGGGACCTACGAGCGGGGCATCAAAATTGCGTTGTTCGATGTATCAAAGCCGGCACAGCTCAGAGAGATCTCCAACATAACTGCCACGAACGTGCTCTCGCCGGTCCTCTACGACCACCACGCCTTCGCCTACAGCCCCAAGCTGAGGCTGGCCCTCATACCCGTGGCGAGCTGGCGCCCGGCGGGCGTCTTAGCCGTGGAGGTGGGCGACAGGCTGTCTCTAAGGGCCGTCATAAACGCCACAGCCGACAGGGCGTTTTTCGGGCGGGACGCCATATACCTAGTGGGCGGGGCCCAAATTTGGAAATACACCGCAGACCTAAGGCAAGTAGCCACAACTAAGCTCAGCTGAGCCGGAGACCTTCGGCGCATGCGTTTTTTACTACCACTTACAGCTCGTCGCAGAGTTGCGACATCGACGGCCTCGCCAGACTATGCAAGATCGCGGCGGCCGAGGCGCCGATCATCGCGGCGTCTTCGCCCCAACAGGCGCTACGCCGCCGACATAGCGCGGAGCCGTGAGCCGCCATAGCGCCAAGACCTGACACAGCCCGATCGCCGCCACAGCGCCGGCGAATCCCGCGCGTGGCCCTTAAGCTCGCGGCGCGGCGCTCAGCCAGGCCGCTTCGTCAAGCTCGGCTTGATCCTCCCGATATGCGGCCTGCCTCCCGCAGGCTCCCGCGGGCAAACTAGACCGGCGGCGGGCCTACCCCTCCGGCGGCTCCCTCGCCGGCCTCCTGGCCCTCTCGGCCAGGATCTTGAGGTACGTCTCGCGGAAGAGGGGGTCCTCCTCAAGCCGCCGCCAGACGTAGCGGTAGAAGTCGTTGATGAAGTTGAGGTAGGCCCTCCAGTAGTCTCTGTCGTTTTTAGCGGCGAGCTCCGCGAAAAGGCGGAGCACCTTGGCGTTGTGTGCTAGGTTTCTCCTACGCTCCTCCTCAGCCTCTCCAACGACGCCCCGAGTCTCCTCGCCCACGCCTCAAGCTCCTCCTGGTTTAAAATTCCTTTCGACCTGGCGAAGGCGTAGAGGAAGACCGCGTCTTCGAAGTCTTTGTCGGAGCCGAGCCACAGCTTGTAGGCGATCTGGAGCTCCAGCGGCGACACGTATAGAACCTCACCAGCTATGGAGACAGCAACCCTCCGGGCCAGGGCATGGCGCTGGTAGAAGCTCCGCGGCGGCTTCACTTCGAAGTTAGGCAGTACAGCGGGCGGCTTGTAGAACCTGACCGAGGCGTGTCTGAACTCGTAGTCTAGGTTGCTCTCGAGGGCGAGGGGTTTGAAGCCGCATCTGGCCGCTCTTGCGGCGACCTCGGCGCCGGAGGCCGCGTCAACCACCACGTCGACGTCGTCTGTTGTTCTTGTGCGGCCCAGCAATATGGCTACGTATCCGGCCACGATGACGTACTCGAAGTCGAGGCACCTTATGAATTCCATCACTAGGCGGTCAAGCCAGCTAGGTTCCCTCTCAACTGTGATCACGGCCATAACTAAGAAAATGTAGCCGGCTTCAAAGTTTGTGTTTCATTTAAAGGCGCCAGAGAGAGGTGGGTGGGACGCCAGCGCCAGGACGTAGAGGCCCATGGCGGCGAAGACTGCGAGGCCTATGGGGAGGGCCAGCTTCATCCACTCGCGGAACCCGATCTTCAGAACTGTTGCCAAGACTATGTTGGGGACGTTGCCCGGTATGGTGAAGCCGCCGGAGATCACGAGAGAAATAAGGAAGCTCCTCAGCGCATCTTCAGCCATCCCGGGCGCCACAAGCGCGGCGACCAGCGTGGCGTTGTCGGCGACGGCGGACAACGTGCCGAAGACGTAGAGAGCCTCCTTCCCCAGCTCCGCCACGACGGCGGCGACGGGCTTGAAGAACTCGCCCAATATGGTCAAGGCGAATATGAAGATGAATATCCTCCCCGTCCTGAGGAGAACCTCCCGGAGCTCCGGCTCGTAGGGCTCCACCTCGGCCCCCGCCGCGTGGAGCCTCCTCAGGGTGAAATAGGCGTAGAGGGCGAAGAACGCCGCCACGATGAACACCGCGTCGAAAAGCACATCCACGAGGTAGAAGAAGCCTTGCTTCAGCTTGGCGACCGCGATGGTGGAGAGAGGCTCGCCGATTGGGAGAAGCGCCGCCCCGGCGCCTACGGCGAAGGCCCCGTACACAGCCGCCCGGGCCTTATAGCCGTGCGGCGCCTTGGCGAAGCCGAGGAGCTCCGCCAAAACCGCGGACGCCGCAATCGCCGACACCACGCCGCTGGAGAGGCCCAAGGCGAAGATCAGAAGCGCCAAGACGCCTGGCCTCGCCAACAGGTCGGCTTTCGCCGCCAGCTTGCGCCTAAGGAGGTAGAAGACCAGGCCTGCCGCCAGCACCACCTGGGTGATGCCCACCGGCATGTAGCCGATGCCGGGCTGATAGACCGCCAGCGGGTGGAGCAGGGCCTCCTCGACCAGCTGAGGGCTCCAGATACCCCCCAGGGTGGCCCCCGCCACCGCCATCGCCAGGAAAAACAGCTCCAGGTTGTGCTCCACCTTCTTCGAAATTATGGGAAGCACTATCAGCAACACCAGAAACGCCACCTGAAGCAGAGGCAGCTCCATGACCCCCGGGAAACGGCGTCAATATAAACATGACCCCAGCGCCTGCAGACGGCGTCAGAAGGGGCCGGAGGCCGCAGACGGCGACCCGCGCAGAACCTCAAGCGCCTTCTCGACGTCGTCGCTCCACTTGACGCGCCCCCTCAGCGCACCGACTCTCTCCGCCACCTCGGCCGCGAGCGCCAAGATGGCCCTAGCCGCCTCCTCCTTGGAGCGGTACTTCGAGAGAGCCATGTCTGGATCCGGCCCGTGGTACTGGTAATCGTGGATGTTCAGCGCCCTCTCTGTCCAAGCCGACAAGCCGCCGTACCCCAAGCCCTCCAGCATAAGCGAAAGCGAAAACATCCGCGTCGTCGGGATCTTGGGGACTGCGGTGGACTCCAGCCATCTCCTCTCCTCTTCGCTTTTAGCAAGAGCCTTCAGCCTGTCGAGCTCAAGCCTGAGGAGAGCCGCCAGAAGCGCTTTCCAAGCCTGGAACGCCTTACATGCGGCGTTGCGCACAATCCCCCGCCCGAGGAACTCCAGGGCGAGCCCGGCCTCGGTCAAAGCCTCCAGAAGTCGAGCCTCCACATACGCCGCGTGAGACGGCTTCGGAAGCGGCCGGTCCAGAACCTCCACGGATACCATAAGCGCCCGGCCGTATCAGGATAAATACATTTCGGCGAAAGCTTTCAAATATGGCCTGCCGCATATGCGTGGACGCTTGGGACATAAAGCAAAAGGTAGAGACGAGACTCAAGGTGGCGCTGGCTGAGGCGGAGCTTGCCCTACGCTTCTTAGAAGAAGGACTTCACAGAAACGCAGCTGGGAAGGCGTTTCAGGCCTGGAAGGCGGCTCTCGCCGCGGCGGCCGCCTTAGCCCGCGATGAGATGCCTAGAAGATATAGGGGAAAGGTCGCGACTCGGGAAGGCGCCGAGGTGGAGCTGGCCGACTGGCTGATCGCCCTCATGCCCACGGGCAGGATGTGGGAGGTGGCCCGCGCCCTGCGGCAATCCTACGGCGACGAGGTCGTCCTCCTCACCGCCCTCGCCCTCAACCTACACGAGGTCCAGTACAACGGCCTAGACGAAAGCGGCGTCCTCAGCAAATACTCCACACTGCAACAAGTCGAAGAAGACGTCAGAGAGCTCGCGCAACGCACCGCCGAATTCGCAGAGGCCCTAAGACAACGCCTCAACTCCAGGTAGCACCCTTCCCCAGCTCAACCCAGTCTCTTTAAGCGCCCTCCTTACGGCCTCCCTATGTATGGGGGTCTGCCAGGCGACGTTTTTGCCTATGCCTAGCTCGGGGTCTCTCTCGGGGGGCGGCTGGTCGGCCCAGAAACTGTGCCTCCTGTCGTACATGTTGTATACGATTAAGTTCTTCGCCTCCAGCTCCCTTATCAGCTCCTCCGGCGCGCCGCCGGCCCAAAGCGCCTCCGGATCCTCCACAGCCGCCTCAAGCCACCTCCCCCACTGCCTAACAAACTCCGCAGTCAACCTCTTCTCCCGCATCAACCGGAGAACCACCTCCTCAACATCCCACTTATTCTCATAGAGCCTCCCGAGCATCCTCGGGTTGCCGCCGGTCCACCTCCACGCCTCTTCGAAGGAGGGCTTGAGACCCGGGATTCTCTCATACAGTTGCCTAAAGCCCTCCCGCGGCATGTTCCACATAGGCGTCAGCTCGGCCCAGAAATGCCTCCCTATCTCCTCCCGCGTCACGCCTTCGCTAGTCGCTACCAGCACGACGATGTTTTCGTACCTATATACGGGGTGTTCTATCATGTTTAGCAGTCCTTTCACGTATGCGGCGGCTTTGTCTAGGCCGATGGCCTGGAAGACGTCGTCGGCGATTATGGCGATTTTCCTCCTCCGCTTCTTCAGAACCTCCCGCGTGAGGTCGAAGACGACAAGCGCCAGCCGGCCCCACCTCTCAATCCTCAAGAGTCTTCCGCACCAAATCTGCAAAAAGCGCCTTGACGTCGGGATCATCCACCTCAGCCAAGAAGACTCTATCCAGCGGATGTAGATAAAACACGTCGTACCCCAGCTCCCTCAGCGCAAAGGCGGCCTGCCGGAGGAAGGCAGTCTTGCCGCAACCCTCCGGGCCGAAAATCACCACAGGGAATCTGGTGCCCCTCTCCGCCCAATCCACCACCTGCGCAAGAGCGCGGTCTCTGTCCGTGAACTCCATCTTAACGCCTGGAGCTATTTCAACTCTGACCATCTTCACATCTTTCAGTGAGGGCATTAAATTAACTTTTGGCACCGGCAGAGCTTGTGGAAACCGCAGATGCGCCAAAGCTTGTAACACCGGTAGCCGGAGACGCCCCAGCGTCTTCAACGCGCCAAGGTCCCCCTCACCTCCTCCAGCGCCTTTTCCAGCTCGTCGGTCCATTTAACGCGTCCCCTAAGGGCCTCTACCCGCCTCGCCACTTCTGCGGCGAGCCGCCGGGTGTACTCCGCCGCCTCCTCCCTGTTTTTAAACTTGGAAAGAGCCATGTCTGGGTCTGGGCCGTGGTATTGGTAGTCGTGTACGTCAAGGGCTAGGGAGGTCCACGCCGCGACAGTCTCATGTCCCGCCTTCTCAAGCAGAAGCGAAAGAACAACCATCCTAGACGTGGGCACCCGCGGCACGGCCTTAGACTCAAGCCACCTCTTCTCCTCCTCCGTCTTGGCCAGGGCCTTGAGCTTATCCAGCTCAAGCCGCAACAAGGCGGCTACAAGCGCCCTCCACGCCTGGAAGGCCTTACACGCGGCGTTACGCGTCAACCCCTCCTCCAAGAAGCGAAGAGCAAGACGAGCCTCCCCCAAAGCCTCCAGAAGCCTAGCCTCCACATAGCCCTCTGACGAGGGCTTGGGAAGCGGCTTCTCCACAAGCTCAACAACCATGGAAACTTCTGCTGTTCTTTTTAAAAGTCTTTAGATACAGCCAGGCCGCGCAGACGCCGCGGCGGCATAACGTAAAAGGCTTTGTCTCCACGCGTCTTTTTACGCTAGAGAATCCGAGCGCGGAGCACCGGCACCTGACGCTTACCCCTCTACGCAACCCTCGCAATAGAAAAACAAGCTAACCCCAAGCCTCTACCTGGTACACCCTCAGCAGTCCGCCTCTGAATCCTACGTATTGTGGGGTGGTTGTGTATATGCAGCCGTATCTTGCCAGTATTGCGCCGTATTGGTCTCTGACGATGATATCGCCGAGGCCGCTGAGCGGCCTGAGCTCCACATATCTCGCCGCCGGCAGAGAGCCAAGCGGCGTAGACGCGCCGCCGCAAAGCGCCGTAAACGAGTCGCCGCTGGCAGAGACGCCGAATATTACGCCTAGCGAAGAGTCGAAAACTGCGTACGTCCCCACGCCGGTGAAGTTAGCCACGTAGGTCAAGGCGTTTGCCACAAGCGTCGTATAAGCCGTGGCCGAGCCGGACACAAGCAGGTAGTTGTTAGACTGCCACACGTAGCTACCGGCAGTGCTCCAGCTGGCGGGCGGGGGACATGCGCTGTATTGAATAGCCAAGTCGTCCCAAAACACCCAGAAGTCGTCGGCTGTGCCGGGGGCGTAGCCAGAGGCGTCTACGGCTGTAAACGCCACCGCGACCACCGCCCCTTGGTCGTACAGCGTGTAGCTCCATTGATAGTTGTTGCCGCTGGCCATGGAGCCGGCGTTGACGACCACGAAGCGGGGGTCTGTAGTTGTGCACGTGCCCGCGCTACCCACCGTGCAGACGTAGACCGGATTCCCAGACGAGTCTCTAAAGAAGGCCGACACAATCGCGCCGGGATACGACACCGTGTCGTATCGATATATGATGTACTCCTTGTCCACCTGCCCGTCGCCGTTTGTATCTACGCCTATGGAGAGGTAAGCCACGTTGTTCTGAGCGTCGGTGGCATTTCTCACATACCTACCCCACACCGAAACCGAAGTGCCGTAGGCAGGCACGGGGCTGGAGAGCCGGTAAACCGCAATCGCCGCGCCCCAGTCACTAGGCGGGTTGTTACTCGCGCCGTAGGCGTC
>WYEB01000470.1_pt1 | contig 14468 bp, 14 predicted proteins | sample 6343061 | NCBI WGS metagenome assembly WYEB01 (sample SAMN13812332, study PRJNA600296) | hot springs metagenome | biome: ENVO:00000051; feature: ENVO:00002007; isolation source: sediment sample from Evening Primrose shelf | place: USA: Yellowstone National Park, Evening Primrose Hot Spring ... | reverse complement strand
GCCCAGCGTTTCGATGGAGCGCCTCCGCTACCACGTCTTGAAGGCAAAGCCCACGTCGCCTCTCTACGTGCAACACGGAGGTAGAGCGGCCATGGCGCTCTCGCCTCCACCGCCCGAGGAGCGGGAACAGGCCCAACGGCGTTGTCCAGCTCAACATGTTGAGAAGCTAGTCGCGGAGGAGGAGCCGAGGAGAGAAACCTGTAAATATATGATTACGTCCACGGCAATAAGATAGTCGACCTACGACCTAGCCATGCCCCGGCCGGGATTCCTGGGCGGATTCCCTGAACCCGGGTCCTGGGCTAGGCACCATGGCGTGCCGCATATCTGCGCGCAACGCGTCTGTCGTGCACGAAATACCCCTTTTGAGCGCCGTTGGTTTTGACAGCTTATCGATCCCGCTTGCGCCCTCCGCCGCCTCCCTCCTCGGCGTGTTGATTCCACTTGCGCCTCCCGCCGGCATCGCGGCTCTTTCGCCCCCTCTCCGGCCCGGCGGAACGAAGCCGCCGATCGTCTTACGACCCGCGGAGGTTGGGGGGAAAAAGAGGGGGTTATTCGTCCCCGGCCGGCTCCATATCAATAGGCTCCATGTCGATGTCGGCGGGCCTGCGCTCGGCGAAGCAGAGCTCGTCGCACTCCGTGGTGCATCCCCCGGGGCGCCAGGGCATGTACGCCGCGGGGTCCCTGCGGCAGTCGTCCACGCAGCGGTTCATGCATGCGACGTAACACCGCCCGAACGCGTCATCCTCCATGCGCGCTCCGCGGTGCACCGCCAAGTTGAACCGCCCCTCGGCGGATCCGCCGGCGCTTACAGGGATAACATAAAATCAGCCTTGACAGGGGTTAGCCCTTGTGAGGATTGATTTGGGGATGCTCCTGTAAGCGCGCGGCCGAGGGCGGACAGGCCCGCGGAGGCGTAAATGCTTCCTGCGGCCGACGCGCCGTGAAGGGGCCGGCCCGGACGGCGCCTAGCCCGAAAGTCCCCCTATGCGCTGTAACGACACGCTCTAGGCGACAGCGCATCGAATCGACAAAACGCTTTTCTCTAACCTAAATTATGGAGTGGAAGATCTCGTTCGACGAAGTTAGACATCGCCTTGAGCCTACGCTTAAACCGGCCGAGCCGCCGACCGTGGAGGAGGTTCTTGAGCAGGTTTCTAGGCACGGCGTCTTGCGGGGGCCTGTGGACTGGGTCTTCCCGGCGTGGATCGCCTACGTCGAATACGCGACGCGGAGGGTCGCCGAGACCTTTCAGCTTACAGAGGAGGAGAGGAGGCAGTTACTTGACTTCAGAGACGCAATGAAGCGGCTCCTGCCGGAGGCGCAGAGGCAGGCCAAGGAGAAGCTGACGACGCTACAACGCCATTATTGAGGGCACTTACAGAATAGAGGGCAACAAGCTGTACGCGCCGGACGGGACGTGGATGTACGTAGGCAGAACGGTTATGCATATTCCAATTCACGGCATCAGCGCCGAGACGTACTTCCCAGATGTGTTGAAGCTTCCGCGCGAGAAGCTTGAGCTGCTCCAGCTGGGCTGGAGGGCGAGCGATGAGTCCAATACGGGCGGCCGTCCCCTCATGGGCACCGCACAACCCTGGCAGGCGTTCGCCTGGACTGCGACGAGATATGGAGAGCTCTACGCATACGTCGCCTCGGCCAACTTGACGCGCGAGGGGGCGAGCATACATATACATATCAAGGCGAGGGGCTGGATGCAGAGGTGGAGCAAGGCGGAGGCCATAGATCTGGTGGCTAGCCACCTCAGGCGCGGGGAGTGGACGCCCCTGCTAACAATGTGGCTGGGGGATGGTAAGGCCGAACGGAGCGAGGTGTTAAGTGGCGAATACAAGCTGGTGATCGCGGCTAAGGAGCCCTGGAGGCTAAACCCCAGCGCGAGTGCAAGTAAGGCCCTCGTCGCCAGAGGCAGAGAGGCGTTCGAGAGGCTTGGGGAGTCGGCCGGCGCATACGGCGAACTGCTCGATCTTCTGAAGACGCATAAGTGGATCGACGTGAAGCTGGCCACAGACGACGGCTTTAGGGCCGCCTTCAAGCTGAAGGCGAGGAAGAGGGGTATAGACGTGCTTAGGGAGGCGTATGGGCGGAACGGCGTTGAAACCTCTGCCGAACAGCTAGGCTACGTAGAGAGAAACAGCAGACGGAGAAACGGCGTGGTAGTCGTGGCGGGCGTCGTGATGTATCTCGAGCTGGTGAGCGGAAGGGGCGGCTCCCTCGTCGCTAAGTACTTCACCCGTGATATTGGAAAGACGCTCGCCGCCGCCGAAAGGCTTGAGTCGGCGGGGCTTAGGCCTAACGTCGTGAGGTCCGGCCCCTACTACGTGGTGTATATAGCAACTGCGGACCTCTTGAGGCTGGCGGAGCGAGACAGCGAAATAAGAAGGGCCGTAGCGCTCTACCTCGCCGAAAAGGCGAAGGACGGCACGCCGAGGCAGAGGGAGATAGCCGAAAAGATCCTGAAGAGACATCCCCTTTTTTCCCTCCCAATAGCCTTTCTGTTTCCTTGAAGCCGGCATCGCCGTGAGTTTAGTCGAGTTGAATCGATATGACGAGTTTAGCCTATACGTGGAACTGCAGAACCGACGACAGCCGACATGTGGAATCAGCCAGCGTCAGGTCGGACTGCGCCGACGACAGCCGGAAGAGTTCGGTACATGCCCCGGCCGGGATTTGAACCCGGGTCCTGGGCTGTCTCCGGCCGCAATGCCTCGAAAGGCCCATATCCCTAGTCGGTGAGCCTTTGACCGGGCTAGACGACCGGGGCCTACGCGCCATAAATCCTAAATTTATATCTTTGTCGCCATAGCCGACATGTAGAATTAGCCACATCTATCCGGTAGCCGGAAGAGCCTATGGATGGGGCCGCCGGGATTTGAATTCCCGGGGAATCCCCTCCCGGGATCTCCCGCGCGCCTAGGCGCTGTGGCGCGGGCGCCGTGTAAGGCGGGCTTTAGGGATTCGATTCAATCCTACCGCTAGACTACGGCCCCTTTACATATATTTCTGGCTGGTTTTTAAGCTTTGCTCCACCAATTGGGTGCGTCGAGACCCTGCGGCACACGCCTACTCGGAGAGTCGGCGGGGAAAAAGCTTAAAAATATGTGATAATATACGTAAAGGGGCCCGTAGCTCAGCAAGGCAGAGCGGCGGAGGTCAGCGCCGCCGTGGCTCCAGACCCGTAGGGCGGGGGTTCAGGCGAAGCCGCCCAAAAATCCCTCCGGGCCCACCATGGACTCTTCCGGCCATCGTCGGCGCGGCCGGACGGTGGCCGATTCCACATGTTGTCGTCTGTTCTGCAGTTCCACATATCGGCCAAGCTCGGCGTTTCGGCTCAATATCGGCTAATGCATAGCGATGCCGTAATCGCAACGGATAGGCGGCATCCCGGGGGCTGATACGTACTCCATGTCGGCGATGCGGGCACGCTCGTCAGGCCGTAGCTTGGACTGCAGCGCGAGTGTATGGGCGGCACGCGCCATGGTGGGGCACGGCCGCCATACCTCTCGACGCGGGATCGGCCAGCGCCATGTCCATCTGCATAGTTTAGCCGCATCCAAACGCGGAGGTCCCTACTAGCTCGAGGCCTTGGTCTACGCCGTGATGATATGTTGTGTGGAGGGGCCGGCTACACGTCCGCGGCGAACGGCAGGGGTTAGACCGGAAAAGTCATAAAGCTTAAAATAGGCCCCGTTCAGATGGACCGGGGCCGTAGCTTAGCTAGGTGGAGCGCCCGTGGAGATCCGGCGAGGCTGATAAAGGGCTCCCGGCCCGAGCATCCGGGAGGTCCCGGGTTCAAATCCCGGCGGCCCCATCCATAGGCTCTTCCGGCTGTCGTCGGCGCGGTCCGACCGGACATTGGTCGATTCCACATGCCGGCTGTCGTTGGTCCTACGCCACGTATCGGCCAAACCCGTCATATCGATTCAACTCGACTAACTCACGGCGATGCCGGCTTCAAGGAAGCAGAAAGGCTATTGGGAGGGGAAAAAGGGGATGTCTCTTCAGGATCTTTTCGGCGATTTCCCTCTGCCTCGGCGTGCCGTCCTTCGCCTTTTCGGCGAGGTAGAGCGCTACGGCCCTTCTTATTTCGCTGTCTCGCTCCGCCAGCCTCAAGAGGTCCGCAGTTGCTATATACACCACGTAGTAGGGGCCGGACCTCACGACGTTAGGCCTAAGCCCCGCCGACTCAAGCCTTTCGGCGGCGGCGAGCGCCTTTCCGGCATCGCGGGTGAAGTATTCGGCAAGGAGTGAGCCGCCCCTACCACCGACAAGATACAGGTACATCACGACGCCCGCCACAGCCACGGCGCCTCTCCTCGGTCTGTCCTCAGCATGTGAGAACTGCTCCGTAGGGATTTCGCCGTTTTGCCCGAACGCCTCCCTAAGGACGTCTATGCCCCTCTTCCTTGCCTTCAGCTTGTAGGCCGCTCTGAGGGCGTCGTCCGTGGCCAGCTTCACGTCGATCCACTTATGGGCCTTCAGAAGATCGAGCAGTTTGCCGTATACGCCGGCCGACTCCCCAAGCCTCTCGAACGCCTCCTTGCCAGTGGCGACGAGGGCCTCTCTTGTGCTTTTGCTCAAACCCAACCTCCAGGGCTCCTTAGTTGCAATAACAAGCTCGTAATCGCTACTTAATACATTCCTCCGTTTAGCATCACCATCTCCCAACCACATTGTTAGCAGGGGCGCCCACTCCCCGCGACTGAGGTAGTTAGCGACTAGATCTGTGGCCTCCGCCTTGCTCCACCTCTGTCTCCAGCTCTTCGCTATGATAGTCACTTCCACGCTCGCCCCCTCACGCGTCAAGATAACCGAATCGACGCGTATGTAGAGCTCTCCATATCTCGTCGCAGTCCAGGCGAACACTTGCCAAGGCTGCGTGGTTCTCATGAAGGGCCGGCCGCCATTATTGCCCTCATCGCTCGCCCTCCAGCCCAGCTGAAGTAACTCAAGCCGCTCACGCGGAAGCTTGAGTATGTCGGGAAAATGCGCCGAGGCGCTGACGCCGTGGATTGCGATTCGCGGTGCGGCTACTTTGGCTATGTACATCCACGCCCCGTCCGGCGCGTACAGCTTGTTGCCCTCCATCCTGTAGGTGCCGTCGACAACGGCTTTGTATATGGACGCCAGCTTGGCCCTCGCCTGCCCTTCGGCTTGCCCCAGAAGCGTATCCAGCTTACGGCCGAAGCCCCCTCAGCTGTTCTTCCTCTTCGGCGGACGGCTTGAACCTGCCGATGATCTCCTCGACGACGTAGTCGACGTAGAGCCTCCACGCCGGGAAGACCCAGTCCGCCGGCCCCCGGAGCTTGCCGTTCCTCCCCACGGCCGCCAGAACCCCGTCAAGCGACGGCGGCTTCTCGATGGGCTTAAGCGCCAGCTCAAGGCGACGCCCAAGTTCGTCTATAGAGAATTTCCTCTCCATATCTAGGCCGGAGATTGCTGTTAAATTGATTCGATGCGCCGTTGTCCGGCAGAATCGAGCCGTTAGCGCATGCGGGGCGTCCGGCTGATCGAATTCGCCGTCCGGGCCGCCTTCACGGCGCGTTGGCCGCGGCCCCTGTCCGCCCTCACTCGGCCGTGAGCCTCCCTTTCAGGAGCGTCCTCAAATCAGTCTTGACAGGGGGCCAGCCCCCTGTGGGCATTAATTTTATGTTGCTCCTGTAGGCGTCGAGGAACCCGCCGAGGGGCGGTTCAGTTTATCGATGCGGCGCGGAAGGCGCGTGGACGTCATTTGGGAAATGATGGAGGTGGTGTTCGCGGAGAAGTATACCGGCAAGCTGTACATAGACGCAGACGATTTGGGGCGGCTGAAGAGGATCGAGCCGTACAAGTATTCGTACTGTACGCCCGCGCCTGCTCGCCGCCGGAGGCCCGCCCGCCGGCGGATCGTCGTATCGAATTCCCCGTCCCCTTCCTCTCCCGACTGCGCCCGCACCGGCCGGACGCGCGGGTCCCGCCTTCATCTCCCAACCGCCTCGGCGGCCCCTCAAGTCCCGAGCCCTAAGGCGTGGATGAGGTGGAGGAGGCGCAAGTGGAACCGATGCGTCGATCCCCATAAAGACAGCAAGGCGATCGCTTGTTTCCCCTACATATTAAAATACGGCGTCACTCCCTGTCTTGCATTGGCTTTGGCAAACGCCAAAGGGGATGCGGTCGCCTGCGAGGGCGATCTCCAGGCGCTTGCGGGGATGCTCGTGTCCAAGGGGTTGACGGGCTATAGCGGCTGGATAGCGAATGCCGTGTACGCCAAAGGCGCCGAGGCGTTCTTCGCCCACTGCACGGCGGCCCTCGACATGGCCAAGTCGTGGCGGCTCATGCCCCATTTCGAGACGGGGAGGCCCTACGGCCTAGCCGCGTCGCTGGCGGGCACGGAATATACCGCCGTGAGCCTAGGCCCCGCGTTCGACAGAATCGCGGTGGGCGTCTTCGACGCGATCGAGTCGGGAAACCTCGTGGAGTATGCGTGCAGGACCCAGCTGAGGGCCAGGCCTCTTTTCGACGGCAGGAGGCTCTTCGAGGCGGCGCCTGCCAACCACCACGTGTTCATCCCCGGCGATAGGCGGGAGGAGGTGAGGGCGGTGGCCTATCTGCTCGGCGTGGGCCTATTGGAGTATTGAGCGGAGCGTCTCCGAGATCTTTCTGGAGACCTCGGGGTCGGGCTCCACCTCCTCCGGCCAACTCCGCCCGCCGTATTCCTCCGGGAGCTTCCTCGTAGCGTCTATGCCCAGCTTCGAGCCGTAGCCCGGCGTCGGGGAGCCCGTGTCTAGGACGTCTACGTGGGCGCCCGGGATCACCACCACGTCCCTCTGAGGGTCGACCCGCTGGGCGAGCGCGAAGACCACCTCGTTTAGGTTGTGCACATCTACGTCGTGGTCTACTACGATGAGCATCTTCGTGAGCGACATCATGTGCCCCAGCCCCCAGAGCGCCGCCATGACCTTCTTGGCGTGTCCGGGATATCGCTTCTTGATGGACACTATGGCCACGCCTTGGTAGAGCCCGTATTCGGGAAGATTGAGATCCACGACCTCGGGGATGAGGAACCTCAAAACGGGGAGGAATATCCTCTCCACGGCCTTGCCCATCCAGGCGTCCTCCAATGGCGGCTTCCCGACGACGGTGCCGTAGTATATGGGGTCCTCCCTCCTGAGGAGCGCCTTGGCCTTGAAGACGGGGTAGAGGCCTCCGGGGTCGTACACGCCGTAGTGGTCGCCGAAGGGGCCCTCCTTGCGTAGATCCCTCACGTCGACGCAGCCCTCGATTACGGCCTCGGCCCGCGCGGGTATGTAGAGCTCCGTGGCCACGCCCTTCGTAACCTCCACCCCCTCGCCCTTCACGACGCCCGCGAAGAGGTACTCGTCTAGGGGATAGGGCGTGGGCATCATGCCGCTTAGCATCAACGCCGGCTCGCCGCCTACGGCTATGGCCGCGTCGATGCAGCCCTCGGAGCTGGAGAAAAGCTCGGCGGCTCTTTTATGGATCTGGGCGTGCACCAGGGCCTCGGCCTTATTCAAGATCTGTATCCTGTATATCCCTATGTTGGTCACGCCGCTGGCGCTCTTGGTTATGAACAGGCCAAACGTGATGTAGCGCCCTGCGTCCTTGGGCCAGGACTTGAAGGCGGGGAGCGCCGTGAGGTCTGGGTCTGCCACGACCTCCTTGACGGGCCCGCCTCTCGACACCCTGGGCATATATCTGCCCAGCGATACAGCCTCGGCAAACGCCTTGAGCTTATCCAATAGAGCGATCGGCGGAGGCGCCGAGAGCGGGGCCAGGAGCCTCTCGCCGATCTCCTCCAGCCTCTCGACGCCGAGAGCCAGCTTTATCCTCTCCAAGGTGAAGAGGTTGCCGGCCACCCGCCAGCCAGGATGCCCCTTGACTCTTTCGAACAACAGGGCGGGGCCTCCCCTGTAGGCGGCATGCCTTATGGCCTCCGGTATCTCGAGCTCCGGCGAGAGCTCCGCCGTTATCCTCCTCAGCTGGCCCCGCGCCTCGAGCGCCGCGAGGAACTCCCTGAGGTCCTCCATGCCCCCTACGACTCCCCGATTAAAAACTGAGCCCGGGCCCGTCGGAACCCGAGGCGCCGCCTCCGGCGGGGAGAGGCCCAGGCGGGATCAGAGGGCCGGCAACAGGTAGTCGGCCAGTATCCCCGCCGCGACGAGCAACCCGACGGACAGATTGGCGTTGAACGCCATCGGTATCCTCCTGTCGTCCAGCGCCGCTACGGCGGACCATACCTCCACGGCGGAGCCCAGCGCCGTGAGGGCCAGGCCGAGGGGACCGCCGCCCATCGAGAGGTAGTTGGCCAGGTAGAGGGCGGCCGAAAGGGCCAGGAGAGACGTCCATACGGCCTTCGCCGCGCGCTCGCCGTAGCAAGCCGGCACGCTTCCAAGCCCCATCTTCCTGTCGAAGTCGAGATCCATCTTGGAGTAGAAGGTGTCGAAGCCGGCGACCCAGAGGGCGGAGCCCAGCACGAGCAACCACGGCGTGTGCAGCGCGGCCGCGCGTATGTCGTAGCTATATACTGCTATAGATGCGCCGAGCGGCACCAGGGCATATACCGCGCCTAGGTGCAGATGGGGGAGGCAGTGCAGGCGCTTCGCGTAGGGATACGTGACCGTCACGGCCAGGTAGGGGACGCTGAGGTAGAGGGGCCACGGGCCCAACATGGCGGCCGACAGCTCGAAGAGCGCGACTCCCACCGCGAAGACCGCATAGGCGCCCCTCAAGCTGACGGCGCCGGTCACCAACATCCTGCCCCTAGTCCTCGGGTTCAGCGCGTCTATGCCGCGATCGGCGATATTGTTGTAGGACATGCCGGCTATCCTCAGCCCGATGAAGGCGACCGCCACCCAGACGGCTTGCCACAAGGTCAGAGAGCCGCCGGAGGCCTCGAGCGCCGCGGCGTAGGCCATGGGGAGCGCGAAGAGCGTGTGCTCTATCCTCACGAACTTGAGGTACCGCGAGAACAGAGAGCTGGCGGCCTCGGGGTCCCACCTCACGGCGTCCCCGCAGGAAAGCCACAAAAATTTTTCCGGTGGCCGTTCTCCGTGCATCTGATGCTGTCTAGGCGGTACGTCGCCGATCTGCTCTCGGGGAGGAAGAGGGCCACTGTGCGGCTCGGCAGGGTCAGGAGGGACGGCGAGGCGGTGATACACAGCGGCGGGCGCATCGTGGCGGTGGCCGAGGTGGTCGACGTCAGGTACAAGAGGTTTGCGGAGCTCGACGACTTCGACGCGGAGCTCGACGGCTACGGCAGCGCTGAGGAGCTCAAGAGGGCGTTGAGGAGGCACTACCGTCGCATCAGGGACGACGACGTGGTCTCGGTCATAGTGTTCGGCTCGGTCAGGCCGGCGGATCTGCCCGACGACTGGGCCTACGGCGGGCTGAGGCCCTACGAGCTCGCCGAGCTGGCGCTCGAGAGGCTGGAGCTGGGCGAGGAGGAGAGGAAGATCCTGGCGGCGGTCGCGAGGTACAGAAGCGTGCGGAAGGCCGCGGCGAGGCTATACGGCTCGGCGGAGGGGAGGAAGGCTATCAGAAGGCTTTTAAGGTCGGTCGCCCGAAGGCTGAGTGGGGATCTCCGCTCGTCCTCGCGGTAGCCCTGTTGCTCGAGGCCGCCGATGTGCCGAGGCGGTGGCGCGGCTATTTGGTCAGCAGGCTGATCCCGCCCCAGATACATCCGGTCTCCCTAATCTATAGAGCCGGCGCGCGCCTCGTCGCCAAGGGCCGCGCCGCCAGGAACGCCGCCGTCGTGGCCTCGTTCGTCGCGCTGACCGCCGCCGCGTTCTGGCTTCTCCAAGCCCGTCTGGACTCAGGGATATGGGGGACTCTGATCGAGGCGTATCTCCTCAAGCTCGCGTTTTCGGAGACCCAGATACTCTATCCCTGCGCCTCTGCATATAGATCGGACGCATGTCCCAGGGAGGTCGTCCAGCAGTTCGTGAGGCGGGATCTCTCCCGGGCTGGCTGCGGCCACGTAGCCTCGGCATGTCTCGAGGCCGCCGCCGAGTCGCTCGCCGACTCGTTCGTCTCGCCGCTCCTCTGGTACGCCGTCTTCGGCCTCCCCGGCGCCTGGGTCCAGAGGGTCGTCAACACGCTCGACGGGCTGATCGGCTTCAAGGACTGGGGCAGATCGGGCGCGCCCGCGGCCTATCTGGACACCGCCGTCAACTGGATCCCCGCGAGGATAGCCGCCGGCTTGATACTCGCATCCGCATACCTCTCAGGCCTCAGGCCTGATCTGTCCTACCTAGGCGGCAGATCGATGGAGAGCCCCAACGCCAGATGGCCCATCTCCGCCATGGCGGCATCGCTACGAGTGAAGCTGGAGAAGCCAGGCTCCTACGCCGTGGGCGCAGGCGGCCTGCCCGGCCCGAGGCAGGTGGCGCTGGGCCTCCGGCTCGTGTCCATATCCATGGCGCTCTACTCCTTGGCGCTTCTGTCGGCTCTATATTTATATTGACGTGTTTGGGGGGCGCCATGCCTAAAATAGGCGAGAGGGTCCATCGATATTACTACTACGCGTATATAGGCTTCGCGCTGGGAACCGCGGCGTTCTACCTATACGCCACCTTGGGCGGGTACATAACCCCCAACTTCTCCGTCGGCGGCACCTCGCTCAATCTGGCCGAGCTGGTGGCGGCCATATTCGGCGCCGCGACGATAGTGGCGCTGTACCTCAGATACGTCGAGGAGGAGAGGGCCAAGGCGGCTGTCCCCCAGCCCCAGAAGCCCGCTAGGGGGGCGCCGAAGAGGCGCCGCCGAGCTTCTTGAGGTATTTGGCCAGGCGTTTGGAGCCGGCGGGCGGCGGGTAGGGGATGCCCAGGACGCTCCTGAAGCCGTGCTCCACAACCGCCACGTCCAGCTTGGTCCCTGGAGGTATCCGCAGGGGTATGTAAACCAGCAGGGGGTATGAGCCCGGCTGCCTGGCGTAGGTCCCGCCGCCGTAGCTCTGCTCGGCGACTACGCCCCTCAGGACCGTCCCCCTGGGCGCTATCCTCTCCAGCATGGGCCTGTCGAAGTTCCTTCTGACCCAGCGCTTGAACGCGTGGATCAGCCTCTTCCTCTCCCTCAGCCTCGCCTCCAGCTTCCTGGCCGCAGGCCAGAGCCTGGTGCCGGGGAATATGAGCACCTGCCTTATGTTCACGCGCCTGACCATGAGGCCCTCGTCCAGTATCCTCTGCAGGAACTGCTTGTTGAGCTCGTAGGTCTCCTTGGTCTCTCCCGGGAGGCCTAGGACGAAGTTCAGCCCAGGCAGGAGCCAAGGCATCCCGTTGGGCCCTCTGACAGACCCCATGGAGCTTATCAGCCGCACGGCCGCAAGCGCCTCGTCGGGCATGGCCTTGAGGTTATTCGCCTTCACGACCCTGGGATCCGCGGTCTCGACGCCCATGGCGGCCACGTTGCCGGGAGTGCCGTATTTCAGCAGAAGGCGCGTCACCTCCGCCGATTCCCGCGGCCACTTGGCCACGGTCCCGGGGTTCACGTTATCTATGTGGAGGGTTTCGAGCCCCGGCGCGGCCGATCTGACGCCGGACAGAAGGCGCTCCACCGTAGCCACGTTGGGCCTCGGCAGATCCTCCCTCCCGGCGTCCTCGGCCATATAGGCGTAGAAATCGGCCTGTCTGCCGAGCCTGAAGTGGACCACGCCCGCCTTGTGGAGCGCCTCGACCTCCCGCGCGATCGCCTCGGGCGATCTGAACTCAACGGCGCCGTACCCCACGGTGGTGCAGAAGGAACATCCGCCGGACACGTAGCGCGGACATCCGCTGTACGTCTCTATCTCGGCCACGAGGTTTATCCCGAAGTTCGGATGCTGCTGGACTATGAAGGCGCCCCTCACGGCGAATTGGTCCACCAGCCCGTAGCCCTCGTGGAGGGCCGAGGGCCTCGCCCTCTCGACGCCGTATTTCAGCGCCTCGTAGACCGCCAGGTCGACGTCCCCCGTGGCGACCAGGTCGTAATAGCGCTTGAATCTGCCCGGCGGGACGGCCGCCGTGCCTCCCTCCAGGCCGTAGCCATAACGCGCCACGGGTCCGCCCAGAATCTTCACAGGCCCCTCGATCCGCCCTATGTCCACCAGCTCGTCGTAGGTTATGGGGGTCCCGGCCAGGTACTTGCCGGGGGTCGTTATGCCGGCCACGACCACCAGCACGTCGAAGCCCGCCAGCAGGCGCAGAGAGCCGGCCCAGTCGCCCCTGAGCCCGTCTATCGTGAAGTACCTCACCTCGCCGCCGGGATCCGCCGTCTTGGCCGCGCCGGCGATGTAGCGCGGGTAGACGTCCATATACGGCGGCACGCCGAGCCCCGCCGGCTCGTCCGTATAGCCGTCCACTATGGCGACGCGCACGGACCTCCCGCATGTTCACTATAAATAGGCGTCGCCGCATCCGCCGACGGGGCTCCCTCGGGAAGAGATAAATACGGCTCTCTCCGTCCTCTAATGGAAAGGGAAGGACTACAGGCGGTTAACGCCTGGATACAGGCGTTTAACCGTATAGGGAAATCCGAGAGCAATTTCCACAGCTTCGAGCTGCTGAGAGGCGGCGATTCGGTCACGGCGACGTTGGTCCTCCAGGGCATAGAGTCCAGCGGGACTTGTCTGATGGGTCCATACGCGCTGGCGTCTATCTCGCTGGTCGGCGATAAGGTCAGCCTCAAGCTGGCCTCGGGCAACTACCAGCGCTGCGGGCAGGGCCCCGACGAGACGGCCGAGAGGAGGGAGCCGTCGCAAGACAAGGTGATAGACCTCGGCAACGACCCCGAGCTGGTCAACGCGGTCAGGTCCGTGAAGACCGAGGGTGACTTCGTCAGCCTGCTCGAAGTGGCGCTGGAGCTTGCCGCCAGCGCCTAGATCCTCCTTTTTCTACGCCTACCTCTCGCGGAGAGCATGGCCAGGGCCAGCAGGATCACGACGATTAGGGTCAGCACGTCGGAGAGGTGCGGCGCGCCGGCTTGTGCGCCCGTCGTCGATGGGGGCTGGACGGCCGTAGATGGGGGCGGAGCTGACGCCGCGGTCGCCCCGGCCCATTGGCCTATGAGCCCGGCCGCCGCGGCGGCGAGGCTCGGGCAACGGAGCAGGAGACCCAGCTCTCTGTTGTTGTTTATGGAGTTTCCGCTGAGGTTTATGGACCCGACGTAGACGTAGTCCCCCACGACGATCACCTTAGCTGTGAGGTCTCTCACCGTCTGCACCCCCTGGACATCTGTGACTCTGGCCAGAGCCAGCTCCGCCTTGGACGTCAAGGCGTCGGCCAGCCCCGAGCTGGCGAAGATCTCCTCGACCGCCGCATAGGCCTTGCCCCGCTGTTGGAGCAGCCAGCTCAGATAGTCGTAGGAATTCACCGGCGATATGACCACGCCGAGGTAGCCGTAGTTGGGGTAAACGCCTCTGTAGTCGTTCAGTATGATTGTTGCTATCTCCTGCGCCAGAGTTGAATTCTGGACCACCACGTCGAGCCCTATGTCGCTCGTCACGCCGGAATATGTCGGATTTATGGAGCCTATGATCACGGTCCTATTGTCGACAACAAACGTCTTGGTGTGGACGTACTTGAAGTCGTAGTTATACGCCACATAGACGCCGTTGTTCTTGAGGTAGTCCACCAGCTGTCTCTCGGTCGTCGGGACCCCGCCGTAGACGTTGCCCGACAGAACCACGTAGACCTGCACGCCCTCGCGGGCAAGCGAGGCCAGCGTCTGGGCCAGCTCACGCCATGTGAGCGCGTAGGCCTCTATGTATACCGCCTTCTGGGCGTTGGAGATATACGTCAATATGGCCGTGGCGTTCTGGGGGCCCACTATGACCGCGTTGGGGCATAGGTTCAGCGCCTGTGCGGCCGCCATAGAGGCCAGGAGAAGCAGGGCTACGGCTGTCCTCATGGAATTGAAAACGCCCTAGTTTAAATCTGTCCCTAGCGCCGTTGTAAAGCCTGGACCGCCGAGAGTGTAGTAGGAGGTTTATCCAGCTGGCTGGCTTCTGCAGAAGCCCCATGGCGGCCGAGTTCCGGCCGAAGACGGGCTGTAAGTTAGCCTTCCTACGGCCTGACCCAACCCCCGCCCCTGCGGCGGTCGTCGGCGCCGCCGCTACCGCGTCGTTGGCGTCAGCTGCGTCTATCCTCAGGAGACGCCGCATAAATCCCTCCTAGTCCCCTTTCTGTCCCCAACCCCCTCCTTTCGGCATCCCCGCGTCTGTCCCATCTCCTGGCGGGGCCGACCGGCGGGGGAGGAGCCGCCGGACCCTATATCCCAGCCTGTCCAGCAACCACCGGAATTCCTCTACAGGTCTGGGCGGCAACAGTTGCCAGTAGGTCTGCCCCGCGTCGCTGAGAAGTCGACGAGTCGATGGGCTGAGGGGCCCCATGTCCCCTATCCCGTGGGGGCCTGGCAGAGAGAAGAGGAGCGGAAGGATTCCCGGCTCCCCTCAGCATAGCCTTTAAGAAGCGGCAGTA
>WYEB01000468.1_pt1 | contig 14510 bp, 16 predicted proteins | sample 6343061 | NCBI WGS metagenome assembly WYEB01 (sample SAMN13812332, study PRJNA600296) | hot springs metagenome | biome: ENVO:00000051; feature: ENVO:00002007; isolation source: sediment sample from Evening Primrose shelf | place: USA: Yellowstone National Park, Evening Primrose Hot Spring ... | reverse complement strand
CACTCTAAGCCTGGTACCATGGAGCTATAGTACTACTGCCAGTCCTCATGGTTAATTGTCTTCTCCTATTCTCCCATCCCCTACCCCCTACCCCCAGAGTGGGGAGGCTATTAACCAGTATGTGGAGCCGATGGTGCCACTCATGGTACTCTCCCACTCACCCCCACCCCCACCCAGATGGGAGAATAGGAGAAGACGTTTTACCGTGTGTTTTTGAAGTGTGCCTATTAGCATGTTGTTATTTTACTGGGGTTCTTCACCAAGGAAGAGCCACCTTAGGAACTTGTCAATCCTAATACTGTACCCCTTATACTTCTCCCCACCCTTACTATACGTCCCAATCTCAACACCAAGGAGCCTTGATGGGCGCCCTGGCACAATCATAGTCCCAGGCTTGAAGACAATCCTAGTCTGCCCACTACTAAGCCTCATGGCAATAAGCCTAAAAGCCTCCAATGCATCCTCACTAACCTTCAAGGTGGTATTCCCCTCAACAATACTCTGGAGTGAGGCATTACTATTGAAGAGCTTAGAGAGAACAGCATCAATACCAAGCCTAACCTCCTCAAGGTTATCATCACGCCCCTCGGTGAAGACAACCTCATTATCACGCTCCCCATGCTCCAGCACTGCCCTCAACATACAGTACCCATTAACCCTTGAACCACAATACTGCCTAGCATAGTCAGCAAGCCTCAACTCCTCACGAATAACACCCTCACCCTTCAACTCACTAGCCTTCTCACTAGCCAACTCCCTAAGCCAGGCAATAGTCTGGTCGGCAATGGGCTTAAACTTAGGGTACTTCGAGCCAAGAGCCTCCATGAGGAGTTCAGATAGTTCAAGAAGATTCCCTGAGGAGAGCAATTGGCTCCTCACGTTCTCATCCCTCATCAAGTCCATTAGGAGCCCGTAAACCTGCCCCCTAATGTAGGGTAGATTATCAAAAGCCTCCTCTGGGAGCGTTTCATTAGCCCAGGCAAGTTCAATAAACCTCCTTATAATAGCCTTCCAGCCACCAATAGTCCCATAAACCTCATCAAAATACCTCTTGAAGGGCATGTTAGTACTCACAATAATACCCCTAAAGTTCCTGAAGCCAACCCAACTACCCGAACCATAACGGCTAGCATGAATCCCAACCCAATTCTGGCCCACAGCAGAGGCATGAAGCATCTCAGCAAGCCTAGTAAGGCTCAAATGCTGTTCATCAATAATCAAGGGTAGCCTGTTGAGGTTCACAAGCTCCCTCAACTGGGGCTGTGTATTAACAGAACCACTGATAACAACAAGGTACGGGTCTAACTCATAGACACCAAGCAACCTCTTCCCAACCTCATTGAAGAGCGTCGTCTTACCCTCCGAGCCACTGCCCCTATTCCAAATTATGAAGTCAATGAACTCCTGGTTCCTCTTCCTCACGATTGGGGTAATAATCTTAGCAATAATGAAGACAACATTCAACCATGCGTACCTTGCGTTCAGGCCATAATACTTGTTAATCCAGTTATAAATGTTAATGAGGTCATCAATACCGTGATTGGCAGTGTCCAGGATACCATAGGGGTCTGATAGTGTACCGTCCTCATTAAGCCCAGCGCTCAGTGGCATTGTAATCCTCTTGAAGGCACGCCCAATGAATATCGTGTACTTGAGCTCGCTGACACCGTATAGGCCACCACTGGCATCCTTCAACGCCATTAGGAATGAGTCGAGGTTCTTGGAGTAGGTTAGAATGCGCCCACTCTCATCCCAAGCTACATAATACATTTCACTTAAGTATGGGTCGTAAACACGTGCAATCCTGCGGGGTAGTACCCCAATCACATCGTAGCCATCCTTCCTCTCAACCTCAATAATGAAGGCACCATACTCATCATCATACTCCCCAACCAAATGCCTAAGGCAACCCTCCTCACCTTTCCTAATACAAACTGAGAAACCCACAGCACCAACATGGCTTAACCTCACAGCATCAAGAAGTTTAGCAAGGCTCCCAAGCAGGCTAATCCTATCAACACCCCCAGTTGCACTAATAGTGAGGGAATCTGGAGTGTGGTTCAATTCAAGTAGCTCCATAGCCTTCCTCGCAATGTACACAATACAGTGGTTATGAAGGCTCCTCCAATGGCACTTAATGTCAATGCCAGCGTTCTTCAATACCTCAACCTGATGCTTATTAATAATCATGAGGCACCAGTCCCCCTCACAGTAAGGCTCAGCCAGCATATCCTCTTTGATTTTTGCCCCACGCTCCCTCAAGGTATTAATGAGCCCCTTGAGTGCATCCTCAGTGGTAGGTGGGTTAAGGCCCTCAATCATGACACCCACCCCAGGCATAGTTCATAGAGGCACCTAGTGGGCATAATGTAGTCTGGGAGCCTTGAGTGGAGAACCATGAAGTCATCAATAACGAAGACAAGGGGCATGTGGTAGCCATGATTGAGGTGCCATGCAACAATCGCTAAATCAACAAGGTGCCTACCAAAGCGAACCCTCAATGCATCTATATCAGCCCTGAGGAGTTCAAAGTCAGAGTCCCCAGCACCATTATCAAGAACATGGTCGAACTCCCCCATCAATGCATCAACGTAATTGTAAACCTTGAAGTAATCCTCGCTCGCCGTTGAACTCGCATTAATAGCCTTAGCCTCCTCAAGAAGCCTCAAGCTCTCACAGACCCTGTCACGACTCTTGGCATCACTCTTATTTAACAGGTAGATGTATGAATCTCTCTCACCATTCGAGCCAACTGCCACGGCAATCCAATCACCAAAATCACAATAACCACGCCTCACTGCGAGGATTAACCTACCCCATGATTCACCACGCCTACCATACCTCCCCCTACCATCAATGAGGCGAAGGTACTTGTGGTTAGTTACCTTGGCAAGCCTAATCAACCCCCTCTGACCTTCAAGGCTTGAGGCGCCAAGCTCCACTAGCACAGCCAAGCCACTACCACTACCGCCACCACCCATGGTTCTCACCAATTCTAAACATCTACTTCAACTTCTGAAGCGGAAGCTTGTTTAAAAGCATACCGTTAATAAATTTAAAGTTTTAGTTTACTCCTAAACCGAGACCCGGGATGAAATCTGGATTCTGGTCTAAACTACGGCTTGCTGGGTTGAAACTACTGGTAACGGCATATGAGGCAGGTGGGAGTATTTGGGTTGAGGAGGTTTTCGCTAAGGGTATTGGTAGAGGGCTCGTCTATCATTTAGGCGATTTAGAGGGGCTTGGTCTCATTAAGGTTGAGAGGAGGCAGTATGGTATTAGAATTAGAACTTACGTTACCCTCACTGAACTTGGGAGGAAAATTGCCGAACACTTGAAGGCAGCCGACGACCTAGCGCCTAATGTGGCTGAGGAGGCTGAGGGTGGGGAAGAGTAGCCTACTCCTCCCCAATCACCCCCCTCAAATACTCATTGGCAATCCTTACCGCATCCTCTGGGCTACTTGCCTCAACTAGGAGGCACGTCATTGACTCATCGCATACAATGTACTTGCCCTCAACCTCGGCCACATAGTATGCTCCAATCCTCCTGAGGTTTAGGAGCCTTACCTTAGTGTGCATGCTTACGCTACCCCACTGACCTGTTAATTAGCGCTTGGATAGGTAGTTCACTAAAACTATTAGTATAGTAGGATTAAGGATTGGAATTGGATTGCGTTGGTTTTTCATTGTTGGCTTTCCTGTATTCAACAACCTCGATTACAATGTTTAACACTGCCCCATTCTCGTACCAGTACCTCCAGAGTTCATTCAACTCCATTGGTAGCTGGATGAAGTAGCGGTTACCCACTTTGGCTATTCTCCTCCTGAATAGTGGCATTGTCTTGATCTGGGTTATTAATTGGCTTGTTGCGTCGGCCATATTGGGTTCACTGGAGTGGGGGTAATTAGGTGGTGGTCATGCCTAGTGTATGGCAGGTTTGTATAGCGTGTTTAGTATGCATGATTGCCCATGTTGGTATTCATGACTAGTGGGGCTAATGGAGGGTGATGAGCACTAGGTAGATGATTAGCGTTAGGATTAACGTAAGTACCGCCAACTCAACGTAACTGGTATCCGTTATCTTAGATAACAGGTACATGAAGACTAAGGGCACTGCCACGTAAAGCACCGGCGTTAGTGGCTTAATTATGATCAGTGAGGAGGCGTACTTAATTAACAACGCAGCTAAGGAGCCTATTATCGACATTACGACCCAGTGGGCTGTATCAACCACGGACTTGAGCATTAAACCCCTATGCAGTGTTGACCCAGCTAAGTAACCCCTCTTAACAAGCAGCCTCCTCTCAACGTCCCTTAGGTAAGCCGTGTTAAGCACGTAGCTTGATAACAAGCCCGTTACTGCGTTAATTAGCACTGTCACAGTTACTACATTGATGAGGCTGCTGAAGGCTAGGTCGACTAGAACCATGGTTGTGTAGTACCCATCCAATAGGCCAAGGACCATGTAGACGCTGAGCCGGGGCATCATTAACCCTTCAGTATGTACTCACCCACGGAGACCTCATCAATGCTCCTTATGACTGCACCATTGACTTCAATAACCCTCCTAATCTCATTGAAGTCTATTGAACCCTCCATGACTATCCTAAGCCCTAGAACGCCCACATCAGTCTCCTCAACCTTAACGTAAACCGCCGCAACACCCTTAATCCTACCTAACTCATTGGCCAACTTAATAATCTCCAGTTCACTTGGGGCATCCACATCAAGCACTACCCTCCTTAGCAATGGTTCATCACCCCCACTCATACCTCACTCACTCTAATTTCAGTTAATAAACTTAAAACGCCATTTAAATTTACGATTCATTGAACAATTAGGTAATGGGATAATGTTTTGAACACCTGGTTCCCGTCAACAAGCATCAGCACTTTGCCCATACTTGGCGGTAATTATAATTCATTAACACATACTAATCTATACTAGGCCTCATGAAGCACTAGTGAGGTTAGTGATCTCGCTTAAGAGCCAGTAAAACCCACTAGCTGAGAAGCACATCCGCGCGGCTGCGCATTGCATCATAAGTTAAACCAGTTTTGCAAATATCTTCACCAGTACTAGTGCGATTATGAGGACGACAATATACTTCACGTAAAATGGCCTTAAGCGATTCAATAGGTATGATCCAGTGAGTCCTCCTAGGGAACCCCCCGTCAGCACTACTAGCCATAGCCTTTCAGCCAGCATCACCAGCCATAACTTTTCCCTCAATAAAAGTAAGTAACTGGTAAAGCCGCTGACCGATATCAATAATGCTATGTATCCTGTTGTAGCTGAAGCCTTCTTTATATCCTCCTCTATTAAGACCATGACGGGCAAAATTAGTATTGCCCCTCCTATCCCCAACATACCACTAAGGAAACCCGTGATGACTCCCACTAACGCAGTGAGTACATAACCCTTAACACTTCCGTAAAACCTGCTAGACCTTACCTTCGCCCTTTCCCTTACCAAGTTGTATAATGTGTAGCTTAAGAATGCTGTGAGTGCCCATAGTAGTGCAATCTTTGGGGCATGGCTACCCACATATGCCCCCACTGGGGCCATGGCTGCTGCAGGAATTAGGAGGATGGTTCCTAGTTTCCATAAGACATTACCCCTTCTCGCATTATTCACCATCGCAATAAATAGGGAGAAAATGTTAAGGAAAAGTCCCGTATCTGCCGCTACCGAGAATGGTATACCCAGTGAGTATAATATTGGCACCAGGACAACGGCACCACCTAGGCCCGCCACCGTAAAAATGCTCGTGATGATCCAAGTTACAAAGAATATAACGATAAGCAGTATAGTAGAAACCATCCTTCACACCCCTTCATTTTCTTATCATTTTAATGCCCATATTTAATACCTAAACCCTCAGTACAGGCGCTTCCTTCCTATACCTGGTTAATTGAACCCAGACTAGGATGAGCATTAAAGGTATCTCTAGTAACGGGCCTATTGCTGTAATAATGGGTACAAACGTGTATTTTGCGAATGCCGTTACTGCAATGGCTATTGACACCTCGAAATCCCTGGCAGCCACTGAATACCCTATTGCTGTTGAGTCCGCGTAATTATATCCCAGTTTCCTTGATGTGTAGTAACCTATGTGAAACAGTACGAAGTAGAAGGTGAGCATTACAATAGCCATCATCCATATTAGGCTTGGATATTCCACGATTCCATACCCCTCACCCCAGAATATAACGACTATTGTGAACAGAAGCGCTATAGTCTGCACATTATCCAGCACCTTCAGAACCCTCGAGAAATACGCCTTCTCCTGTAGCAGATACCTAGTAACCACACCAGCGGCGAGGGGAATGGCTAGATACTCCAGCACACTTTCCAATTAACATAGGATTAACGAATACGGTGGTTCTTGTTAATAGATAAACATAGACAGGCGTCGTGAAGATCTGTATAATGGAGTTCCACGCAACAAATGAAACACCAAGGGGTAAGTTACCCCTCGAGAGGTCTGTCCACACTATCACCATGGCTATACAGGGTGCAGCCCCAAGTAGTATAACCCCTACAAGCGCCTGGCTAGCGATAGTAAGATTCACGAGGCCCAATGCCTTATAGAATATTAGGTAGAAGAAATATCCGAGCCCAGCCACCAGGAATGGGTCTATCGCATAGTTTAACGCAACCATTAAGCCCACCTTCTTTGCATCCGTTAAGCTCTTCGCAAGCTCATTCACCTTGATTTTCACCATGGCTGGGTAAATCATGAAGAACAACCCTACGGGTATGCCGTACGTGGACACCAAACCGCTAAAACTGGTTAGATGTACCCCTAACTCGAGCCCAAGTATTATCGCAATGGCAACAAATATGGGGAACAGAATTGCCTTTAGACCTAGTGCCCTGAGAATACTAGCATTGTTCCCCTGGCCTGAGTTACCCATGCCTGGGTTGCTCATACCTGGTCAGCTAACTGACTGACTGGACAGTTTATAAACTTTTCCTTAAGTTATTTTAACGATTAATGGTTATCTTAATGAGCGTCTCTAGGTAGGTTTTCTTATCTACTCCTGGTAGGTTAATGACGTAGCAGAGGAGCCCTCCCATGAATGCCCTTACCCTCACAACATCCTCAGCACTATCACTATTGAAAACACGCCTGCTAACTTCAGCAACCAAGGGGCCGCATAATTCCCTACTACTTGCCGCCAATTCCTCATAATTACCCATTAAAGATATTGTGCGTAGGAAGAGCATTCTCATTGTGGGGTCGCTGTACTTCTCAAGGTACCTACTCCCAATGCATCTAAGGATTTCCTCACCATTACTCTCACTTAGGCAGTTAGTCACAATGTCATGAGGTAGACTTCTCTTGGCAATCTCCAGGATTAACTGATCCTTAGTATTGAAATGCCAAAAAACTATCCCCTTAGAAACCTTAGCCCTCTCACATATGCGATCCACAGGAGCATCAAAACCCTCCTCGGCAAACACCTCTATCGCAGCCTGCAGTATCCTCTCCCTCATCAACTCCTTATTCCTAATTCTCGCCCCCGGTCTCATAAACTACACCAGTGGAAAATCTAAGCCATAATTTAAATATTTTAATCATTTTAATCACTGATCTGCCACTCACATGAGGAGTTCTACTATGAAGAGCGCGCCTGTGATTGCTGCGAATACCCAAAATGTTGCGGTGAATCCTGTTATGGATGCCATGTAGCCCACAAGGGGCATTAGGGCTGACATTATCATCATTGATGAGCTGAAGAATGATGTTGATGTCGCTATCTCCTCAGGCTTGAATACCGTGTTTGCTATCTGGAGCCCCAGAGTCCAGGAGATTCCATCGGGTATTCCAGCGATTAGGAAGGCTAGGACTAGGAATATTACTGAGACTGAGCTAAGGGCTAGGAACACAGCAGCCACCAATGCAATTGTTACTGCAAACACTAAGTATGGTCTCCTATTCTGTATTGGGGACTTTAACCTGATTATGAACCTGGTCACCACGTCACCAACGAACATTGCCGCAAGTAGGTAGAAGGTTGTTGATGCAGATAACCCCAGCATTTCGCCGTAAATCCCCCCGAAACTCATGATTATGAAGAACGGTATTGTGTACGTGAACGCCGCCACAACCGCCCAGTTATACTCCCTACTTCTGAACAAGGATCTTATGCTTGCCCTACCACTATGCCCCTTCGCCTCCATGTACTTCAATGCATACCTACCCCTAAGTGCTGCGACAAATGGTATTGCAATAAAAGCCATTACCGCGAATATGAGGAATAGCTCCCTTATACCGAGACCGAGCAAGTAACCGGTGGTGAACGGTGCCACTATTAATGCTAACGCAACCCAGAATGAGAATGCCGCCTGCTCAACCTGCCTCTTCCACTGCTCCACCGATGCCATCCCAGCCATGGTCATGAAGGAATCCATAATTATGCCGCTTAGGAATCCATCAATAGTCATTAATGTGTATACCTCGGCATAACCATGTATTACAATGTAGAGTGGCATTGTGATTCCAAGGAGTGGTAGTGAGATTAATTCAACAGTTTTAAGTTGACTGGGCTTAAACTCCCTCATTAGGAACGCCGCTATGGCGAATGCAACCGTGAAGAGGGCAAACCCTATACCAACCTCAAAGGAGTTCATACCGAAGGACTCTGCTAAATTCCATATTGATGTTTGGTAAAACTGCAACAGATATCTTCCAAGAAACGCCGCAACTATTACCAACCACTCAGCACCACTTATCAGCCCAAAATCAAGACCCACTTTCCTTAAACTCCTTCCCTGGTTTACACCCGGGTTACCCATACCTGGTCAGTTAACTGACTGACTGGACAGTTTATAAACTTTTCCTCCTACACCACTGCCCACTACTACAGCATTGACCCTGTGACTGGTAAGGGGGAAACCAAGAAATGTCACTTGAGGCCCAGCATCTACAAACATGTCATGATCATTCACAACAATGCAAGCCTTACACTAAAGGGCTTCGTTGACAAAAACAGGAAGCCTAACGGCCTGCAGAGCTTAACCACGCTCTTGAGAACAAGATGGAAACCAGCAGCTTAACCCTACGCAGGCGCTAAAGCAGGGGTATGAGACGAAGATGCAGATGCTTGAGGACAAGGCAACAGGCCGAATCCTCTCATAAGGAACTATAAGCTGTATTACAGCGTGATCTCTAGGACAAGGTAGACCTAGGCCGTGCCCAGTCTGTTCAGTTCCCAATGTATAGGAATATGCGAGCCCGCGGAGCAATGGCTTAAGGGTAGGTAGATGGCTCAAGGTAAGAAGCGAGCTTACTTATCCTTCTGTTCTTAATCTTCGCTTCGTAGATGCCTTCCTCCGATATTACAAGGTAAGAGCCAGTTCCCGTCCTCATTACACCTAGTGTCCTAATCCTTTAATACGTTTTGTATTCAAAAACTTCACCCTACCTAGGAGGGGTAAGGCTGCTATTCTTTTCATCAAAAACTTAAAATATGATTCAGATTTTAGATTTAAAAATGATCACGTATTTTTCCTGATCACCATGACTGGTATGGGCGATCTTGATATGACCTTCAGCGTAACACTGCCTACAAAGAAGGTCTCGGCGTATCCATAACCCCTGTGCCCCATCATTATCATATCAAATTTTCCAGCATTAGCCTGCTCAAGTATTATTCTTGCTGGGTCTCCTACAGCTATTTCATAGCTTACCTCATAAGGTCCGAATGTTGATATTGTTTTTACCAACTCTCTCATTTTATGTTCAGCAATCTTCTTCCCACTTTTTATTACATCTTCTGTAACGAAATCACTCACTTCAGATAGGCTAAGGGGGATTACATGCAGAAGTGTTATGCTGTTGACGTTGTTTAGCCTGCCGAGTCCCTCACGTATCCACTCCTCTGTTCCTCTAGAAAAGTCAACTGGAACCAATATGTTTAAACCGGTCTTACTCACGACACCTCCGGCACTTAATTCCTGCACCTCAACAACTTCACTTACTTCCTTTTCTTCACTCACGACGCCTCTAGCAGGTATTTCTCTTACCTTAAGAATTTCTTCAATTTCTTTCCTAGCACCATAGTAATCTATTATTTTCTCCCTGAGCTTTAAGAACACTATTATGAATACTACTTGAAAAGCTGGTAGAAGAGAGGGTGGCATGGATGCCATAAATGCAACCTGAGGGCCGAGAGGCGCAAGCGCCACAGCGCTGAGCGCTATGGCTGTAGCTTCATTCTTTGGAATACCAGTAAGTATTGCAACCATGGATGAACTGTATGGCGATTCATTTCTCCTGTTCAGCTTAATGTACTTAAACAGTATAGTAAAAACAGTGAGTGAGACGGAACCAAAGACCATGGCGGAATAGAATACGCCAAGCACATCCATAATGTGGGTAATCAGCACATCGGCATGAGCGAAGAATATCGTGAAGATTATTGTTATCATGCCAAGCATTGTAAGAGTCGGGAATAGAGGACTTATCCTTCTGAATTTTTCTTGCCCCATTTTTCTAATCATCGCTTCACGTGTAGGTATAGCGAGAGCCAGCGGTACAATTAATATTTCAATTATGGTAATAACTAGGTTCATTTCAATCTTAGAAATCATGGCACTAGAAAGTGCAAGTCGTTCACTTGCGAGAATGTTATGGATATACAGCGATGCTTCAGTTGGAATCAGCGCGAGCGAGAGAATAAATGAAAGTGCAACCATGGCTGTTGCTGCGCTTACATCCGCCTTCATTAACCCCACATATCCGATGCTCATTGATGAACAGGGTACAACCCATGCCAAGAACAATCCAAGCCTTACATAGGGATTAATGAGAAACAGGTTTCCTAGAAGTACCGCCATGAGGGGTCCATAGGCGAAGTTGAGTAATATCACGGCGGTGACGAGTTTCCAGTTTCTGAATGCGTTCCCCAGCGCTTTAATATTGAGCATTAGCATCATTGGGAAGATCATCACGTATACTGATGCCAACATAATGTTTTGAAGCAGGGCTATGTGACTATGCGCCCAAGCCGCGTCATAGTAACCCGCTATTAAGCCTATGATTATCGCTAATCCAACATAGAGCCCAAGAAACTTATCTAGGTGATCCCTAATCTTTTCAAGTTTAGTTCTTTGACTTAGATTTATTAGATTATTCATGGAACTCGTGGAAATGCGGACTGACCAGACGGTTTATAAAACTTTCGTATTGAATTATTCCTATATAAATAATTATTATTAATAAAAGTTAATATATTTTAGGTGAATAACTAAAAATATTTACAAATATGTATGGTTCATTGATTTAATTTTGTCTTTTCAAGGGATGTACATGGTAGCTCGATGAGCAAGTGAGGGTTTTGTTGGAGTTTCGCATCAAGTTCCTCCTTTATTCTTCCCGAGGCAATAAGCTTCCTAGCAAGCTCCCTTACCTCTGATATACTTGGGAATGTTATTGCATCCCAGAGGCAGGCAATCTGGCAGTTATTACACCCTACCATGCAGTTTTCAGGAACTAACACAACAGCCTTTCTCCTCTGTTCATCATAACCAAACACACTCCTCTTTTCTGAGCACTGAACTACGCACATGCCGCATCCAATGCATTTCTTCTCATCTATTCTAGGACCCCAGTTTATGGTTTTTCTATTAACCCCATGCCACTTGCTGAACTCCGGCTTAATGCTAATATCAGTGATTGCCTTCCCAGTCGATACCTTATGATCAGGGTACTTATTGAGCCTTTCCCCAAGTTCCCTCTTGACTATGGGGTATACCTTCTCCTTAATAATTATTGAGCGAACGAACTTCTTTGGGTCATCAGGGAATGTTATTGCATCCTCTGGGCAGAGTTTTGCACATGTTGTGCAGCCTAGGACGCAATTACCTGGGTTCGCAACTATGGGCAAACTTCCCTCGGGATACCACCTAAATACATCATTGCCACAAGTAAGGAGACAGAGACCACATCCAATGCATTTATCATAGTCAATCCTAGGGAACCACACGTACTTTAACCTATCTACCCCATGCCAGGTTTTACTCATACTCTGGGTCATCGAATTTGACTGATCGGTCAGTAATTAAAACACCTTGGTAGATGCATAATTTACACATCTCCACTTACCATGATGCAGTAATAACACTCAAGGTAACGGTATGAGGGATAGCACCGTGGTGCCCCGGCCGGGATTTGAACCCGGGACCTTCCGGTTATGAGCCGGACACTCCACCCAGGCTGAGCTACCGGGGCCTAGTTAGCATTTAGATTTATGGATTTTATAAGCTTTTTCATTAAACCCAACACTAACCATATGAATGGGCAATGACTATTCTTAGATGGCCTAAGTGGGCTCGCGATAAAGCAGTTCGATCATTGCACCGAGACTCCTCCTAGCGTCAACGTAAATGTACCCACCACCCTTGAACTTGCCCTCCTGTTCTATCAAGCCACCAGCCTCCTTAAGCATCCTTAAGGCCTCATCTACGTTACCCACGTTAAACGCTATGTGGTGTATCCCAGGTCCATGCTTCTCTAGGAATTCACTCCACGTGCTCGGCCCACCCACAGGTTGAATAAGCTCTATGGTTATGTTGCCTAACCTGAAGAAGGCCAACTTAGCCCTTCCCCTGGATGGAACACCCCTAAACGTCATGTTAGTCTTCTCCCACTCATCAGTTTCCACAATCTCAGGTTCCTTAACCTTTAGCACGCTGGCCCATAGCTTCACGGCTGATTGAATATCCGGAACTACCATGGCTACTTGGACAACTTCATTAAACCCCTGGGCACTCATGAGCGGGGTAAGCATCGTATGTTTTAAAGCATTGCCCATATGGGTATGCTTAAATACCTTAAGCTATGGGTTTAGTAATGTCGTTTGACAAGGCCGGTTACCTAGTGGGTAGGGGTTTCACGTACCCGGATTATGAGCCACAGTACCAGAGGTACTATGGATACGTGGTTAAGTACCTATGACCCCCTCCCCGCCTCAGAGAGGCGGGGTTTCACTCTGGGGGTCTTGATTGTTACCCCCTCTTTGGGGGTTACTAAAAACCCTAGTAAAGCTGGGATTTAAAAACCTAACCCACGTAGTGGGGTGACTCCGCCATGAATGGCGAGACTTGCCGTCAATTATCAGCGGCAATTAGACTTAACCTAGCCACCAAGTCCATTCAGGGGGAGGCTAGATATGCAATAACGCTTACAGACAGGTTTGACCATGTGGATTTTGACGCCGCCGAGATGCAGATAAACTCAGTTATGGTTAATGGTAGCGAGGCTCATTTTAACTATGATGGGCGTGTCTTGAGGATCTACATAACTGGCAATGCTGGCTCCGAGTTTACAGTAACTGTTAGCTATAGCGCTAAGCCTAGGAACGGTGTACACTTCATACTTCCCGATGAGTATTACAAGGATAGGAGGCCAATGGTTTGGACGCAGGGTGAGAGCGAGGACAATCACTACTGGTTACCCATACCAGATTACCCAAGCGTTAAGTTAACCAGTGAATTAACATTGATAGTACCGAAACCACTAACGGCTGTATCAAACGGATACCTAGTTGAGAGTAGGGATTTAGGCGACGAGACCCTATGGCGTTGGAGGCTTGATAAGCCACACTCAGCCTACCTAATAGCCTTTGCGGCTGCTGAATTCGAAGTCATTGAGGAGAACTGCGGCGGCATTGAGGTTAAGCACTATGTGCCTAAGGGTTATGGTGAACTGGCTAGGTACAGCTTCCACAGGATATGCGACATGTTGAACTTCTACAGTGAATACACCGGCGTTAAGTACCCATGGCCCAACTATAAGCATGCTGTTGTTAGTGAATTTGGCGGCGGTATGGAGAATACGACGGTGACTATACTAACCGACACGACTATTCATGATGAACACGCCCATTGCCCAGGCTCAAAATTCCCATGCCCAGGTAGGGAGGATTTTTCTTCTGATGGTTTGGTTGCTCATGAGTTGGCTCATCAGTGGTTTGGTGATTTGGTTACCACTAGGGATTGGGGTAACATTTGGCTTAACGAAGCCTTCGCAACGTATATGGAGGCCCTTTACACGAGGCATTCGAAGGGTGATGACGAGTTCATTTACGAGCTCCACCAGAACCTTAGGGCCTACCTTAATGAGTATAGGCGTTACTCAAGGCCCATCGTCACTAGGCTTTACAAGTACCCTGAGGAAGTTTTCGATAGGCATACTTACGAAAAGGGTTCACTCGTACTACACACGTTAAAAGGCATAATAGGGGAGGAGAACTTCAGGAGGGGTATTAACATTTTCCTAACTAGGCACGCATTCAGTAATGCCGATACCGAGGACTTGAGGAAGGCTATGGAGGAGGCCTCAGGTAGGCCCCTTGACTGGTTCTTTAACCAGTTTGTTTACTCAGCTGGGCATCCCATGATCAAGTACTCCTGGAGCCATGAATCAGGTTACTTAAGGTTAAGTGTTAGCCAGACCCAGGGTGAAGACTCATACCCCATATATAGGTTGCCGCTGG
>WYEB01000467.1_pt1 | contig 14603 bp, 13 predicted proteins | sample 6343061 | NCBI WGS metagenome assembly WYEB01 (sample SAMN13812332, study PRJNA600296) | hot springs metagenome | biome: ENVO:00000051; feature: ENVO:00002007; isolation source: sediment sample from Evening Primrose shelf | place: USA: Yellowstone National Park, Evening Primrose Hot Spring ... | reverse complement strand
CATTGGAAGTAGTGAAATCTCTACAAGAAACAGCTACAAGCCTTGAAAAGGGGTTCGTTGAAAACTTTTACCGCAGTATAATTGAGCCACTGTTTTCCTCAGCGAATTCACCACTGTTTCTGACGTCGAAAATCAAGGACATATGGAGCATCTTAGCGAAGGATGGTACGGTAGCGCTTCCAATAAAGGACGGATACGTGGTTATTAATGTACCCGAGGTGGCGTTAACGAACACGTGTGAACGTGACGACTTGGATTACGTATGTACGGACTACCACATAGACTTGATTCTTGACTACAACGGTTCGAAGAGGGGGACAATAGAAATTTATCTAAACAATCCAGCGACAGCAACAGAGGTGCTGGAGAGGCTAGCATCAATGTCTAATAAGTTCGCGTCGATAATCACAACAGTGGAGACCGAGAACAATACTTGTTGAGCTTTGTAGTAAGTTTTAAAATATTTAAAAGATTTTCTTTCTATTGCTACAGATAAAATATCTGTAGGAATTGTATGGACGGCGCCGTCCATTCAATTCCTAGCTTTATTTTTCCTCCTAATCTTTCTCCCCTCTCCAATTTGGTCGGAATTCAAGGCTTTTCTCACAATTGCTAGCGCTTTTCTGATGTTGCCTAGGTAATCAAGCACATCAACTCTTGTTGATGGGGCAACAAGGTGCTGTAGATCCTCAATTACTTCCTGAACCTCATTGTAGTTGCACCTGCGCCCAATCAACTGAAGAGCATTAGAATTAACCACCTCCTTGACTAACCCATTCACGTGCCTGAACCACTCGTCCACTGAGCTACAGATGTCGTAGCTTGAGCACTGGCTTAAAACCTCCAGTAGTTTGGAGGAGAAGTAGAGTTGCTTATACAGCTTGAACAGTATCTTAGTGCACTCATTCTTTCTAAGCCTAACTATTTTCGATGGTGGAACATCAATATACGGTGTTCCGTCTAGGTTAATGAGAGCCTCCATTACTGCGTAAGAAACGAAGTCATTCAAAGTAGAGAACCTACCCTCATTGATTAATTTCAAGATTTTCTGATATGTATTGTCGTTTAGCCTAATGCAGGCTTTGGGCACACCTATTGTTACACGCAATCCCTTTATAAAGCTTTTTCAATTGATGAGTGACAGAGTAAAGTTTTTAAGCTTTTACTTAAAAGCTACTATAATGCCAGTTACACAAAACGAACATAAGTTGCTATTGCGGAAGCAATACCGAGTAGCACACGGCGTTTACGTAGTCGAGACCCTGGATGTTGTTTACGACATGGAGCAGAAGGCGTCATACATCACCGTTGATATTGGGCTAAGCAACGGCTCCGACACGCTAAGTCTCTATACTGAAACCTTCAGGGGTTACTTAACAGAGGAAGGCTTCACCTGGGAAGGGGACAGCGGGGAAGTGAACAAGTACTACATCTCCTACGTCATAAACAAGATGCCTCAAGAATATGCCGACAAGTTCAAGAAAATTCTAAGTAAGCCAAAAGCGGTTGAAGCAGTGAACTAGTTATTTTATCTATAGGAATTGTATGGACGGCGCTGTCCATTCAATTTCTAGTGACATAGAGTTGCGCTAGCTTTTTATTTTAGGCTTCTTACTGTCCATAATGAGCACTTGTCTAATCATACCTGTTGCTCCGGATGAAGAGGAGCAAGATGTTGCGTTAACCGTCAATTCCTTTAAGCGTCTAGTGCCTAATGCAACGGTTATTTTCGGTGTCGATGAGGATTACACTAATTCGTGGCTCAGTAAATACGGCTCTATTGTTAGGGTTAAAGGGTTTGGTATCGGTAAGGCGCTTGATTCAGCGGTTAAGGAAGCCTTGAAGGATAGCTGTGACTTCATAATTAAGTCCGACGCCCACATGTATTTCGTGGACTTTGAGTACCCACTGTGGCTTGAAGTACCCTACACCTGCACAATGGATGGTAACTGCTTTGGAGCATCAACAGCGAAGTGGCCTAGCATGGATTGGCTCTTCACCTACGGTCAATACCATATCTTACCCATGACCACTGAGCCAGTTTACGCATACCCAGGCGTAATAGCGGAGATAATGAATAGGGAGTTCGGTTGCGTCTACTGCTCCCCATACTGGGGGCCTGAAGCCTACGACTTCACACTAACAGCATGCAGGAGGTACGGGTGGTGTGTTAGGCAAGCCCACTGGCGTGTAAGGCACAAGTACAAGAAGGAGTGGCCTAAGGACAGGGTTCAGAGGAATTACCCCTGGGAGCCGTGGATGGCTGAGTATAATGCTCAGCCCTACTTCACGTCAATGAGCATTGCATGGCAAATATTCATAACAAGGCACGTGAACAACCCAAGAAAACACCCAAGGTACAACGAGTACTTCTACAACATAGCCCTAAAATACTACCCAGACAGAATGAAGTACGTAAACGGATACCCAGTAGAATTCATCTACGACAAGCTCGGAATACCCATTGAACAAAGAATAGGGGCGTAGCACAAAATTTAAATTTCAGAAAAGCCCTCTAGCCTATGAGTACACAAGATATATTTGAAGAGCTCTTCAAGGAGCAGTTAAAGTTAATGAAGAAGTGGATGGAGGCGATGCAGAAGCAGTGGGAGGAGACGCTTAAGTTGTTTAATCCCGAGGAGTTTGAGAAGCTGGCTAAGGAGGGGAAGGCAAACGCCTTCTACGATGCACAGTATTTTCAAGTAACAATTGGTCCCGACGGCAAGCCAAGGGTCAAGTATCGTAGATGGTCTAATAGACCATTCGGTGAGCAAACAGAAAACTACGAGTATGAGGAAGAAGCGAAGTTCATGGAAACAAGCAGAAAGGTTTAAATGTTAGTTATGTGATAGAATATCTATGTCCGAGCCAGAGCCGTTAAAATTATTCACCGAGTTGTTGAATAAGTTGCATGAGTCTGGATTCGTAGTCGGTAAGGCAAAGTACGATTTGCTTAATATGCATATGGCGGGATTCGAAGTGCATGCAACATACAAGGAAGGAAATGTCACGTGGTTTTTCGTGTTTGAATGTTCATTAAGTGGGGCATGTAAGGTGAAGGAGGAGGACGTGGATGTGGAGGTTACGCTGGACAAACAGTCAGCAGACGTGTTTATTAACACCGCATTCGATATAATTACTAGCGTAGTGAATGTGCAGAAGGACATGCGTTTGCTCGCAGAAAAGATAAGGCAAGTGCTCGGAGAAGATGCTAGGTTCGAAGACTTGAAAACGAAGATTTTTTTGAGCAAATACTACGATAAGTCACTGAACCATGGATTACTGCGAATCACTCTTTTGCCACGTAAAGTTAAAATCAACGTTGAGGTATTGTTGGCGAGTTGGGATGAAGCGAAATTGTTGTCGCTGATTAAACACCTTAACGATGTGTTACAGCTAGAAGGGTTTAAAAACCAGGTTAGCTAACCCTTAGTGTGAGCCTCGGGGTGAACACTTTAAAACTCGGGAGGTATGTTACCAGTGTGAGCTCCCTTAACTACGCTTCAAGCGTGGCTTATACTGGTGTGTTAAAATCACGGCGTGGGGTGAGTATGGTTGCTAAAGGGTGGTCTGCATGGTGGTAGTCAAGCGGTATGGCGGTAAAGAGCCATTTTCGAAAGAGAAGCTTGTGGCGTCCTTAATGCTTGCTCACGCACCAGACCCAGAGTTAATAGCCAGTGAAGTGGAGAATGCATCCTCTACGCAGGAGGTTTCAGATAAGGTTCAACTCCTAATGCTTAACCTTGTTCCAGAGGACTTGGCTTGGCATGACTCGGCAAGGAACTACCTGCTTTTCAGCCTCTACAAGCAGGTCTGGGGCAAGGGGGCTGTTAAGGCAATCAACGAGGGCTCTGTAACTTTAGCTGGGAATTATAGGGGTGGCTTCAGGGAGTGGTTCAGGGAAGGCAGACAGTATTGGGATGAGGAGATGGCTAAGTACTATGAGCCTCACTTGAATGAACTTGCCAAGCACATTGACCCATCCAGGGACTTCCTGCTAACATACAATGGGGTTAGAACCCTCATGAGCCGCTACCTGCTTAGGAGGCTAGACGGCACGATATTCGAGGCTCCGCAGTACATGTGGATGAGGACTGCGATGGGTGTAGCCTACGCAGAGAAGAATTACGGTGGAGACCCAATAACATGGGCAATCAAATTCTACGATTTAATCAGCCAATTAAAATTCCTACCGAACTCACCAACCCTCTACAACGCCTTCACACGCCTCGGTCAATTATCAGCCTGCTTCGTTATACCAGTTGATGACTGTTTAAGCAAGGAGACCAACAAGGATGATTCACTATGCGAATTCGGGATAATGGATGCCTTGAAGCTAGCCGCATTAATATTCCAATCAGGCGGCGGGGTAGGCTACCAGTTCGGTAAAATCCGCCCAGAGGGGGACGTGGTAAAGTCCACTGGAGGTGTAGCCTCAGGTCCACTATCATTCATGAGGCTGTTCGACACGCTAGTCGATACAATTAAGCAGGGCGGTAAGAGGAGAGGCGCTCAAATGGGTATGCTCTTCTGGTGGCACCCAGACGTTGAGAAGTTCATAACGGCTAAGTCAGGTTCAAGCAAGGACACCCACCTACAGAACTTCAACATAAGTGTAACAATCGACGACTTCATAATGGAGAAGCTACTGAATGGCGTTGACGAGGACTTGTATTTAATTAACCCAAGGGAGTGCCCATGCCTCTACTCCACCTGGGGAGAGGACTTCAAGGAGTGCTACGGCAAGTGCGTTGAACTTGTTAAGCAGGGGAAGGTTAAGGTTTGGAAGACTATTAAGCTCAGTGAACTCTGGGGGAAGATTGTTGAGTCAGCCTGGGACAGTGGTGACCCAGGCATTTGGAACAAGGACACGGCTAACACCATGGTTGGCTACAGGGTTCCAGGCAGGGTGATTAACGCAACTAACCCATGTGGTGAGGAAGCCCTCTACGACTTCGAAAGCTGTAACCTAGGTAGCATTAACCTAGCTAAGTACGTTGATGAGGAGGAGAAGGCGTTGAAGTGGGGTGCGTTAGCCGAGGACGTGATGTTAGCAGTCAGGTTACTGGACGATGTTATTGATGTTAATAGGATGCCTGATGAGAGGCTTAAGCAAGCTAACCTAGCCAGCAGGAGGATTGGACTCGGCGTTAATGGGTTAGCCGACACTTTGATAACCCTAGGCTTGAGGTATGATTCACCTGAGGCAGTAGCCTTCGCAGACCTGGTGGCGAAGTTCGTGGTCGGCTTCGCAACCTACGCCTCAGCCAAGCTAGCTGAGGAGAAGGGTTCTTTCCCGCTCTTCAAGGATAGCCAGTGGAAGGATGGGAAGCTAATCATAGACAGGTACTACGGGAGGATGAAGAAGTACCTTGAACTACCAGAGGTAGTCTCATACTTCTCTACAGTGAAGTACGGCTACGACAAGATATACAGACACGAGGCAGAGGCATATAAGGTGCTTGAGCTCTACGGGATAAGCGAATTCAAACTGAGGGAGATGGTTAAGAAAGGCATTAGGAACGGCTCCCTAATAAGCATAGCCCCAGAGGGCTCAAGAAGCCTAATAGCAGGTGTCAACTCAAGCATAGAGCCACTGTTCGCAATAGCCTACGTAAGGAACCTAACAATAGGCAAGTTAATTGAGTACAATTTAACAGCACTCAAGTTACTTAAAGACACCTTCACCCTAGACCCAGGCGCCAGGAAGTACATTGAGGAAAACGGAACACTACCACGCAACCACCCGCTAGCAAACCTACTCCGCACAGCCCATGAAATTGACTGGAGGTGGCACGTCTACATGCAGGTGACGTGGGCGAAGTGGAGTGACAGCGGGGTCAGTAAGACAATTAACATGCCGAGCAACGTCACTAAAAGCGATGTCGATAACGCATTCAAGCTAGCCTGGCTACTCGGGGCATACGGTGTAACGGTTTACAGGGACCAGTCGAAGTCAGTTCAAGTAATTTACACTGGGACTAAGCAGGCACAGCAAAGCAAGCCCTCACCAACATCGCTGAGTAGGATTAAGGAAAAGTTGCAAGCCTCAATGAACGATCCACCCGAGGAAACAATTGAGGACAAGATGAAGAAGGAGTTAGGGGAAACAGACGACCCATACTGCAACACTGGTAACTGTGGGTGATGGGCATGCAGGGAGTATTCGTTGACTGCGTGCAGGATGGGGATAATATACGTTGCCCAGGTGATGGCGGGTACAGTCAGATAATACTGTTCGGTAAGCCTGTTAGGGTTAGGAAGGACAGCGTCGTGATTGAGTTAATGGGTAGGCTTGATGAACTTGAGGCGCTAAGCCTATGGGGCTACGTCGAGACAAACAAGCAAGCCTTCAAGGACATTGCCGTGGTGGCTACAGCGCTGAACACCTTCCTAGCAACAGGGGACTCAAAGTGGCTACAGCCAATTAAGGACTTGATAAACAAGTCCTGCAACATTGAGGTTAAATCACTCGGGTGGTTCATTCCAACGGATAAGGAATCAGCCATGTTGAACCTAATCAGGGTCAAGGTAAGGGAAGTAGAGAGAGTTGCAGTCAAGATGCTGAAGATAAAGAAGTTGCCCCAAGACAAGGTAAGGGAACTATTAGCAGTGTTAAACCAGGCAAGCAAGTACATAGTCCAGTTAATATACGCAAGCAACGTGAAGATATACAAGAACGTAGAGAGCAAGCTCAAAGACTTAAGCTAATTGGTTCTCAACTTTTTAAACTCGAATACGGGTATTTCTCCCGCATATGTCTTACACTAATCCTTGTAGCGCATATGGAGCAGACTTAATGCCTACCGAGAGCTGTGTAGAGTCTGGTGGGCAGTGCATTTACTATCCGCCAATTTATGGCGGTAGTATGTGTTGTTGCAGTTTTCCATCGCCTTCTCCAGTTGGGTATGTTTACGCTAACGTCCAGATTTTCACAAATAATGTGCCGAGCAGTGTAGCTAGTCAAGTAGGCTGGCAGATAAACATTAGCCCATCCTCATGCGGCTCACCTGTTAGCGGTACTGGTCCACAGAATGGGTTGAAGATAAACATCGATAACTGCACTCAAGTAACCCTCACAATTCAAGCAACAAGCGTCCCAAGCGGAGTGTCTTGCACTCCATTGACGGCTTCGGCAACGGTGAACGCTGGGCAAACGGCAGTGTTAGCGTTATACTGTTCACCAGCCCCAAGTCCAACTCCCCAGCAGTACTGGACGCTCAACGTCAACATTAATGATCCCTATGGTGCAGGCTACATAATCACAGACAACTACGGCAACAGCCTACAAGCCGCAAGGAGTTTAACAACTTCATTCGCCAATTACCCAAGTAATGTGTCGAGTGTAACATTGAACGCTAAGATTCAGTTCAACCCGTCTAACATGCAGTGTTCAATAAGCCCATCAACCGTTACAGTCAATGCACCATCAGGAGGCACAGGCTCAGTCACCCAGAACTTCACTGTAAACTGTACGCAAACATCAACATCTGTATCACCGTACAGCGTTGATGTGAAGCTGGTTAATGTTGATTACGGAATAGGGACACCTGGGTCGAGTACCGTCTGCGTCACGGTTACGGCTAAATATTCTGGCACGAGTGTAAGCGGATGTATAAGTACAAGTTCTGAATTCGCCGATTTAGGTAACATTCAGTTGACTTATTCTCCAGATATACTACAGATACAAGGTAACTACGTTTATGTAGTGCCAAGTCAAGTTCAAGTCACGACATCGGATGCTGGCTCAACAATATACTTTGGAGTATATAACATGCCTAGCGCCACGTACCCAACTGGCTTATGGGTAGTCCACCCATCGAAAGTGACCGTTTACAAGGGGCCAGTCACAGTGCCTAACGCATACACTTTAATCAACCTATCGAATAGCCCAATTACAGTCAGCCCCACGGTCATTTTAGGGACTGAGTACTCCGCTAACGGCCTGTGGCAGTGGAAGACTTGGGGCACGGCAACTGTGTCACCATCCTCAGTAACCATACAGCCTGGCCGTGCAGTGAGCTTCACTGTTTCGGCTGACTTAACAAACGCCCCATATGATAGGAATGCTGAAAGCTATGATTACTTCGTGTTAACTAGTCCAAGCGTGCTTAACCCACTTGGCTCAATAGCGGAGCACTGTGTTTCTACAGCAAACGGGCCACCATGCGGTGTAGCTGATTACCTGGAGATTTGGGAGCTTCCATCAACAAGTATTGCTTTCCCACAGCAAACCAGCACACTACCATCACTTACTGGGGTTTCATCCCAAGATGTTAGTAACATCACATCCAACTGTACGTCACAGGTGTCCGGCGGTGGAGCTGGGGTAACTTACATTACGTATAACAACTGGATGCAGCAACCCTTACCAACATGCATAGTCCCACAAACCACAAGCGAGAGTCTGACCATATCGACAACGCCAGGCGCAATAACCATACCATTGAGTCTATCGCAGGCGTACGTGCCAGGTAATTACACAAACGTCTTGATTAACCCACATGGACCAAACTACTGTCTACCACCCTGCTCTGGTACTTCTCCAGTGGTGGTTGCGCCAGGGATTAATGTAACCGTGTATTTGTTGTACTCAATAAAGCATGATTGCTACTACTACGGTAGCTACAATGTAGAAGTTAAGTACAGCGTAGTCGGGCAACAGTCAGGTAAAGTCTACGCAAGCGGGGATACAACGCAAGGCCCATACGACAACAGTTGTGATGGTGCCTATGAGGTTTACAAGTTAAGCTTCACAATGCCTAACGAGCCGGTTGTACTCACCGCATCAGTCTATGCCACCGGCCCCTCTGAAAGCGTCATAGGGATGCCAAGCGTCTTCCCGCTGAAACTTGGCTCAGTAACCGCACAGTTCGTGCCGATGCAGTGCCAGCCATACGACAACTATGGGAGTGTTGCAAAGGCAGTTGTGATGCTTCCTAAGTCAGGGCCATGGCCAACATCAATATCGGATTACCCAGTGTGCGCGCAAGCATCAAGCGTAATATATGTACCAGCTGGTACGACGACACCTAACGTGTTAAGTGACTACGCAACCTGCGTAACATACGTACCGGTGAACCAGTGGAGTGGGTTCGGTGAGATACCTTGTGGTTCATTAACAGGTTCACCGAGCTACAACGTCTGCAATAACGCCGCAATAGTTGGGATCAACTTCTCATTGCCGAGCAGTTACGCTAGCCAGGCAAGCCAGATAGGCTGGAAGATAACCACGTCCTGCGGTGCAACAGTTACTGGGCAAGGGCCAGTTAGCCTAATGGGCGTCCCGCTTAACGTTGGACCACCTAATTGCAGTAACCCAGCGTTGACTTTTGAGTTGACTAACGTGCCGCAAGGCCTATCATGCTACGCGTTCGCAACCGTTTACGATGGGGCTAGCGTAGTCCAGAGCAGTGGCAATTCAATCACCGTGTCTGTTAAGCCGTGCACGTACGGCTCAACAAGCCCAACGACACCACTCGTGGTGTTCTGGGGCAACTGCTCCACGCCACCAAGCCCACCTGGGCAGACGGTTTCATCATGCCCAAGCGATACAATTGCAGTCACCGACACCGAGTGCCTCGGCGAGTACTTCGGCCAATGCGTGGCTTACCTGTCAAGTCAACCAGGCTACTGCTGTTGTAAACCATCAGCCCCATTGATGTCATCATGCCCAAGTGGAACCACCCAGATGGAGATAACTCAATGCATAATTCAACAAGGCACGTGCTCAGCCTATCTAGTCAACCAGCCAGGCTACTGTTGTTGTAGCATACCGAGCACGCCACCAGGCCCTGGAGTGACTGTTCCTACCACTACACCAACAACTACTCCCACCGCTACTCCGACGCCTACGCCGACTACGCCGCCGACTGTTACCACTTGCCCAAGTGGAACCAACCTACTGCCTCTGGGGAACTGCTACATGAGTAACGGTACTTGCGTAGCCACTCCAAGCGGTATGAGTGGGGTGTGCTGTTGCAAGCTACCGTCACCAACTGTTACACCAACGCCAACCCCAACGCCCACTGTCGTTACACCCACTGTGACTGTTCCAGTTGGGGTACCCGCTGTATCGCCTACGCCAACTCCAACGCCAACCCCGCCGAAGGTGAGTAAGGCAATGATTGGTGTAATTGCTGGCTTAGCCGCATTAGGGGTAGCAGGAGGAGTGTACTTCGCAACAAGGAAAAAGAAGCCTTAAGGGAAATTTCAAACTTTAAAAACTCAAGCGGTTTAAATTAAATATGGCGATTAGGGGTTCATATGCGGCTAGGTTCACGGACGTTAATGACCAGTATGAAAGGTACTTGATAGTCTGTGTGGATAAGACGTGGGGTCAGCCAGGTTGCCAACCATGGACTGGGGACTGGGTCACCACCGCACCTGGGCTACCTGGTTACCAAGTCACCTCCCCATATTTCACGCCGAGTACAGTCCTAACGGCAGTAACATCATCAGACGTAGGCTACTACTACCAAGTCCAAATCATTGACTCAAACGGCAACGTTGTCAAGACTTGTAATTACGTGGATAGGCATCACCCATGCTACTACTACGTATCAGCATCACCAACTCCAACACCAAGCGTAACAGTCATCACACCAACGCCCACTGTCGTTACGCCAACTCCAACACCTACTGTAGTTACGCCGACTGTGACTGTTCCAGTTGGGGTGCCTGCCGTATCGCCAGTGCCAACCACAGTTACTCCAACACCGACTTCACCAAAAGTGAGTAAGACAATGATTGGTGTGATAGCCGGTGGAATAGGCTTAGCGACATTAGGAATAGGTCTGTATTTTGCATTAAGGAGAAGGAAGAAGATGCCTTAAGTGAATTTCAAAGCTTTTAAAATCATTTTAGGGTACAAGTTTTGTGAGCAGTAGTAGCATAACTGAGGCAGGATATACGTGCCCTTGTGGAGTAGTTGTTAGGGAGGACGTGTGTTTATCTAATCCAGGCTACTTCTGCACTTACGGTTATATTCGCCCTCCGCCAGGCTACTGCTGTTGCTGTTCACCGCAGGTAACAGCACCTGCTCCAACGCCTACGCCTGTTACTTCGGCTTCACCGAGTTTAACGATTAGCGTCTCGCCTCCTCCGCCTTGGAGTGTTGGTGAAAGCCTCACGATAACTGTTTCTTTGCAGAACGCCCCATCCTACATTACTAGCGATACAATCCTAGTTTACGCTAACGGTACTCAGATAGGTGTTGTGCAGGTTTACCGCTCACTACCGATTCCGATAATACCGCTCGGGGCTTTGGGCACATTCAGTGGTTCAATGACTTGGACTATCCCACAGCAGTACGCTGGGCAGAGGCTAGTCTTCACAGCCAGCGACATTATACTGCATTTAACCAGTAATGCCGTGGCTGGAATAGTAACTGGGCAAGCAACACCAACTACTACGCCGACAACATTGCCTACAGCTATTCCAACAGTACCAACACTCCCAACAACATTCATCTCCCCACCACCAAGCGCAATACCATCGGTTCAAAAACCAAGCAAAACAGGCTTAATAATAGGCGGGGTGGTAGGAGCCGCCGCAGTTGCTGGGCTGTTATACTTTCTCTTAAGGCATTCTACTTAAGCTTTTTAAACTCAAAGCAACTTCTTCAATGATGCTTACTACTAACCCTTGTAGCGCATATGGAGGAAACTTGATGTCTATTGAGAGCTGTGTAGAGTATGGCGGTCAATGCGTCTATACTCCTCCAACCTATTCTGGTATGTGTTGCTGTAGTTTTCCTTCGCCGCCTACTCCTCCGCCAGGTGGGTATAATGTTGTTTTCGCTAATGTGAACATTTTCACGAATAATGTTCCAACTAACGTGGTTAATCAGGTTCAGTGGCAGATTAACGTTAGCCCATCCAACTGCGGTACTTCTCAGACTGGTTACGGTAATCAGCAGGGGATTGCAATAAACATTGACGGTTGCGGTGAAGTAACATTAACAATCCAGCCGATTAGCACACCGAGCGGGGTATCTTGCACGCCATTAACGGCTTCGGCTACTGTTCAAGCTAATCAAACAGCAGTGTTAGCGCTATACTGTACTCCAGCCACGCCAACTGTAACTGGTCCATCCTGGAGCATTGTGGTTAATGTAAATGACCCATATAATGCTGGCTACATTATCACCGACAACTACAGTAGCAACGATGTCCTACAAGCCGCTAGGAGTCTAAGTAACATAACCTTCGCAACCTATCCGAGCAGTGTATCAAGTGTTACGTTAAACGCAAGCATTCAATTTAACCCACCCAACATGCAGTGCTCAATAACGCCAAGCACAATAACCGTGAACGCTCCATCAGGTGGTACTGGTAGCGTTACCCAAAACTTCACAGTAACTTGCAGTAGCACAGGAGCGTCATCAACATCATCACCAATCACTACGCCTACTACTACAGTCACTGCCACTACACCATCACTAGCACCAAGTGCACGCACATTATTAACGAGTCCAGTTGCGCTTGTGGCTCTTGGGGTAGCCGCAGGCGTCGGCATAGGGTTAATTGTTTACGGCGTTTCAAGGAGAAAGAAGTGAGAACGTAGAAAATCTTAAAAGCATGGGCTTTTAAATATAAGAGTGGTTAAAGTCGTTGTTAAGCCAATAGAGCAGTTGGTGGATGTGGATAAGGTTGAGCAGGAGGCTAGGCAGAAGACTGAGGAGTTCGTTAAGACTGCTCCGAAGAACGGGCAACTCTACCTACTTAGTCCACCATCCTTCGGGGCTTACCCATCTTTGCTAGCCAGCAACTGCCCAGTTAAGGCAGTTTACAAAATGTTCTTCGGTGATTATGGTAGGAAGGAGGATGCTAACAGGGTTATATTCGGGGAGTTGATACATAGGAGGTATCAGGAGAGCTTCAAGGCAATTAACCCGAAGGTAACCGTGCTCTCTGAGGTTGAGTTGGACGGTAGGCAGGGCGGTGGCGTTAAGGGTGTGGCGGACATAGTTTACATTTACGATGACTACGATGGGCAGGAGAAGGCTGGGGTAATAGAGCTGAAGTCAAGGAGGTACTTCAAATCACCCTACCTGTCAGACGACCCAGTTGAGGTTCAGTTCGGGAGCCATAAAGTGACTTGGTACGGCTACGTGAAGCGGGTTTACCTGCAATTAGCATCCTACGTGAAGTTACTCAAGGATTCTGGGGAGACGGTTGATGAAGCCTATGTGGTGACCAGGGCAGAGGTTACTCCAGTCAGCTTAAGCGAGCTGGATAAGCACGCTGAGACGGCGATGAAGACTCTTGAAACGTTAAACAAGATTTACGAGGAGAACAGGAACAACCCATTATCAATCTTCCCAAGCAGGGCTCCATACCCTAACCTGTGCAGTAACTGCCAGCTAAGGGACATCTGCCCAACCTTCAGGCAACACGCAAAGGAGCTAGGCATAATGAAGTACCTATAGCTCTAAATCCAGGAGCGGGGACAAGTCTTTAGTCTTCTTAGCGGTGTTTAAGGCGTCCAAGAAGTCTTTCGTCTTCTTTGGACCACAGATGTAGATGAGTTTAGACGCCTTATCAAGTATTTTCCACCCTTCTGCGTTTCCATCAACAAGCTTCTCTATCCCCTCATTAATCATGTCGAGCACATCCTCGCAATCCATGCGTGGATTTAACAAGGCTAGGATTTAAACCTTACTCCTAGGCGAAAAATTTTTAAAGCACTCAGTTTAATGTTAAGTCGATGGATAGTCAGGAATTGTATGAGAAGGCTAGGGAACTGTTAAGTAAAGCACAATCAACAACGTACCCAGTTACCCAAGTTAAGGATAGGTTAATTCACGCATCATTATTCAGTAAAATTTTTGGAGCGGAGATAGTTAAGATGTTTGAGCACTTCGTGAATTCGTCTGAAAGCCGAGTAATGGATATTAAGCGCAGTATTGATAGCGTGGGCGTAATATACGAGGTGCTCATCAGTAAAGACGGGTACGTCATAGACGGCTACAGTAGGGTACTAGCCTCGTCCGGTGTTGTGCCAGCTAAGGTGATTGACATTAACTGTAATGAGAGTGAGGAGAACATGAAGCTGTGTTCGTTGATTTTCCTTGAGGTTAATAAGAGCAAGCTGATGGGGGATGCCAACTTCGAGTTCGTTAAGGCTAAGATAGCCTCCAAGTTAGGCGTCCCAGTGGCAACAATATTTGGGCTTGTTGATAAGTCCACTAAGATTGTCGATAAGGGGCAAAGAGTTATTCACTCAATCAATGAGGTTAAGGAGGCTATAAAGGCGATAGCTGATTACTCTGGGCAGGTTAAGAGCCAGGGTGGTTGGGGTAAGTTGTCTGACGACTTCGTGAGCCAGGCAATAGCCATTGCAGAGAAGCTTAAGGTGATTAAGAAGAACGCCTCCAACAGGCTTATCGCAGTAGCCTCACTGATTATTGCAGGGAGGCTGAACTGCATGGGTGAGTCATTCACCAACTACCTCATTAACCTGGCAATGGGCGCCCTAGGAGGCAACTTCAATTATGCGAGGAACTTCGCAACAGAAGCCGCAAACGAACTGTTCGAAGGCAAGTTCTACAATGCGGTGGCGGATGCATGCAGAGCAAAACTCCAAAGCCTCTGTCCACA
>WYEB01000466.1_pt1 | contig 14614 bp, 15 predicted proteins | sample 6343061 | NCBI WGS metagenome assembly WYEB01 (sample SAMN13812332, study PRJNA600296) | hot springs metagenome | biome: ENVO:00000051; feature: ENVO:00002007; isolation source: sediment sample from Evening Primrose shelf | place: USA: Yellowstone National Park, Evening Primrose Hot Spring ... | reverse complement strand
AGATGTGAAGAAAATAGCGTTGAGAATAGACAAAATAAAGCAGTTAGGGTTTAAACCAAGCTTAAGCTCTAAAGAAGCTGTAAAAGCAACTACGAGAGAAATCATTAATGATATTTCATGAAGCTTACAGGAACTCCCTGCCACATTACTAGGACCATGCATCCTAGGGTTCAGGCTACTGTTAAGCTGCCAGGAGACATGATAGTGTTAGTAGGGTTATTGAGCTGGATGTTGGGACAGTTCGATACTATCCTTAGTATTAATGCTGAGACTCATGGTGTTGATTAATGGGAAAACACAGCTTAGTCGAAATTAATATTAATGAGGGGGAAGGCGCTAAAACCTATGAGTTTCTTTAGGAAATTCTTTGTACCTTTGCTTTCCAAGCTTGGTTTTTATGAGCTTAGGTACTTAGCGTATTCCAAGGTAGTGATTAGGTCTGCGGTTCTTCTAAGGCCTAAGTTAGGAAAGTTTTTATGCCTTGATATTGGATGTTCAAATGGTGCCTTTACTAGGAAGTTGTCGGGAATCTGTGATGAAGTCATTGGGTTGGATATTAATTTTCACAGCGATTGGACTATGAATGACAAAGCCGGAGCAGACTTCATAGTTGCAGATGCCAGTAGAATTCCAATACGTTCAAGAAGTGTTAACTTGGTGGTTGCTTTTTCATTGCTTGAGCATGTACCAATGTGGGGCAGAGTTATTGAGCAGATTTCACGGGTACTGGACAAGGGTTTAGTCATTATTCAAATACCAAATTTACGCTTTATCATAGAGTCTCATACTTATTTCCCATTGTTGGCTTATTTACCTAAAAGAATTAGAGATGTAATTGTCCAGGTTAATTGCCCTGGCTGTGGCAGTTTACAATTTGACTGCTCACCGAATAATGTCATTAATGCATTGAATAGAGACAGATTGATTCCACTAGGGATATATGCTCATTGGCATGCTGGAAGTAAACAATTATTACCCAGGAATATAGTTCTACCTCCATCATACTTTATATTAGCATTAAAATTGTAATATAGGGATGCAATGAAAGTATAGTAATAATACTATGTTGAGCATTTATGAAGAGACCCCTCATTAGCATCATCATTACCGCATATAATAGGAGGGAATTCATTAGGGATGCTGTTAATAGTGTTATTAATTCTACGTTACCTGAGGATGAGTATGAAATAATCGTGGTCAAGAACTTTAGAGATGAGTATGTAGATAATATTGTTGGGAAGATCGGCGGCAAGAGTATTTTTACTACTTTAATCTTTAATCTCAATAGGAGCGAAAGTAGCCTTAGGCATTGATGCAGCAGAAGGTGATGTAATTACGTTTCTTGAGGATGATGATATGTACTTACCAGATAGGTTAGAAATTATTAGAAAGGTGTTTGATAACGATCCTTCGTTAATATATTATCATAACAATATTATCACAATAAATGAGATTGGTAGGCCAATTCGTGATGAGCTAATTGAAGCAACAAATATTTATGACGCTATTATTGCACATAGTAGTAGAGGCAAGTTAAATGTGCTTAAGAAATATGGATGGGCCTTTGGACTTAGGTTAAGCTCTATGGCTGTTAAAAGAGTTTTCATTAACAAGTGGGTTAATGTCATTAGGCGTTTTCCCGACATTGTTGATATTTTAATCTTCACATTAGCCCTTATAGATACAGGTACCATATTACATGATCCAAGGCGTCTAACGTATTACAGAGTTTCTAGCACTAGCGCTAGTAGCGTTAGAATGATTGGCAATCCAGTAAGTCGCTTCGATAAAGCTGTGAATAACGCTGTTAGGCATGCCTTGGCTAGGTATATGCTGGTTACTTTAGCTGAGGAATTAGGGCTAGGTAAATACATTAAATATGACGAAGCAACCATCATTGGTGGTGTTTATGGGAATTGGGGTAAATGGCTAAGTAGAGTAATCATTGACTTAGTTGGTTGCAGGTCTATGACTTGCATTGGTTCAATTATGTTTGGTTTGACGTATCTGGTGAGTCCTTGGTTCGCTAAGAGACCGATATATTTATATTACACTAGGGTATTCGATATATTATGGGGTTTAAGGTCTTGATGATGCTTGGGTATTATGAGGGTGGTGGATTTACGACAGTAGTTAATAACTTAAGCAAGTATTTAACTGCGCTAGGGGTTGAGGTTACGGTAGCTGCTAGAGTTGTAAGGATTGAACCACCAAAGTATGTGAACCTCATTAAGCTAAGGCCGGAGGATTTACCAGTTGAAGGTAAGTATTATGATGTTATTCATATACACACATCATATCCGTACACTAAAGTTGCAATTGAGCATAATATACGTAACCTGGTCTTCACATGGCATGGCTATGCGCCAACAATCTACGTACCCGGCATTAGAAATAAGGTAATAAACTTAGGCTTAAGATATGCATACAGGAGACTATTACCTAAGATACGCTTAATAACTTCGGTCTCTAACTATGCAAATAAACAATTAAACAGGCTATTTGGTGTATCGGGTAGGGTTGTCCCTAATGGTATTGACCTTGAGTTATTTAAACCATGCCCAGAGGAAGAGCGTAAGGGTGATTCAGAGCATTATCCTGTGGTCTTAAATCTGACATCGTATAATAACCTTAAGGGTAAGGATATATTAATTAGGAGCTTTAAGGCTATTAAGCGTAAGTATAGTAAAGCAGTCTTAATAGCTAAGGGAATAAATTATAACCTAGATGGTGTAATTAACTTAAGCGGCTACATGCCATATGAGGAAATTCCTAAGTTATACTGCAAGGCAAGCTTCTACTTACTAACGTCAAAATGGGAAAGCTTTGGCTTACCAATAATTGAAGCATTTGCCACCGGTACCCCGGTCATAGCCTATGACAGGGATGATGCCAGGCGTGAGCATATACTAACTTCAGGTGGCGGATTATTATTTAACAATGATGCATTATTACTAAAGGCTGTTGATGCAGTTTTAAGTAATTGGGACACGTACTCAATAAAGGGTATTAAATATGCTAAGAAATTCGACTGGAGAGATATAGCTAGGAGATATCTTAACATATATGAGGAGGTGTTAATAGATAAGGAAGCATTATGATGGTTTCAATTGTGGTTCCAAGTAAGGGATGCAAATACCTAGGTTACCTGCTTACTGGCCTTAGGGATCAGAATGTGAAGCCTAATGAGGTGGTTCTTGTGGTTAAGGAGTGTTACTTAAGGCATGTTGAGGATTTGTGCAGTAGAAACAACCTACCCTGCGTGATAATTAAGCAGAAAAGTGGCTACTTTACCCATGCCTTGAATATGGGTAAAAGGGAGGCTAAGGGTGATCTCATAATATTTACGGATGATGATGCAATACCCTTAGGTAAATGGATTGAAAAGTACATTAAATTACATACCATGTACCCAAATATAGCTGGAATATCGAGTAGGGATATTTACCTAAACTTAGAAAACATGAGGATAATGTCAACCCCAGACGATAAGGTGGTTACCAAACTATATCGATGGGCTATTAGGCCATGGTTAGAAAGGCCACATCCATTATTAAGTAGGTATAGGATGGGGGTTTACCTGACCAAGAACCTTAATATCGCTCATGGACCATTTATCCCAGATAAAGGATGCCTTTCACTGCCTTTCAGGGGTGTTAACATGAGTTTTAAGGCAAGCTACATCTATGATGCATGGTTCCCGGAGCATGAATTATTGAAAAGGGCTCCAAGTAATGAGCAATACTTTGGATTACAATTGATCCTTAAAGGTCTAGACACAATATATACCCCAGGCAATCCAGTACTCCACATAGCAAGGGAAGAAAGTTTATCGAGAACAAGGGATAAGACTGCCAATGCCGAGTACTATATAATGAAGACTTTATTTAAGGAGCTTCTCAGTAAGTATGGCTTCGATTAAGCAGGCAGTACCTATAGTAACGTTATTAGCAGTGGCTGTAGTTACCTTACCCATATCAGCTCATGAATCACAGTTAACGCTAATTAACAATGTCAGGAACCTGGATCTTAACATGGCAGCACTAGGAGTACTAAGTACATTAAATATATACTACTTTATAGGCCTCTCTGCAACGTTGGTATCGTTTGCATTGTCAATCCGTTACAGAAGTAATGCATTAACCATAGTATGCGCCTTTATCATCATCATGTATTTCGTGGGTTATCCACTTCTATTAAGCCCATTTCCACCATACCTGCCTGACGGAACACTTTATGCCACAGAGTCGTTGGCGGTTTCCCTCTTCGGTTACTCAAATATAGCTAAGTGGCTGTATAATGGTGGCGCATACCCGGTAACCTTCATTTGGGGTGCAGTCACAAGCATGGTGCTTGGTGTGCAACCAATATATTTATCATCAGCCTACGGTTTGCTTGAGCCTATAGCCCTGGGGTTGATTAGTTATGTGGTTAGTAGGAGGATGGTTAATAATGGCAATAAGAACATTGCGCTAGCGCCATTGGCAATGCTCATATTCACTGCCCTGATCTGGTCTTACCAATTTCACTTCAGCCCCCAGGATTTCAACATAGTCGTGTTAATGCTCATTGCGCCGTTACTACCCATGGCTATTGGGGGTGATTTAAAGGCTATTATTTTAATAAGCCTAGCCACAGTAACCTTAACACTTAGCCATCAAACAGAAGACCCAATTCTTCTAGCTACATTATTCTCCCTACTGATCTTAAGAATTATTAGGAGGTATAGGGAATTTAGGCCCTTAGTGTTAACTACATCAGCGGTGACTGCGATGAGTTTCATAATGTACAGTAACTACATTATACCGGTTAATATTTCGGTCATAAGTGGTTTACTCTCATCGACAGCCATAATCAGGTTCATTAATTTACTCATTGGTAGGGTTTCTCATGCCGTCTACTTTGCGGTGACCAGCTATAGTTCAGTGTATCCTCTTAGATCTATCGTGTATAGATATGAACTGCATGGTGGCTATGCAATAGCCTTATTTGAGTTGGCATCCATAGTCGCATTATATGTCTCACTGTGGTTTAAGGAGTCTGATAATTACAGGCAAGCCTACGTGTCTCTAGCGTTGGGGGGTTTGCTTGTGGATGCCTTAGTAACATTGGCAACGGGCACTTACAGTAATAGGCTTGCCATATACTCAGTGCCCATTCTCTCCGGACTCCTCCTACCATACCTACTAAGAATAAGGGGTAATGTTAAGTATCTGGTGATTATTGGGCTTGTTGCACTAAGTTTCATTGGGTTAATCTTCTCAGGATCAACAATATACTGGGACTACTCAGCTGGAAACCCAGTAACATATCAATCCTACTCAATAATCTACTCGCTTGGCTATCGTTGTAATCTAGAGAGTATTTATACAACCAATTGGTTAAGTAACTATGAATTGCTTAAGTTTTCTCACAGTGTGAATACCGCATGTGCATGGCCTTACTTAAGTTCATTATTTGATTATAATAAAAATGATTTATTATATCTTGCTAACGATGTTAATATGAAGAATTATATATCTATATTAATTAAGCTTAAACAAATTTCAATAATATTTAATGATGATATAAATATAATAAGTTTTAATGATACTTAATATTTTTATGTCTATTAATATAGTAAATAAGCAATTCAGTTTCCCCTCGCTGTTACTTAGAAGTTCTATTTTCTACTATATTCATGAGAATATTAATTCTTGATCCTTCTGACGTTTGTTTCTTCGGAGCAGGACAAATAAAGAAATTATTGATTATGTTAAATGCATTTAAAATAATAGGTCTTGAGGTAAGATTAGTAATCAATTGCAGATCTATGGTTATTCAATTAGATATGCTTTATGATAATATTAAAAATATTAATGTAAAAATAATATTTAATATTAGGCAATTTAAACCATCAACATTAAGGGATTTAATTAATATTATTATGATATTTATTAAGTTACTTGCTGATAAACGTACTTTCGATATTATACTTATTGAACATTATAATTATGGCCTTCTATATTTTTTATTTAAATTATTTAATAAACCTCTGGTATACGATGCTCATTGTGTAGAATATGAATTAGCTAAATCACTAATATCAAAAGTAGTTATATTATTGAATGAATTGCCATTAGTACAATTAAGTGATAGCATTGTAACCCTTAGCAACTATGATGCCTTGATATTTTCTAAAATTTATAAAATTTCATTAAATAAAATTAAAGTTATAAAATGGTTAATGATAAATAAAAATAATAATATTACAATTAAAAACATTTATAAGAAGATGTTGACACTAAAATGGGGAAGTGATATTTTAGAGAAACCATTAATTATTTTCCATGGAAATCTTAAATATGGTCCTAATGCTGATGCTGTAAACTTTATTATGAGTAATTTAGCTCCTAATTTAAAGGATGCCATATTCATTGTTGTGGGTCCTAATCCTCCTTTTATTGGAAGGCGTGATAATATTATCTTTACAGGTTTTGTTTCAAGTGAAGAGCTTGAAAGATACTTATTAGCGAGTGATATTGCCATTGCCCCATTAAGAATAGTAACGGGGATTAATATGAAGATACACGACTACATATCATTTGGGTTACCCATAGTAACAACTAAGGTTACCTTACGATGGCTTGATGTTAATAATGTTAGAGGAACATTAATAATTACATCTCTAGATAAGTTCGTTGATGTGTTGAACCAGGTTATCAAGTCAAAGAACTATAAAGGTACTGCATGGGTTCATGAACATAAATTAACGGATATAGCGCGTGATTATATTGAAGTATTTTCTAGCCTTGTAGTAAAATTAAAAAGAAAAAATCACCAAGGGTTCAGGTTCCATGACCGGAGACAAACTTAATATATGCATATCTGAGGAATATGCTAAGACACTTGGAGATTTAAAAAGCTTAAGCTATCAAGTAGAGTCCGGTGTATCTATACGTAACAAATTTATATTCAATTCTATCCTTAGCAGATTAAATAAAAAGGATATTGCTTACAAACTTATTACACTTAGTGAGAAAATTAATCCGTATAAGTTATTAACTATTTACCTTATACCCTTTTTAATATTTAAAAATAGTAATTCATTTCAGGCCTGCAATCTTTCATTGCTTGCGAAATTAAGTAGAGCATTTGAATCGCCAGAAATAAGTAACTGTGACATTATCTTTATTCATCACGGATACTCATTGCTCAAATACTTCCATGCAATAAATAGTATTAAGATTCGAGGAAGACCTATTGTTGTACTTGAAATGCCAGAGAATATTATTGAGGTGTCAGGTTACTTAGCTCATAGAAGGTATTGTGTTAATAACCTGGAAAACCTTCTACGGTCTTACGCTAAAGTGGTCGATATAATTACATCACCTACGTTACGCGATTCAATTTATTATGGCAATGTGCTTAATGTCCCCAATGTATTTACCATATACAACGTCTACGATGTTTTCCCTGAGCATTTCACAGACAAGTATATATTAGGTAGAAAAAATCGTGGATCAATATGCATTTCCACGGGATCCTGGTGTAATGAATCTATTACTAAATTTATAAATAATATCATAAGATTGTTTAATGTAGATGATAAAATTAACATTGTAGATATACATATATTAGGCTGTAGGAAAATGCCGCAGTATAATGTGGGTGGTGTTAATGTATACTTTCACGGCAAATTACCCCTTAAGGATTACTTAGATGTTTTATCTAGATGCGTAGTTACTATTCTATATCCAAGATTGCCTTGGAGTGGCGGCCATAGTGTTAGGCTTAATGACGCAGCCTTAATGGGGAATGTTATATTAGGGTCTGATCATGACTTAAGAGGGGAGCCTTATAAATATCAATATACGTATATTGATGAGAGAGATTTAGTGGTTAAGCTGCGGTGGCTCATGGATTCCACTAACCTAATAGATTTAGGTATGGAAAACAGAAAAATCGCATTAGAAAGGGTCAAGAAAAATGAAGAAACCTTGAATAGGCTTGTGGATATATTATTAAGCAGCGTCAGTAATACTGATTGACATGTGCATTATAGTCATTACCCATAATAATGCTAGCATGTTAAGGAAGGCATTAGAATCGCTAGTAAATAGCGAACTTGTTGATGAAATAGTTGTCGTAGATAATAATTCCATTGATAATTCTCAATCGATTATAAGGGAATTTACAACTAAGTACCCATTTGTAAAGGGCTTATTTCTTAAAAGGAATGTTGGTTTTGCTGCTGGTGTTAATATCGGTTTTAGGGCATGTGAATCAGCAGAGCCTTACTTCGCCTTATTTAACCCTGATGCCATAGCCACTAGGGATTGGTTAAGGAAACTTGTTGAGTTTATGGATGAGAATGGTGATGTCGGCATGGCGCAGAGTCTTCTTATTAAGCCCAATGGGGAGTATGATTCAGCCGGTGGCTTCATTAATGGGCTTGGTTACCCAATCGAGCTTAGGCCTAAGGTTAACTATGAATTGTTAAGGAAGGTTAGACCTTACGAGGTTGGTTATGCTAAGGGTGCGGCTGTTTTGATTAGGCGTGAAGCATATCTTCAGGTTGGTGGCTTTGACAATAGGTTTTTCTTTTACTATGATGAGACGGATTTAAGTTATAGGATGAGAAAGGCTGGGTGGAGGATTTACGTAGTGCCAAGCTCTTTAGTTTTTCACATTGGGCTAGGAAGCAGGATACCTAACAAGGAGTTATTCGTCCTTTATTACCTTGAGAGAAATCATCTACTATTCCTAAATAAGAACATTAAGTCAAGATTGATTCCAGCCTTAACTTGGTCATTGATTGGCACACTCCATGAACATAATAGTACAAGATTAAAAATCAGAGCAAAGGCTATATACGATGCGGTTAAATTAATGCTAGGTCATTTAGTAAGTGACCCGATTAATTTAAATTGAGATTTTTATTAAATCGATTACGGATTTGTAAGCATTTCATGTATTATAATTAATAGTTTATGATATATACAATTAAGCATCATAAAGTCGAATAAGATAAAATCTAAGTAACCAATTTTAACATAAGGCGCCTTATGAAGATCTAGCTTAAATCCAATTTTACCCCCTAAGATCTGAGCTAGACGTATCCCATCTTGATATGCCTTGCCATACTCACCTTTGAACAAACGTAATATCTTATAACTAATGTCACGTTTAAGTAAATAGACTGACTTAATCCATGAAAAACGTGTATCTAGAAGCATAATTAATGCCGTGTTGGCACGAAGACCGTAATAATTCATCACAGGCTTTGTCGTTAAGTTAGCATAGTGATAACCGGACTTTATGGGTATGTAAGCAGTTTTATAACCTTTATTCCACAATATTAATCCTAATAAAGCATCGTCTAGGTATAGGAATGTTTCGTCTATGAATGGTTTACCACCTGGGCAAGCTCTCCGTACTATCTCAGCATTAACAAGCATGTAAGCTCCCTCTGCATATGTTACGTAATGTGGCTTACTTATTCCAGGACATTCATGTTCAAGGCCGTTCCCGCAAACGCCACCAGCGATCCAGTGATCCGTTACATAATCGCCTGCTGAGTATATCCTTTTGCTATTGCCTAGATAAACTAAGCCACTTACTGCGGCCAATTTATCATCGCTTTCCATGTAATCGATTAATTCCCTTAGCGAGTTTGGTTCAACTATTAGGTCGTTGTTTAGGAAGGCAACGTATTTGGTCTCTGGGTCTTTTGCTTCCCAACCTAGGTTCATGCCGCCTGCATAACCCCTATTCGCATCACTCCTAACGAACTTAACCCTAACATTGCCTGGCTTTTTCTCCTCAATAAACTTCCTAATCCTCTTGAAACTACCATCGCTTGATGCATTATCAACAATGACAACCTCATAATCATCAAAATCCAGGTTAAGCACAGACCCTATCGACCTAAGGGCTATGTCAATGAAGTCTGAGCTGTTGTAATTGAGCCAGATTAATGAAGCCTTGACCATCAAAGCAGAATTGGAGCATTGCTTTTAAGGATTTCGTGTAGTAATGGTTTCGATGAAGGTTATTGCCGTTGAGTCTAATCCTAAAGCATGTACTGAAATGTTTAAAAACATCATCTAGATTTAGTTATTATTTCTTTAACAATGTAGTGCTGATGAATAACGTCACAAGTAAGGTACTTAGTAGTTTAACAGCTAGAGAGTAATGTGAGCGGTAAATATAAAAACCTGCATGGTAGATATTAGGGATTATGAATTCCTTAGAAAAGTTAGAGAATGATATAATGAAAATAGCAATCAGGATAGGTTCTAAACTTTTATCAAGATACCTCGCAACATATAGAATGAAGTCATCGGATGTCATCGTATTATTGAGATCTGGTTCCTTTGACATCAACCTTAGCAATATAGAAGGTACATATAAAATAAATAAAGCTTGGCTTGAAGGAGATCATCATAAGATTAGTAGTGTATTGTTTTTCATAGTTCCCTTTGGTAAAGAACCTAGTGCAGGACCTCGTAATATTCTGGGTTTGGCTAAATACTTTTTAAGCAAGGGCGTTGAATTGTATTTCGCCATTATAAGTAATGATTACAATAGTCTTAAAGTGGTTGAGGATACGCTTAAGTTTCATGGTATTGATGCAAAAAGTTTCATTGTTTTAAAGCCTGAGCATGTAGATTCACTGCCTCATTCAACAATTTCAATAGCAACATTTTGGACTACTGCATATCCATTGCTGAGGTTTCATAATACCGATGCAAAGGTTTATCTTATTCAGGATGAGGAGACGGCATTTTATCCTGCAGGTATTTCTCAGTATTTTGCAGAGTATACTTATCATTTTGGTTTCATAGGGATTACTAATGCGCATGAGATTAAGGAGTGGTATGAAGGTAATTACCATATGCCTTGTTTCTACTTCCCACCATTCATAATCCGGTCAAATAAAAGAAGAGATCCTAATGCTTCATCAATGCGTAGAATATTTACATATCTTAGATATGGTGCACCACGTAATGCACCCGAACTTCTTTACATGGTCCTTGAGGAAATTAAGAGGAAGTACGATGTTGAGATTACTATCGTAGGTGATAAGTTACCGAAGAAGGAATTTAAATCTCTTGGGTGGGTAGGAGCCGATAAGCTAGGGGAGTTATATGAGAACTCTGATGCCTGCCTTTATTTCATGTTTTCAAGGCATCCAGGAGTAATTCCTCTTGAATGCATGGATGCAGGAGCAGTTGTAATAACAAATAGAAAACACATAAAGCACTCATACCTAGTTCATGAGTACAACGCCTTAGTTGTAGAACCCACATTAAACTCCGTAATTAAGGCATTCGACAAAGTATCTAGGGATATCACACTACGAAGTCGATTAATTTTTAACGGCTACAGAACTGTGGATGAAATCTTTAAAAATCACAATGAAAAACTTGAGAGATTTTTTAATGAACTATCAAGAAGCACAGTCTAAAGATGTCATTACATCAACATTATCTTCAATGGTTATTCTAAAGGACTGAAGATATTATTAAAGAATTTAAGAAATAAAAGCTGCATTCCAAGTCTCAGATATTTCTATGGGGTAATATTAATATTTAGAATACTGCTCGTTAATAGACCTTGGAAAATTATTAAACCACTTGGGCTTGGCATAATCCATGTCTTACTCGATTAACTTGGCTATGTAGATTAAGTTCATTTGCTTAGTAGCAATGCCTAATAACGCTTTTAAAACCAGCATTACCAGCCTTTTAATGGGCATTATCCGTAAACTTAGAGTCCTCTTAGCGAGCAGGAATTTGTTTCATAATTGGTTATCTGCCGGCATTAAGTACTACTTAATTAAGTATCACTTTACTAATGAAGATATTGCTATTAGATTTAGATGTGATAACAATAAGAAATATGTATTAAATCTACAGTCCTATGCTTTAATAGTTAATAGCTATTATGACAACTTATTTAAGTTAATGTGTAATGGTGAAGTGATTGGTAGGTTCTTTGGTATTATTGATTTGATTTATAGTAATGGTGAGTTTTTGTTAAGGATGCCTGACGGCATTTTATTAACCATTGACTCTTACTCTTTCAATCCGCTAATTATTGCCGAGACCTGGCTTTACGATATACACTTTCTGGGCTTTGATCTCAGCGATTGGTTTGTATTAGACATTGGTGCCTTTGTTGGTGACACAGCGCTTTACTACGCGAGACGTGGTGCATTCGTCGTTGCTGTTGAGCCATTACCAAGTTATTATGAGGCCATGCTTAGAAACCTCGAATTAAACCCAGAACTAAAGTCTAGGATTATTTCCATAAACGCGGCAATCAGTAGTGAGGATGGTTTTGTAAAGTTTAGGACGACAATTGATGGTAGTGAATCTATTTATGGTACAGATAGGTTCGTTACTAGGACTAGGTCAATTAAATTATCGACACTAATTAATGAACTTGGAAGCAGAGGAATTGACATTAGTAAGTTCAGGGTTAGGGTCCTGAAGGCTGATTGTAAGGGTTGCGAGTATGAGTTAATGAATGATGGTTCATTGAGGCTATTCGACATAGCTAAGATTGAGTATAGCGGCTACTTAATCAACAAGACGTACCACGAACTAATGAGTAAGCTTGAGGAATTGGGGTTTAGATGTAGGGTATGGGCACATAATGAGTTCGCCATTAAAATAGGACTAGACAAACATGGAACAATGACCTGCATTAAGAAAAATGAGATGATTATTAGATGAATGTCGCTGTATTAGATTATTTGCGTAGTTCTTTGTTAAAACCTTAAGCGCATGTATTGCATCATCTGAGCATGGTTTGATGGTTCCCTTGAACCTAAGCCCTGACTCGGTAATCATCGGTATGAAGTCCTCGGGACTTGAACCCTCACTATTTTCAACAAGAACAACACCACCATTGGGCTTTAGGTAACCAGTAATTCCATGGTAGAAGGCTCTATGCATTTTGAATCCCCTATCCAGCGTCTTCAGTATAGTGATATCGTCACAACCATACTTCTTACAGAAGGATAGGTCCTTAAAGTGCGGCGGATTTGCTATGACCAGGTCAAACTTCAAATCTCTAGGTATACCTTCCAGTAAGTCTGATATGTAGTACCTAACCCTGTTACTCAGCCCATTGAGCTTAATGGTAAGCTTAACATAAGCTATCGCCTTAGGATTAATGTCACTAACCACTAATTCGTTACAAATACCAGCATCAAGCAGCGAAAAGCCTATGAAGGCCGGCCCGGAGAATGGTTCATAACAAGAACCACCTAACCCCAGTCTCCTTAGAATCGGAACAAACATTTGACCAAAAGCAGTACCACCACCATCAAGCTCCGGTTCATAGTAAACCCTTATTCCACCCTCAACAACGTAGTAACGAACAACCATCGCTCATTCACTAGCCCAGCAAAACACGAAACTTTATAAGTATTCAATTACTGCGAGGAAGAGACTTAGTAATTAGGTCTACTTAAGCACGAGGAACTTAGGCAATATTGGAAAGGTTAAGGTGTTAAGTTATGGTTAATTCCCAGTTAAACCTAAGGCACTGGGTGCCGGAGTACTCAGTGTCCCTGGTTCCCTGAGACCCAGGTTCCTAGGGTACACTGGTGCATTGGGTCTCGGGGTGCTTGGTTAACCGGTGAACCAGGTAACCCTAATTAGCCTTTGACTGCTTTTTCAATTTGTGGGTAGGAGGGTGTTGAAGGTTAGGGTTGGGGAGGAGCTTTGGAGGGCTCTTCACATTGAGTCGCTTAGCAGTGGTACGCCAATCTACGCCATGGTTAATGATGCCGTTGCGGTATACATGGCTCTTAGGCATGGTGATGTGAAGTTAATTCTAAAGCCTGGTGTTAGGCTTAGCTTAACAACCCTAAACCCCGAGACTATTATAGCTAAGCCTGAGGATAACCATGAGCTTACTTGGACGCAGGGTGAGTCTAAGCAGGTTAGTGAGGCTGCGCCAACTCAGGTTGAGGCTAATGCCCCAAGCTTCCTGGTAAATAACCCATGGCTAGACATAATTAGGCGGCGTAGCTAACATGAGTACGGGCTAATTAGGGGTATGAGGCATGCATGCCCCTTATGAAGACTATTAAGGCAATGCAACCGGCATTATGGTTAGTATCAGCCTAGTGAAAATGCGCCTTAGCCTTCTCCACCCTCCTCACTCTTAATGAACAATATATCCTCCACGATGTTTCCTAGTGGCCAGTTACCCATTTTGTTTACAAAGGTTAAATTGTTTATGGATTCGCTGAATCGTAGAAATCACAACCAGCCCCCAGCAAGCAATATATGGTGAGCTGTGGGTGAAGTACCATTAAAAGTATCATTGTCTATATAGGATATTTGTCCTATTTTTAAAGCCCCATCAATTTTTAACCCATGAAGCGATTAAATGAACCCCACTGCGACACCAGCCTCACCCTCTGTTGCGAACTGTGCGAAAATGCGAATCCATAAACAATTAGGAGTTTGACCGTGAATTTAAGCTACATGTAAAGCTTAATTGTAGGCTTCGTTGACGATGAGGCCTAGTGTAACTGGGTCAGGTAGTTCATTCTCCTTGAATTTAATGATAATTGGGCTATTCCCATCAACACCCAGTGCCCTAAGTA
>WYEB01000465.1_pt1 | contig 14621 bp, 12 predicted proteins | sample 6343061 | NCBI WGS metagenome assembly WYEB01 (sample SAMN13812332, study PRJNA600296) | hot springs metagenome | biome: ENVO:00000051; feature: ENVO:00002007; isolation source: sediment sample from Evening Primrose shelf | place: USA: Yellowstone National Park, Evening Primrose Hot Spring ... | reverse complement strand
GGGAGGGAGCTCAGGAGGCTGGCGAGCACCTCGGCGAGGCTCTTCAACGAGGTCAACTACGAGAGGAGGCAGCAGTTCTTCCGCGGGGAGAGGAGGTCGATCCGGATAGCGGGGCCGAGGGGTGACCGGGCGGCGGGGGTGGACCCCGGGGACCTGCTGGCGCCCGTGAGGCCATCCATTCCCGAGGCTCCTGAGCGTGAGGATGGAGTAGCCCAGCCCGGGATTCTGCGAGGCCGTGGAGCTCAGGGGCGAGCTGACAGGGTTCGGCGGGACGATGACTAGGGGCGCCGTAGCGGCGCTGCGGCCGGAGGATGCGCCGCCCTAACGCGCTAGCTGGGGTGCAATGATGTCACGGCGGATCTCTTAAACTAATACCTGAGGCCCGTGTAGTCGGGCCCGAGTGCGTATACATATTTAAGTGTTACCTAAAATATCTACAGATATGATAATTTCAATCATCAGCGTGGGCCGGGCCCTCACCTGCCCGTCCACTGGGGCCTCCGCTTCTCCAGGAAGGCCCTCGCGCCCTCCTTCTGATCCTCTGTGGAGAACAGCCGGGAGAACAGCTGGGCCTCGTACCTTATGCCCTGCGTGAGCCCGAGCTCCAGCGACGCGTTCACAGCCTCCTTCGCTGCCGCGAGGGCGACGGGGCTCTTGGACTTCAGCTTCTCCAGGATCTCCCCCACCGCCTCCTCGAGCTTGTCGGGCGGCACGACCCTGTTCACGAGCCCCAGCTCCGCCGCCTCGCGCGCCGTTATCTGATCGCCCGTGAATATCAGCTCCTTCGCCTTCTTCTCCCCCGCGTGCCTCGGCAGCATCTGCGTGCCGCCGCCGCCGGGTATGAGCCCGATCCCTATCTCGGGGCTCCCGAACCTCGCGTCCTCGGACGCCACCACGATGTCGCAGGACATCGCAAGCTCGAAGCCCCCGCCGAGGCAGTAGCCATGGACCATCGCGATCACCGGCTTCGGCATCTCCCTTATGATCCGCTCTATGACGAACGCGATGCCCAGCTCCTTCAGCTCCTCCATCGCGACGTTAGGCGTCCACTCGAGCATGGCCCTTATGTCGCCCCCGGCGCTGAACGCCTTCCCGGAGCCCCTTATCACGACCGCCTTCACGGAGCTGTCCCTCCACGCGTCCTCGAGCGCCGCCTTGAGCTCAGCGCGCATTTCCTTCTCGAGCGCGTTGTACCTCTCGGGATTGTTCAGGGTTATCCAGGCAACCCCGTCCGCCTTCTCGTAGATAATCCTGGTTAAATTGAGCGACATCGCTCCGGGTTCTATCGATTGTAATTATAAGGATTGTTTTCGGGAGGCGCGCGTGCCGCATCTACTTCTCCGTGAACGAGCATCCCATGTACGTGCTCTCCCGGGCGTCCACGTCGGTCGTCAGGGCCCTGTGGCCCGCGTACTCCACCCTCAGGGTGTACTTCCCCGGCTCGAGGCAGTCGAACTGGAACCGGCCGAACCCGTCGGTGGTCATCGCGATCCTCCTGCCCCCGGCCATGAGGGTCAGGGGCATGGCGGTGTACACGAACAAGGCGCCCCTCGGCTCCTGCGGGGGCGCCGGTAGCGGATGCGGCGTTCTTCATCGAGAGGATTGCGGACCCCCCAGCTGCTCGCACCGGGATGGATCCGGTGGGCCTCGAGCTCGCGAACCTCCCCCTCCGGCAGGTTCACATATGCCTCGGCCGAGCTCCAGTAGATCGCGGCTGAGCTCATGGAACGGCCCGCGTCCTGCGTCCAGGCATCACCGAGGCCGGATCCGGCAGGGAGCGCTCCACGCCCCCGGGACGCGCTGCACAATGATTATTAACGTCGGCCAAGCGCACTCTCATTCATGAAGGACGCCGATCTACCAACATTGCACGATCTGTTCTATTCCAGGGGGGTCGCCGTTGTCGGCGCTTCATCCAATCCAGCGAAACCAGGCTATAAAATTATAGAAAATATGGTGACACAGGGTTATAGTTATGGAATTTTCCCCGTGAATCCCAGGCTGGAGAGCGTGCTGGGGTTGAGGTGTTACAGGTCAGTGCTCGACATAGACGATAACGTGGACCTCGTCGTGTTCGTGGTCCCGGCTCCCGAGGTCCTGAGGATAGTCGAGGAGGAGCTATCGGCCAGGAAGCGCACCAGGGGCGACGTGAAGGGGGTCGTGGTGATAGGAGGGGGATTCAAGGAGATGGGGGAGGAGGGCGCGGCCAAGGAGCTGCATATGAAAGGCGAGCTGAGGTCGCTCGGAATCAGGCTGATAGGGCCCAATTGCCAGGGGTTGATCAACACGGAGACGGGCCTGAATACAACGTTCGACATGAACATCAAACCGAGGAGGGGCGGCGTGAGCGTGATCACCCAGAGCGGGGCGCTGGGCAACGGGATCCTCAGGATGGCGGCGACCCGCGGGCACTTCGGCATCGACAAGTTCATCTCGTTCGGCAACATGGGGGATGTGGACGCCGCGGAGGCGATCGACTACCTCTCGGGCCTCCAGACCACCCGCGTGATAGCCGCGTACATAGAGGACGTTCCGGACGGAAGGGCGTTCTACGAGTCGATGAGGAGGGCCGCCGGGAGGAAGCCCGTGGTGATTTTGAAGCCGGGGCGCACGCGGCTCGGGGCGCAGGCCGCCCTCTCGCACACGGGGGCCCTGGCCGGCGAGGACCTGATATGGGATGCGGCCATCAGGCAGGCGGGGGCCCTCAGGGCCTATACGCTGAAGGAGTTCTACGACGCGGTGAGGGTGCTGGAGAAACTCCCCCCGCTGAGGGGGCCGAACATAGCCGTTCTGACCGTGGTCGGCGGCCCAGGGACTCTCTGCGTGGACAGGATCCACAGTTCGAGGTGCCTGAGGATGGCCAGGCTATCGGACGTCAGCAAGGAGAGGTTGAGGAGAATTCTCGCCCCGGTCGCGAACGTGGGCAGGCCGGAAGGCTACGTGGATATGACCGGCTCCGTGACCGAGGAACTGCACTACGAGGCGCTGAAAATAGTGCTGGAGGACGGGGGCGTGGACGGCGTCATATTCCTGGAGGAGCCGCCCACGTATCTGTCGGAGAGATGGGCCTCCGAGGTGGTGAGGGCCTATTCCGAGCAGGATCCGGCGCGCGCGAAGCCGGTCGTGGCCACGGTCGTGGCGGGGGACGCCGTGTACGATCATATCAGGATACTGGAGGAGGGCGGGATCCCCGTGTTCGAGCACCCGGAGGCCGCGGTGGATGCCATCGACAAGGCCGCCGAGTACCACCTGCGCACATCGTGCGGCGGGAAACGGGCGGCGGGAGGGGACCTCCGCCACCAAATCCACGCGATCTCGCGCCGAAGCGCGCGGGCTTCCCGCGCCGGGGGATAGCTGCGCGGGTGACGCGGGAACTTATTTCCTAGTTCACGGCTAGCGGCGGCCCGATCCGGCTGGCCGGTCCGCTGCCCCGCCGTGGGATCTCCGCGGGCGTGAATTCGGGCATGCCCATACCCAGCGCAGCGCCCATCTAGTTTATGGAATATATTTAAACGCCGGAGGAAGTCCGCACATATCTCCCTGAAGGTCGAGGTTTCAGTTTTACCGCTTCCACCAAATACCTGAACACCTTTATAAGTATAATAAGATGAACCGGTCGAGCGGGGATCGGCATGGAGGAGGTCTCGGTAATAGGCTTTGGGGCCATGGGCAGCGGTATTGCGGAGCTCTTCGCCATGAACGGATATGTCACAAATATATATGAAATATCGAGCGAAATAATCAAGAAGAACTACAGCGGCGTCGAGTGGAGCCTCAGGAAGCTCGCGGAAAGGGGCGCCATAAGGGAATCGCCCTCCGAGATCATGGGGAGGCTGAGATTCAGGGAGTCACTGGCGGACGCCGTCAGGAACAGCGACCTCATCGTCGAGGCCGTGAACGAGAATCCCGAGGTTAAGCTCAGCGTGTTCAACGAGGCCGGGAAACACGCGCCGAACACCGCGCTGCTGACGACGAACACCAGCAGCATCTCGATAACCTACCTGCAGGGCTCGCTCGGCGACGACGTCAGGGGCAGGTTCGCCGGGTTCCATTTCTTCAACCCGCCGGTGTTGATGAGGCTCGTCGAGATCGTCAGGGGCAGGTTCACGACCGATGACGTCGTAAATTCCCTCGCGGACGTAGCCAGGGCGCTGGGCAAAACCCCCGTGATGGTCAACCGCGACGTCAGGGGATTCGTGGCCAACAGGATATTCCGGGCACTGCGTTACCAGTCGTTCATCCTGTACATGCGTAAAATCTACGATTACAGGGAGATAGACTCGGCGCTGATGAATAGGCTGGGATTGCCCATGGGCATTTTCGCCCTGACAGATTTCACGGGCGGCGTCAAAATAGAGTCGGAGGAGGCAGGGCTTTACGATATCGTGAGAAAATCTGTGCCCGATTACGAGCCCTCCGCGGGATATGACGCGGCCTTCAGAGAGGCGCTGAAACTGATGATGAGCATGGTCCACGAGGGCAGAACGGGGGTCGCCGCCGGGAGGGGGTTTTACGAATATCCGGGCCCCGGCAAATGGGCGAAGCCGGATCTGCCCCCGGAGCTGGGCGAGAGGGTGAACATGCTCCATCTACTGGCGCCGATGATCAACCAGGCTTTCTACATGGTCGGTTGCGGCATATCGACCGAGGGCGACATCGATCGGGCGCTGAAGCTCGGATATAACTGGCCCAGGGGCATCTTCGAGATCTACAGGCAGGACTACGGGCCCGGGGAGGTTGTGGGCGCGCTGCGCGAGCTTCAGACGAGGATAGCCGGGTTATCGGCCTTCTACGAGCCGGATAGGCTGCTTTTGGAGTCGAGCCGACGCTTGAGCGACGATCAGCAGGCGTCGGATATGGGGCGCCGCGGTGAAGCCGGATGACCGGGCGCGCTCGCCCGGATCTCGGCCCCATAGGGATCGACGCCACTCAGGCCCCGGCTGGCTGTCATTGAAACCCGAAGGACGAATCGAAAGAAAAAGAAGGGCGTCCGCCCGTCTGGATTTATCCGGCAAGCGTCAGAGGCGTGGCTCCGTTACCTTAAGCTGACCATCGATGGACCTAAATCCGAGGGGAGCCCTCCGCCCGATTTGCCATGACAGCTGATCCAATCCAGATCAGGAGGAGGACTCCCCTTCCGGTCATGGCCTACGCGGTTATCCCTATTTCTCGGGCCTCTCGCTGAGGAGGGCCGCCAGGTCCCTGAGGCTCATCATCAGCAGGAGCCATGTGTCAATATGGAGGTGGGTGCAGAGGCTGGGCCCAATCCTCGGGTCCATCGGCGCCGATCCTAGGGATGTCCGCCGCATCTTCATAGATGAGACGATGGTGAATTTGGGAGGGACCCCCGCGTGGATCTGGGTCGCCTTCGAGCCCGACCTCCGCGCGATGCTGGACTTCCACGCAGCCCGCGCGGGAACTCGATAGATGCTTACCTGTTCATCAGGAGGCCCGTGCGCAGGTACGGCGGGGTCCCGATCTACACCGATGGCGCGGGATGGTGCGCGGACGCCTGCAGGTGGGCGGGCGCCGAGCATGCGGTCTATGATCGCCCCCTGAGGAACCTCATGGAGCGCATGGTCCAGTACATCAAGGACAGGACGGAGGCCTTCGACGACCTCTTCCCCGTCGGCGGGCGCAGGCTCGCGCCCGGGCGCGCGTTCGAGCGCATGCATAACTGGCTCTCCGCGTTCATGTTCATGCAGGACTTCGCGTTCGAGAACGGGGATCTGGGGAGGCCCCCGCTCGAGTGGAGGGAGGAGGGGATGCCGCGGTGGCTGGACGGGCTGCGCCCGATCCTCTCGCTCGGGTAGGGGGTGGGCTTAAGGTAACGGAGCCAGAGGCGTCAGCAGAATGTTTAAATAAAACCACCGACGAGGCGCGCTTCGGTGATTCTATGCCCGACGTGAAGGCAATAGATACCCTATTTCCAATAATATTGAAGGACTGGTTTGACAGTTGGAAGGCCGCCACGAACTCGCCGGGCGAGCTGCACTGCATGGTGGAGAACACGTGGAAGCCGTTCAACAGCCCCGAGGAACTCATCGCGGAGATGGACAGGACCGGGGTGGAATCCGTCCTCGCGACGGATCTCCTCGCTTGGTCGTACAAGCGCCAGACCAGGTTCGCGAAGGACTACAGGGACAAGATCTACGAGCTCTCGAAGAAGTACCCCGGGAGGATATACGGCCTGGCTGACTACAACCCTCTCAACATATCGGAGAGCCTGAGGGAGCTCGAGAGGGACGTCAGGGACAGGGGGTTCGTGGGCGTCTACGTCCACATATACGGCTTCGATATACCCCTGGACGATCGGAGGATGTATCCGCTCTACGCCAAGGCGGAGGAATTGGGGGTACCGGTTCAGATGCAGACGGGGTACGTGCTGGAGGCCATGCCGAGCGAGCACGGCCGCCCGATGGCGCTCGACAGGATCTCGCTGGACTTCCCGGACCTCGTGCTCGTCGGGACCCACACGGGATATCCCTGGGTCGATGAGCTGATAGCGGTGTCCATGAAGCTCCCCAATGTCTACGTCTCGATAAGCGCGTGGCTTCCGAAGTACTTCCACCCGTCCCTCGTGTCGTATCTCAAGTCAAGGATATCGGCCGATAAGGTCATCTTCGGCAGCAACGGCCTGGCCTGGGGCAGGTACCTGGATCAGATGAAGGAGCTGGGACTCCCCGAGGAGAACCTCAGGAAGATTCTATACGACAACGCCAAGAGGATATTTAAGCTGGACGCGCATTAGCGATAGATGGAATGCCCTGGTCGTGCAGGCCGGGCAAGGGCGGGGCTGTCGGGCCCGAGGCCCTCTCGCACTACGTAGACGTCGCGCTGGGCAGAAGGGATCCCGACCTGCTGGTGACGAACGGCCAGCTCGTGGACGTCTACACGAGGGAGATCCACGAGGGGGCGTCCGTGGCCGTCGCCGGCTGCAGGATCGCGCGCGTGGATCTGGAGGGGCGTCCCCGCGCCGGATCGGGGACGCGCGTGATCGACGCGCGGGGCAGGGCTATCCTGCCCGGATTCGTGGACGCCCACACGCACCTGTTCGGCTGGCTCTACAATGTGGACGAGGCCGTTAAGTACGCTATAATGCACGGCGTCACCACAATAGTGACGGAGACCGGGGACATCTTCTACCAGTGCGGGCACGGGTGCTTCCTGCCCCTCCTGAACTCCCTACTGGATCAGCCGATAAAGATCTACGCGACGTTGCCCCCGATAGCCACGTACGACGAGGGGTCCGCGGAGGGCCTCCCGGAGGACCTGTTCGACGAGCTGCTGGGCAGGGACTACGTCCTGGGCCTGGGGGAGACGTACTGGCAGTTCCTGCTGGAGGACGGGGGGAGGTTCCTGGGGCTGTACTCGAAGACGCTGTCGGCCGGGAAGTCCGTGGAGGGGCACTCGGCCGGCGCCAAGGGGGCGAAGCTCCAGGCGTACGCCGCGGCCGGCGTATCGTCCTGCCACGAGCCGGTGACGTCGGAGGAGGTGCTGGAGCGCCTGAGGGCCGGCATGCACGTCATGATTAGGGACGGGAGCGTCAGGCGGGATCTGCGGAACGCCCGGGCGGCCCTGTTGAGCGGGATGGGACTGGAGAACGTCAGCCTCGTGAGCGACGGCATGAGCCCCGTGGACCTCCTCAGGCGGGGTTACATGGATGCGATAGTGCAGGAGGCGATAGACATGGGCCTGGATCCCGTGGACGCCGTGAGGATGGTCACGATAAACCCGGCCAGGCACTTCAGGCTCGATGGGGCCGTGGGCGGCGTGGCGCCCGGGAGGTGCGCCGACCTCGTGCTGGTGCCGGACCCGAGGAAGATAGTCCCCGAGGTCGTGGTCAGTAACGGAAGCGTGGTGTTCGCGGACGGGATCAGGGCGGAGCCCAGGAGGCCGCGGCTGGAGCGGTGCCGCGGATGCCTCAGGCTGCCCAGGGGGCTGTCGCCCGACGATTTCATGGTTGCCGCCGAGGGCCCCGTCACCGTGAGGGTCATCGACTACGTGACGGACCTCGTGACCAAGGAGGCGCGCGCCGACATCAGCCCGGTCGGCGGCTATCTGGAGGCCGACCCCGGGAGAGATCTGCTGAAGGCGTCCGTGGTGGCCGTCGGCGGGGGCCCGACCGGCGTCTTCACGGGGTTCGTTCGGGGCTTCGGGATCGCCGAGGGCGCGCTGGCGATAACGAACCAGTGGGACTCCTCAGGGATGGTGGTTCTGGGGGCGGACGAGTCCGACATGGCGCTCGCCGCGAACAGGGCCGCGGAGATGGGGGGCGGGATCGTGTTCTTCAGGGGTGGCGCCGCCAGGTTCGAGCTGCCCCTGCCGATCATGGGCATGATCGCGGACCTCCCAGTGGAGGATCTGAGCTCGCGCCTGAGCCACCTGCAGTCCCTGCTGGAGGACGCCGGCACGAGGTTCAGGGACGCCCTCCTGAGCCTGGAGACCATAACGAGCCCGGCCATACCATTCATCAGGATCAGCTCGCGGGGCCTCGTGGACGTGAAGAGCGGGAGGCTCCTGGAGCTCCTGGTGGGGCCGCCGGGGTCCGAGCTCCCCACCTCCTCCTCCTGAGGAGGGCGCCCATATATCATGACGGCGATCTCCGGAATCCCACCGGGCAGGACCCCTTGGACGTACCCGTCCGGGCCATATCCCCAGCGGGACCTCTGCCGGGAACCAACGGAGCCGCCCGCGGGTGTTGGTCTGATAAGACCGTTCGGCGGATCCGGCCTCGCGCCCGCGCGCATCGACCCGAGCATGGGCTGCCGGGGGAGGACGGCCCTCGTCCGGGAGATAGCGTCGCGTCCTTGCCGCGCCTCATGCGGCCAGCATCCCGCCCGCGCGGAATAAGCCTTAATAACGACACCACTTGCCGAACATGAGCGTGCGGTCCGAGCCCGATGAGGCTCCACGCCCCGTCATCGAATCCCTGCAGCGCGATATCCAACTTCAGTACAAGGGCAGTTTCCCCTCAAGGTACGCTAAGCTGGAGAGATGGATATATCTCCTCCACAAGATTGCCGGGATCGGGGTGGGCCTCTTCCTGATAGCGCACCTTTACGAGACCAGCCTGGTCCTGAACGGAGAGAGCTTCTGGAACTCGTTCATGCTGTCGGAGGAGACTCCGCTCTTCCACTGGGGTCTCCTCATAATAGCCGCCGCATCTGTGTTCCACGGACTGAACGGCCTCAGGATATTCCTGGCGTCGTTGGGGGTGGGCGTGGGTACCCCGATCAGGCCTGCGTGGCCTTACGCGCCCGTGAAGTCCCTCGGGGTCCAGAAGAAACTCCTCTGGCTCGTCATTGCGCTCACGCTGTTGCTGACCATCTACGCATTCTATCAGTTAATATGGATCTATAAATTCATACCGTGAATGAACCCGCCCGCTTCGCCGTGCCCGGCCTGGGCGGCGGAGGCCTCCGCCGCCCATCCGCATTCCCGATCAATGGGCCGGATACGATTTCCGGCCGCCCCACGGCGCGTGCGCCGGGCAATATCAGTGGGCTTTATCCGGGCCCGCGCTGCGCAGCGCGGGCCCGCCCGCCACGGATTCCGTAATATACGTCCCTGCTGTGATGGATTCCTTCAAGTTCCTGACGATGCTGGCCGCAATTGAAAGCGACCTGTACGGCCCGTAGAGGCCCTCGTGCTCGGCCTCCTCCGCCAGCGCCGCCAGCTCCACGTAGAGCTCCTCTACCGCCTTGACGAACTCGTCCTTCGGCTTCGCATGCGTGGCGGTCATACACTCAGGCCCCCCCGATCACTACGACGCGCTTCGCCTTGCCCTCGAAGCGCGGCAACGTTCCCTCCCTCACAATCTCCACCTTGGGCGTCAAGAACACGAGGGCCCTCGAGAGCTCCTCGCTTATCGCCTGCTGCAGGAGCTGTATGTTGGCCTCCGCATCCTGGGCTATCTCGACCTTGACCAGGAATTGCGCGTGCTCCGTGCTCCTGTCCACGACTATCTGGTATTCCCTCACCTCGGGGAACTTGAATAGCGCTTCCTGAATAGCGCTGGGCACGATCTTAGCTCCCTTGTAATGGATTATATCATCAACCCTACCCTTTATGAAATCTATCCGCGGGAAAGCGACCCTCCCGCAGGCGCAATCATCCGTCTTAATCCTCGTTATATCCCTCATCCTGTACCGTATCAGCGGCATGGCCTCCTTCGTGAGGGTGGTCACGACCATCTCGCCCTCCTCGCCGGGCTCGACGGGCTCCCTCGTATCCGGATCCTCCATCTCCAGGTACGCGTGATCCGCCCACCAGTGCATGCCGTCCTCATGCTCGCATTCAATCCCCATCCCCGGCCCCAGGAGCTCCGTGGTGCCGTAGATGTTGCGGGCCCCCCCGCCCTTCTTATCCAGCCCGAAGCCCTCCTCGAGCCTCTTCCTCGTGTTCTCGGTCCACATCTCGGCGCCCGGTATCAGTATGCGGAGGGGCAGCTTCTCCGTATCCACGCCCTTCCTCTCCGCGGTCTCCAGGACGTAGAGCATGAACGACGGCGTGCCCGTCATGACCGTCGCCTTCGTGGTCACGAGCATGTCTATCAGGGCATCCACCCTTCCGGTGCTCCACGGTATCACCTTGGCCCCGATTTTTATGGCGCCGTAGTGCAGTCCGAGGCCTCCGGTGAAGAGCCCATAGCCATACGTGTTCATGATGATGTCGCTCTTCCGCACTCCCGCGGCTATTAAATCTCTGGCCACTAGGTTGGACCATGTATCCAGGTCCCTGAGCGTGTAGGGGCCCGGGGTCGGCTTCCCGGTCGTGCCCGACGTGTAGTGCCAGCCTATCAGGTCGTCCATCGGGACGGCCAGGAAGTCGTTCCCGTACGGATAACCATAGTTCAACAGGTCCTCCTTGGTAGTGTAGGGGAATCTCCTGATGTCGCGGAGGGTGACCAGATCGTCCGGCGTGACCCCGGCCTCTTTAAACCTTCTAATGTAATAGGGGCTCCTTTCAGCTACATATCTGATTATGCCGCGCAATCTTTTGAGTTGCAACTCCTCGAGATCCCTTTTACTCATTAATTCGATCTGGGGTTCCCAGTACGCGTGCGGAGGCGGACTCATGTATCGAGTGTGGGGCTGAGAAAGGAGTTCTATATAAACATTCTACTACGCGGCGATGGGCCCGACGGCCGCCCATGGGCCCACGCCGATAGCCCGTGAGGAGTGGGCGAGGTGGAGGTCCCTAGGTGCTAGGAATGAACATCCAGGGACGAGCGGATCGTCGGTGCGCGGGGCTCGGTTCCGGGAGCAGCGCGCGTAGCCCGGTAGCCCCTTCACGCTCACCACCAGCTCCATATCCAGGTAATGATCCCTGGGTATATCGTCCATCCCGAGGGCCTCGAGGAGGGCCTCCAGCACCTCGCCGTCCTCGCGGGCCCCCGACCCGCAGACCTCGCCGAGCGCGCGGTCCACCTCCAGGTGGATCCTCCTAGTCCCCTCGAAATACTCGCGCGCCCTGCGCGTGCACCCGTAGTGCGATATGCACACCATCCGCGGGTTCAGCGACTCCAGCCTGGACAGGGACTCGAGGAACTGGTCCATGCGGAAGGACGGCGGGGCGGCGGGCCACGCGAATCCGCCCTCGCCCACTATCAGCATGCCGGCGGAGTCCCCCGTGAAGAGCACGCCCTCGTCCACCAGGTACCAGGCGGAGCTGTGGGACGCGTGCCCCGGGGTCGCGATCAGCCTCATCCGCGAATCCCCGATCCTCAGCTCGTCGCCGTCCTCCAGGACTACGAGCCTCCCCGGGTCCACGGGCCTGATCCCTCCCCACGCGTCGAGCAGGGGGCCCAGGGACCCGCGGGATACCTCCAGGAGCCTCGAGGGGTCCACCAGGTGCCTGGCGCCCCTCGAGTAGACAGCGGCGCGCGCCCCCGGCTCCAGCTCCAGGACCCTCGCGGTCCCCCCCGCGTGGTCCAGGTGCACGTGCGTTATCAGGACGTACTCCAGGCGCGCTCCCCCCAGGATCCCCCTGGCGCGGGACACGTACTCGTCCGCGACGCTCGCGGACCCGGCGTCCACGATCGCCGCGGAGCCGCCCGATCTCACCAGATATCCGCTCAGGACCGGCGGATTCCCCAGGATCCCCAGGTCCACGACCTCCGCCACGCCCGGGAGCGGGAGCTGGCGCTTATCAATTTTGACCGGCGCGGCGGATCCGTCCTACGGCCGGTCAAGATTCGTCCACGGGCCCGGATCTGGGGGGAGCGCTGCGGGCTCCGTTACCTTAAGCCCACCCCCTACCCGAGCGAGAAGATCGGGCGCAGCCCGTCCAGCCACGGGGGCATCCCCTCCTCCCTCCACCCGAGCGGGGGCCTCCCCAGATCCCCGTTCCCGAACACGAAGTTGTGCATGAACATGAACGCTGACAGCCAGTTATGCACGCGCTCGAATGCCCGCCCGGACGCGAGCCTGCTCTCCCCCACCGGGAACAGGTCGTCGAACGCCTCGGTCCTGTCCTTCAAGTACTGGACCATGCGCTCCATCAGGTTCCTCAGGGGGCGATCGTAGACCACGTGCTCGGCGCCCGCCCACCTGCAGGCGTCCGCGCACCATCCCGCGCCATCGGTGTAGATCGGGACCCCGCCGTACCTGCGCACGGGCCTCCTGATGAACAGGTAAGCATCTATCGAGTTCCCGCGCGGGCTGCGTGGAAGTCCAGCATCGCGCGGAGGTCGGGCTCGAACGCGACCCATATCCACGCGGGGGTCCCTCCCAGGTTCACCATGGTCTCATCGACGAATATGCGATGTACTTCCCTAGGATCCGCGCCGATGGACCCGAGGATTGGGCCCAACCTCTGCACCCACCTCCATATCGAGACGTGACTCCTGCTGGCGATGAGCCTCAGGGCCCTGGCGGCCCTCCTCAGCGAGAGGCCCGAGAAATATAGATAAACCGCGTAGGCCATGACCGGAAGGGGAGTCCTCCTCCTGATCTGTATATGATTCGTGGTCATGACAAATCGGGCGGAGGGCTCCCCTCGGATTTAGGTTCATCGATCGGCTTAAGGTAACGGAGCCGCGCTGCGCCCGGAAAAAAATAAAACCGCTTCGGATGGACCCGACAGCGGTGACTCTGGTGCGGAGCGCGACGGCCCGCTGGCTGAGCGACAACATCGGCATCATAGATACCGGGGGTTACGGCCACGAGGGTGCGATAGCGAGCTACTTGGTGAGGAGCGGGGGGGAGGCCGCCCTGATCGACGTCGGATATGCCGCCACGGCGCGGAACGTGATGGACGGCCTCGGGATCCTGGGCGTCGACCCGGGCTCAGTGGCGTTCGTCTTCATCACGCACCATCACATGGATCATATGGGCGCCGTCCCGCACGTCGTGAGGAGCCTGCCGCGGGCTAAGGTCGTGGTCCACGAGGATCCGATAAGGTTCCTGGTGGAGCCGTCCCGCCTGATGCGGGGAACTTATGAGGTCCTCAGGAATAATTACGCGCGGTACGCGGGCGACATGCCCCCGACGCCGCCCGAGCGCATAGAGCCGCTCAGGGAGGACAGATCGTACAGGATTGGGAATCTGACCCTCAGACCGCTGTACACGCCGGGCCACTCGCAGTCGCACTTCTCCTTCTACCTGGAGGAGCTGTCCGCCGTGTTCACCGGCGACGCCGTCTGCATATCCCGCCCAGGCCTACCCCTGCTGCTGCCGGAGGCGGGCCCCCCGGGCATCGATGCCCTCGACGTGAACGCCGCCGTTAAGAGCCTGGACAGGATGAAGTCCCTCAGGCCGAAGGCGCTGCTGATGCCGCACTTCGGATACGTGGACTACAGCGATGAGTTCGTCGAGAGAAACAAGGAGGCGCTGGTCCACTTCAACGACCGGATATCGGAGATGATGGGCAGGGGGATGAACGCGGACGAGATCGCGGGCGAGCTCCGCCGGGAGATGATGGAGGGCCTGCGGGGGTACGACCCGGATGAGTACACGCGGAGCGTGCTGCTCGGGGATATTCTGAGGATCACCGTCATGGGGTACATGGGGGCCCTGCTCAGGAGGAGGAAGTAGGGCAGGGGCTCGGATCCCGGCGGCTCCACCGTCGACCGGGGCCTCCCGCTCCCGCACGCGCTAGGGATCCCACGGCCTTAAGGACCCGAGCCATAGAGACAGCGGGGGGCCGCAGACATCGCCGGCCCCCCGCTGGGAGGACGGAGGGCGTCGTTCGCGAGGACGACGCGACAGGGATTCTCAGAATGCACGCGGAGGACGGACCGGGCGAAGCGCCCACTACTTATAACTGATGCTTTCGGGGCCCCCGCGTGGCCGGCGGCCGCGATCACAGACGGAGCGCGGTCGACAAGGGGAAGGAGCTCGAGGACCGGATAGCCCAGGTGGCCGAGGAGAATGGCTGGAGGGTCGAGAAGCGCAAGAAGTACGGGGACCGCATCCTGGACTTGGTGATATCGAAGGGCGGCATGGTCTTCGTGGTCCAGAGCAAGAACAGGGAGCAGGCAATGCCCTCCGACGTCAGCCAGGCGCGCAAGGACTTCGAGGAGTACCTGAACTGGCTCCTCGAGGAGAAGTGCGGCATGATCGTCGTCCCGATACTCGTATCCAGGTCCTTCAGCGAGGGCGCCAGGAGGAGGGCGA
>WYEB01000463.1_pt1 | contig 14637 bp, 13 predicted proteins | sample 6343061 | NCBI WGS metagenome assembly WYEB01 (sample SAMN13812332, study PRJNA600296) | hot springs metagenome | biome: ENVO:00000051; feature: ENVO:00002007; isolation source: sediment sample from Evening Primrose shelf | place: USA: Yellowstone National Park, Evening Primrose Hot Spring ... | reverse complement strand
AGGCTCCTCAAGGGTCTTCAAAAGGGCGTTAAAAGCCTCCTTTGTTAGCATGTGTGCCTCGTCCAGAATATAGACCTTGAACTTCCCTTTTATGGGCGTGTAAGAGACCGCATCCCTCAGGGCCCTTATATCGTCTACTCCTCTGTTGGATGCAGCGTCTATTTCTATGAGGTCTGGGAAATTTCCCTTTTCAATAGCGACGCAGTTTTCACACTCACCGCAGGGTTCTCCATCAACAGGTTTTAGGCAGTTTATTGCCCTTGTTAATATACGCGCTACGGTAGTTTTGCCCGTTCCTCTGGGACCAGCAAAGAGGTAGGCGTGGGAGAGCCTGCCAAGCCTTACCGCGTTGAGCAAAACCCTTTTGGCGGTCTCTTGTCCCACAAGCTCTGAGAACTTCCGAGGTCTATACTTTCTGGCAAGGGGAATATACATCAGAAAGTTAATTATAAGCTACCTATAATACGTTGGGTGAAAAATTAATTAAACAACAAAGATTTCCTGAGGAGACACCGAAGGCAAGGAAGCAAAGTTGTAATACTCCTCCAGAGGACTTTTCCAGTTTCTCTTATGTAAAAAAGGACTTTATCAAGGGCCCCCGAAGGGGCCCAAGGGTTTTTATCTCCTTCTTATCCTTCTTGCCACTACAAAGGCTGGAACAGACAGCCACACAAGGATGTTCCACACGCCCGCCATAGAAGATGCAGAGCCAGTCATAGAACATCCACCACCGCCACCACCACCGGTTCCGCCAACAGCACTAGAACCGCTACCACTGCTAGATCCAGAACCACTGCCACCGGTTCCGCTACCTCCACTGCCGGAACCACTACCGCCACTGGAACCGCCGGTGCCACTACCGCTACCACCGCTGGAGCCACTACCACTGCCAGTGCCAGAACCGCTACCTACACCAGATCCAGAACCGCTACCACCTGTTCCACTACCTCCACTGCCAGAACCTGAATCAGAACCACCGCTACCACCACCGGAACCACTATCCGCCGTCAAATCAGCAGTCAATCTTGCCACAAAGGCGTCCCGATCTGTTGACGTCCTACCAGAAGTGCCAGGAAAGTCGTTGGAAAAGGTATCTCCCGCCACATAAATATTGCTACCAGAAATGGCAAGGAGGTAGGCATAATCGTCACCAGTTCCTCCTCCTAAATAGATTTCTTCAAGAGTGTCAAAGCTTGAGTCCAGTTTTATCACAAAGGCGTCTTGATCTGTTCTACTCGGATCTCTAACAGTATCGCCAAGAAAGTCGTAGGAGTTGGTACTTCCCACCACATATATATTGCTACCTGAAATGGTAAAGGCGTAGGCATAATCGTCACCACTTCCTCCAAAATAGGTGAATTCGGAGAGGCTAAAGCTTGAGTCCAGTTTTACCACAAAGGCGTCCCGATCTGTTCTGCTTGAGTCCCTAAAAGAAACGCCAAGAAAGTCGCTGGAGTTGGTATATCCCGCCACATAGACATTGCTACCTGAAATTGCAAGCCCTCTGGCATAATCGGCACCATTTCCTCCCAGATAGGTAGCTTGGAGGAGGTTAAAGCTTGAGTCCAGTTTTGCCACAAAGGCGTCCTGATCTGTTCTAGTTGACGTCCTACCAGAAGTACCAGGAAAGTTGTTGGAAGTGGTATTTCCCGCCACATAAATATTGCTATCTGAAATTACAAGGTATCTGGCATAATCGTTACCATTTCCTCCCAGATAGGTAGCTTGGGAGAGGTTAAGGCTTGAGTCCAGTTTTGCCACAAAGGCGTCCTAGTCTTTTCTATTTGTTGACGTTCTACTAGAAGTGCCAGGAAAGTCGTTGGAAGAGGTACTTCCCACCACATAAATATAGCTACCTGAAATGGCAAGGCCGAGGGCACCATCGTTACGATCTCCTCCCAGATAGGTAGCTTGGGAGAGGTTAAGGCTTGAGTCCAGTTTTGCCACAAAGGCGTCCGAGTCTGTTCTAGTTGTTGTTGTTGACGTCCTACCAGAAGTGCCAGGAAAGTTGTTGGAAGAGGTAATTCCCACCACATAAATATCGCTACCTGAAATTGCAAGCCCTCTGGCATAATCGTCACCATTTCCTCCCAGATAGGTAGCTTGGGAGAGGTTAAGGCTTGAGTCCAGTTTTGCCACAAAGGCGTCCTGATCTGTTGACGTCCTACCAGAAGTGCCAGGAAAGTCGTTGGAGTTGGTTTCTCCCGCCACATAAACCTCGCCCGTTGTGGGATCAATGGCAAGGGCCCAGGTTGACTCGTTACCACTTCCTCCCAGATAGGTGGCTTGGAGGATTGGGTCTATCACAATGGGCAAGCTTGGGTCTGCTTTGGCTACCTCAAAGCTGTAGCGGTTCTTGCCAAGTAGCTTGTAAGAAACCTCCACTGGAAGCTTTTTGCCATCCTTTTCCTGCCATGCTATGGGCTTGGAAAGCTTTAAATCTCCCAAACCAGTCTTGATGATTATCTCTCCATCCTTGGAAAGCTTTAGACCTTTTGCACCATCCACCTCCACCACAATCTTAGAAGGGTCAGCACCGGGATTGACGTAGAAAAGCTTTTCCACCGTCTTTTGGGTGGCTTTGAGTTTTACCTCCACTCCAGACCACACTTCACCCAAAGAGACATACCTGTAGGTGGGAAGATTAGACCTGTGCTTGGAAGGGTCGTTGCCTATGAAGTAGCTTACCTTGGTGGGCAGTTCCTCTTCTCCCTTTACGGTTTGAACTTTTCCATCCACCCAGCGTTCAGAGATTACCCAGCTTTCTTTTCCTTTGACTGCGGTATGCACAAGCTGGCCGTCTTTGGTTATCCATGTGGTTCCAAAGTATCCTGGGGCAGAAAAGAGTGCCCTTTGGTCCCACTGTCCTTCGTTTTTAACCCAGCCACGTTCTAAGCTTGCAAGCTTGGCAACGACCGCTTCCTTAGAGGGCATTGAAGGAGTGGTTGAAGGTTTTGCCTTTGTTAGGCTTTTTGAGGCTGTGAATTGGCTACTTGAAAGCCAAAGCAAAGATAACAAACCTGCAGTAGGCACAAGGGTTAAAAGCACCCTTTTTCTCATGGCTAAACCTCCTTTGTGTTAATCCTAATGGTGTATTGTTAAATTTTGGTTAAGAGGAGATCAACTATTACCCCTTAGGCTGTTCTAAAAATCTACTATAGCCTTTATCCGCTATAAGTTGTATTTGTCTCCAAAGCCAAAGCCGGTAGCATCTGCTATGTAGCATAAGGTCTGTTTATCTTCAAGGAGAAGCTTAATTATAAGCTACCTATTTCAAAACCTCCACCAATACATCCCTTTCCATGTAGCCCAGTTTTTTTAAAACCCTGCCGTAGGGGTCAATGATGGCGGTGTCGCCGGAGTTATTCACCCAAAGGGTGTAGGTTTTAAAGCGCAAAGAAGCCCACTGGGCAAACCTAAAATGTTGAAAGGTGCAGTCGCTGTCTTTAAACCAGCCATCGCTGGTTAAAACCACAATAAGATTGGCGTCTTTGGCTAATCTTTCCATGTAGCGGTAGTGGGCAACTTCAAAGCATATGGGCACCGCAATGCGAAGGTCTTTGTATTTGATAACCTTTGCAGACTTGCCGGGAACGTAGTCAATACCCCCTATGGCTTGAAATATTTCCTTTAAAAATCCAAAGGGCTCTGGAATGTATTCGCCTATGGGCATAAGCTTTACCTTATCGTAGTAGTCTATTAGCACACCCTCCGCAAACAGGTAGGCAGAGTTGAAGGGCTTTAGGTTTTCCCTAACATCAATCAGACCTACCAGAATGGGACCTTTAAGGCTCAGATGATAAAGGATGTTTGTTTGCTCCTCGGAAAAGTAAAAAGGCAAGGCAGACTCGGGTAGGATTACGAGGTCTGGTTTCTCTTCCAATGCCTTTTCCACCATCTGCAGTATCTGCGGTGTATGCTTGTCAAAGCTCTCTCTGCTTAGCTTGTCTTTTTGGGGCACTGCGGTTTGAACGAGGGCTACCTTTACTCCATTTAGTTTCTTTGGTGGTACAAGGTAAGCGGAAAGGCTAAGAGAGAGCAAAACCAAAAGAACCAAGACAAAAGAGAAAAGCCTTTTTTGGAATAGGAAAATTACCAAAACCCAAAGCAAAAAGGTGTAAAGAGGTATGCTCAAAAAGTACAGGGAATATTTCAAAAGGGGCACCTGAGAGATAACCTCTCCCATCAAAAGCCATGGAAAGCCACCAAAGGGAAAGTGGGAACGAAGCAGTTCAAAGAGGGTATAAAAAAAGCCGTAGGCTAAAGGGGAGTTTTTAAAAAAGCTCTGGGCAATGAAGGCGGGCAGGGAAAACTGAAAAAGGGTAAAGACGAGAACGAACAGGGAATACATAAAGTAAGAGAGAATGGGATTTATACCGCCAAACTCAACGCTGGCAATGTTGGCACACCTCAGGGAAAGAAAGATAAACACATACCCTCCTAAAGTCCAAAAGGGCACTCCCCGGTATTTAACAAAAAGAAAGAGGGCAGGAAAGAGCAAAAACCATAGGTTTAGCTTGGAGAAGGGTAAGTAAAGCAATAAGCCCGCCAAAACGGAAAGGAGGACCTTTTTCATTGCTTTGAAAGGCTCAAAAAGGTAATACCTAGCACTATCAAAAGGACGCCCACCAATTTTTGAAGGTTTAAGCCCTCACCCAACAGAACATAGGCAAAGAGCACACTCCAGAAGGGAGAAGTGGAGGCAATGGGTGCCACTATGGAAACTTTGCCATGCCTAACCGCTTCAAAGTAAAAGAACAAACCCAAGAATCCTGAGAGCATGCCCCCAAAGGATATAAAAACCAGCTCCCTCAAGCCTACCTTAAGGGATTCTCCCAGGGTAAAAAAGAGCAAAGATGCCAACAGAAGGGCGGAAAAATTATGCACCATGAGGGCAAAGAGGTTGCTAACTTCAGCCTTTAGGCCCAGCTTAAAGAGAATGGGAGCAAGTCCCCATGCAAAGCTGGCAAGTATTGCAAAAATAACTCCCCTCACAGTTCAAAAACTCCCACCACGGGCGCATGGTCTGAGGGCTTTGGCTGTCTCTTCTTTCTTGCCCATGTATCCACAAACACATCTTTCAGGCTCTTTAAAAGAGGCTCTGTGATAAGTATGTAGTCAATACGCATGCCCTGGTTTTTCCATATGGCACCCCCAATGTAATCCCACCAGGTAAATTCCACCCTGTCAGGGTATAAATACCTGAAGGCGTCCACAAAGCCCCAATCTAAGAGTCTTCTTAGGGCTTGCCTTTCCTCCGGCATGGTCCCTATGGTATCCTTCAGGACAACCGGGTCATAAACGTCTATGTCTTCCATGGCTACGTTCATGTCGCCTACAAGCACGATCTTGTCTGAAGGACTAAAGCTTTTTTCCAAGAATTTACAGAAGGCATCATAAAACTCCAACTTATAGTAAAACTTCGTACCTCCCCTTTCTTCTCCATGAGGAAAGTAGCAGTTTATGAGCCAAAGGTCCTTTAGCCTTCCTCCTATTACCCGACTTTCTATATCAAATTTTGCATCTCCTATGCCTTTAAAAACATCCTCCAACTCAAACTTAGAGCATATAGCCACGCCATTGTAAGCTTTTTGCCCATGCACATAGCACTTGTACCCAAGCCTTTCAAAATCAAGAAAAGGGAAATTTTGGGTCTCTGTTTTTAGCTCTTGAAGGCACAAGATCTCCACTGGAACCTTCTCCAACCACATAAAAACCAACTCTTTTCTGGACCTTATGGAATTTACATTCCAAGTGGCAACCCTTAGCATGATGCTGTTCCAAAAATCCAAACCCATTGACACAGAAGTATTTTAAAGCTAAAATCCAACTCTGATGTTTGTTAGCCTACAGTTCAAACTTGAACTAAGAAAGGAAGACAAAGAAAAACTCATAAAGCTTATGCGTAAGCAATCTTCCGCTATCCGAACCGCATACAATATGCTAAAAGAGTTGGAAAAAGAGAAGACAAGAAACCCACATGCCCAAATATACCAAAGACTAAGACAGTTATTCCCTGAATTACCAACAAAATACATTGATTCAGCTATTTACAAAGCTAAGCAATATCCCACAGATAAGCCAGTAGTGTTTGGAGGCAGAAAGCTTTTTGAAAAACTTTGTAAAAATCATCTTTCAGGAAAGACGAGAGAAAAACTTAAAAAGCAGTGGAGGGAGCTAAGACAAGGAACACTTATAAGCATTGGGTCAAAGGCAGACAAAGGAAACAGATTAACAAGGTTTAAAAACATAAATGGACAGCTACACCTTAGAATTACCACAGGAAACAGAGAGTTTATCTATGCAAAGGTGTTAAGGGAACCCAGCAACAGCAAAGACAAGTGGCTTACCTTTATGACTATGCTTTTGGAAAGTTGGCAAACAAAAAACTACTTTGCCTACACAGTGGAGTTAAAGCTAAAGGAAGGAGAAATTTATGGGAGTGTATCTTTTGAACTTCCAACACCTGAAGTGAAATACACCAAAGAGAACGGAGTAATAGCCATAGACACAAACGCATCACCCATACACTTAGCCATAGCAGAAGTGTCAAAAACTGGAGAACTATTAAGTTATCAGACTATTAGCCTTCATAATCTTTTGGGACTTTCCCAAAACAGCAAAGACCACCAAGAGTGGATATTAGCCCATCAGATAGTGGATTTGGCCATCCAGAAAGGTAAAGCTATAGCCATAGAGAACCTAAAGAAACTCAAAAAAGGAACTCGTGGAGATGGCAAGGCTAAACTGAGAAAAATACTTCACAATTGGAACGCCAAAAAGTTCTTGCAGAAGATCAAAAGGGTTGCAATGTTAAAAGGAGTGGAGGTAGTAGAGGTAAATCCCGCTTACACCTCAGTTATTGGCATGCTAAAGTATGCACCACAGTTAAGTATAGATAAAGACATAGCATCTGCATATGTGATAGGGAGAAGAGCACTGGGATTTAAAGAGGACATACCTGAGAATTACGGGAAACTTTTGAAGGACAAAGCATATTTAGAGTTTGCCCTAAAGAGGTATGAAGAGAGGGAAAAAGAACTTAGAGAACTTATAGAGAAGGAAAGCAATGAATACAAGAGAAACGCACTAAAAAGCGAACTAAGGAATGTAGAGTATGCAAAGGAGCTATTAACCAATTTCATACAAAGCCTTCAGAGCGAGTCAAGCTCCTGTGAGGGAGCCAATGGAAGGAATCCCGAGCAGGGGAGAGGCAACCTTGCCTCTTCTGTAGCTTGGCAAGTTCTGAAGGTAGCCCTCCTCTTCCCTATCCTTGGAAAGGTCTTGCCAAGGGACCTTTCTCCTCTGAAGCCCGTGTTGGTGGAAGGGGCGTGGGATAGGGTGAGGAGTAGGTTAGTCCCTTTAGAGGCTGGAGGGGCGTCCAGATGAGGGATTTTTTAGAACAGCCTCACCCTCAGCATAGCCTCTTCATCACCCTTTGCATGGCTTGTAAGAATTGGTCGTTTTCCTCCGGGAAGCCTACGCTTACCCTAAGGCAGTTTTCCAAGTTGGGAAGGTAAGAAACATCCCTAACCAATACACCCTCTTTTATAAGCTCAGCGTGCACCAAACCTGCTGGGTAGGGAGTTTTAAACAGGAAAAAGTTAGCATCCGAAGGAAAGACCTTTACACCTTCTATGTTAGAGAGCTCCCTCATCAGCCTTTCCCGTTCCCTCAGGACCATCTGCACGTGTTCCTCTATTATAGGGTAAAAGTCCTCCAACACAAGCTTGGCTATTGCCTGAGAAGGATAGGTTATGTTGAAAGGAAGCCTAAGCTTGTTTATTTCTCTGGCTATTTCCTCCTTTGCTATCAGCACGCCCACTCTCAGACCCGCCAAACCTATCTTGGAAAGGGTTCTTAGAACTACAGTATCCTCCCTTTGAAGGGCGTCAGCAAGAAAGGTCTTTCCAGAAAAGTGATAATAAGCCTCATCTATTACGGTAAATACGCCCTCCTGTCTAACCCTCTTGATGGCGTCCTCCCTAAAGCAGTTGCCTGTGGGATTGTTTGGGTAAGAGAAGAAGGCTAAGGAGGGTCTTTTTTCCTCCACTGCCCTCAAGAGGGCTTCCAAGTCTAAGTCCAGATCCTCTTTGAGAGGCACTTCCACCTTTTCCCTTCCCAAAGCGGTGGCACATATACCATACATGGGAAAGGTGGGTACAGGATAGAGGACAGGACTGTTTATTTCTCCTACCGCTATGGTTAAGTATTGAATGAGCTCGTCGGAACCGTTGCCCAAAACCAGGTTATCCGTGGAAACACCAAACCTTTTGGCTATGACCTCTTTTAGCTCTGATGCATGTGGGTCTGGGTAGCGGTTCAAAGGTAGGGAGGAGACCACCTCCCCTATTTTTCTTTTAACTTCCTCCGGAAATTTTATGGGTAGTTCGTTGGAGGAGAGCTTTACCTTGCAGGGAGTGGTCTCCGTTTTGTAAGCAAACAGTTCCTTTATGCGTGGATGGATCATTTATTCCTTCTTTTCTTCCTCTGCTTCTTCCATTTCCTCCTCTTCCTCTAACTCCTCACCTCTTCCCAGATAAAGCTCCAGTTCTGCGACGGTGGATTCCATGAGCTTATCCTCAAGGATGCCCTTGATCAATCTGTTTAGCTTCCTCTCGTCTCCCATGGCTATGCCATTGAGCACATAATAAAGCCTTTTGGGCAGAGAAAGGGTGATCCTTCTATATCTGGCTCCGCCTTTCTTTCTTCCTCTCTTAGCCATTTTTAAACCTCCTCAAAAAGTTTTATGCTAATATTCTACCACAATTTACCTAAATTTATTCAACTTTCAGAAACTTTAAAAGCTCTTTTTTACCCTTTCCCTCCTTGGCTGATGTTATAACAATGGGTGCTTTCGAAAGAAGGATCAGTTCCTTTATGGTTTTCTCTTTTTCCTTTTGGTCTGCTTTATCTTCCTTTGTCAAAACAAGCACATAGGGTAGGTTAAAAGAAGAAAGAAACTCTATCATAGACCTGTCTAAGGGTGTAGGACCAACTTGGCTGTCTATGAGCAAAAACACCCATTGGATTTTTTCTCTGCACTGGGTAAAGTATTTTTCCATCATAAGCCTCCATTTTTCCCTTTCTTCGCCGGAAACCTTTGCGTAGCCATAACCAGGCACATCTACCAGATATAGCTCATCATTCCAGAGGAAGAAGTTAATGGCCCTCGTCCTGCCTGGTTCCTTGCTAACATGGGCCACCTTCCTTCCCACCAGCATGTTTATAAGGGAGGATTTACCCACATTGGACCTTCCCACAAAGACTACATGCCTTTTGTGATCCTCTGGAAAGTTCTCCCTAAAAGAGCCTACAAAAACTACTCCCTCTTTTCTTCCAGACATTCCTTTACTTCTCCCAACAAGTATAGAGAGCCGAGCACCAGCACATCTTCCTTTAGCCCAAAAACATCCCTCGCAGAGCTCAGAGGGACGACCTCCCTAAAGTTCAGCCTTTGGGCATGTTGCACCAGTTCAGATAGTTCCTCTCCCCTGTGGTGGTTGATGGGCACCAAATAGATTTTTTCCGAAAGCTTTCGGAGGAAAGTCATGGACTCTCTCCACTCCTTGTCCTTTAGCCCGGTAAATACGGGAGTTAGCTTTATGCCATGTTTTATCAACTGATGGACTACCCTCTTGACACCATCCGGGTTATGGGCACCGTCTATTATCAGCAAAGGGTTTTTCCTTAAGATTTCCATCCTCCCTTCCCACCTTGTCTCTTCAAGGGCCTTTCGCGTTTTGTCCTCGTTTAGTTTTATTACCTGACTTACCAAGGCAATGGCTACGCTGGCATTGTCTATTTGCCACTTGCCCCAAAGTCCCAGCTTGGCGGAGTTTATTGAAAAAAAGTCCGAGCTGAAGTTCTCCAAGTAGGTTTGCATGCCTTCCACCTTGCCGTAGGCAAAAAAGTCCATGCCCGCCACGATCAGGTCCTTCAAATCGCATAGCTCCAAGGCTTTGGGATACAAAGGTTCTTTGGGACTACCGATCACAATGGGTCTGCCGGGTACATATATGCCCAGCTTTTCGTAAGCCCTCTCTTCGGGACTTTTACCCAGCCACTTTACATGGTCCCTTTGAACGTTGGTGATGGCACAGGCGGAAGGTCTGCAGGTCTTGGTGGCGTCCCATCTGCCTCCCATTCCCACCTCAAAGACCGCAAAATCTACCTTCTCATCCTCAAAGAACTTTAGGGCTATTAGGGTGCAAGCTTCAAAGTAGGTAAGGTTAAACCTCTCAAAGACACCCTTTAGCTCCTTTACATACTCCTTTAACCTCTCTTCCTCTATCTTTTGTCCGTTCAGCCTCCACCTCTCCTTTTCATCGTAAAGGTGGGGAGATACAAACCAACCGGTTTTGTAGCCATGCTCCCTCAGAATGCGCTCCGCAAAGGCACAGGTAGAACCCTTCCCATTGGTGCCTCCCACCAAGAGGGAAACATAGGAGGGCTTTTTTAAACCCACATACTCAACCGCCTTTTCAATTCGCTCTAAGGTGGGTCCAATGTGGTAATCTTTTCCTTTATAAAGTTCATATTTATAAAGTTCATAGGGAATTTGATCTTCCACCATCATCGTAATAAAAATAGTATTAAAATTTTAAACCTCAGCAGAGGCTATGGCTGAATATTCCCTTGAGGAGAAGGATATTATAAAAGCCCTTAGCAAAAAGCCTATGCACTTTAACGAGCTTACCCACTTTCTTTCCTTGGACAAAAAGGGTAGAAAAGCGTTGAAAAAACTGTTAAAAAAGCTAAAAAAAGAGGGAACCATCATAGTGGAGGGCGGAAGGTATAGGTTGGCACAGGAGGAGATGGTAGTAGGTACAGTTTTGGCAAATCCCAACGGCTTTGGTTTTCTTGAGGTGGGAGAAGGTAAAAAGGATATATACATACCACCCCTTGAGATGGAAAGGCTTTTAAACGGAGACAGAATAAAGGCTAAGGTGGTGAAATTCAAGGGCAAAAAGGAAATAAGGGTGCTAAAGGTCCTAAAGAGGGGCACAAAGGAGCTGGTCTGTTCTGTAAAAAAAGAAAAGGGACAGTGTGTGGGAGTTCCCTTGGACCAGAACAGCTTTCACCGGGTCCTTCTAACAAAGGATGCCTGCAAAGAGTTAAAGGAAGGCACCGTAGTATTGGCAGAAATTGTGCGATACCCTTCCAAAGGAAGCCCAATACTGGGCAAAGTTAAAAAGGTCCTTGGAGACCCAGCAGAAAAGAACCTCATTGTGGATATAATCATCCACAAGTATAAGCTACCTCAGGATTACGAGCCGGAAGTTCTAAAGGAAGCCCAAAGCCTTTCCATAGATTGGGAGAAGGAGCTCAAGAGAAGAAGGGACCTAAGGGATCAGATATGCTTTACCATAGACCCACCAAGGGCGAGGGACTTTGACGATGCGGTTGCCATAGAAAAAACACCCGAGGGGAACTACCGCCTTTGGGTGCATATAGCGGATGTGTCTTACTTTGTGAAGGAGGGTTCTGCCCTTGACAGGAGCGCCTTTGAGAGGGGCTTTACCTTTTATCTGCCCGACAGGGCAATCCACATGCTACCGGAAAGGCTCTCTGCGGACCTTTGCAGTCTAAAGCCCAATGAGGACAAGCTTGCCTTTACCTGTGAGATGGTATTTAGCCCGAAGGGGGATCTGCTATGGTACGACATCTACGAGAGCGTAATAAGAAGCAAGGCAAGGCTAACCTATGATGAGGCCCTGCGACTTATCGTAGGAGACCCAGCCCTTGAGAAAAAGTATCCAGACCTTGTAGAACCACTCAGGCTCATGGAGAACCTATACAGGATTCTCTCTTACAGAAGGTGGGAGAGGGGTAGCATAGACTTTGACCTGCCAGAGGCAGAGTTGATCGTGGATGAGTATGGGGAACCTACCGCCATAGTGCCCTATGAGCGCCACATAGCCCACCGAATTATAGAGCACTTTATGATCTCCGCCAACGAAACGGTGGCAAAGCATCTTACCAGCGTAGGATATCCCTGCCTTTACAGGATTCATGAAAAACCAGACCCTAAAAAGGTGGAAAATCTGTTGGAGATCTTGGAGGGACTTGGCTACAAAGTTAAAAGGTTTTCCCTTGAGCCCAAGTTTTTCCAAAAGATTATAGAGGACTTTGAAGGTAGGGATGAAGAGCACTTGGTTAGGTTTTTGACCTTGCGTAGTATGATGAAGGCAAGGTATTCTCCACACAATTTGGGACACTTTGGACTTGCCAGCGATGGTTACACACACTTTACCTCTCCAATAAGAAGGTATGCGGACCTGGTGGTTCATAGGCTTTTGAAGAAAGCCCTCAGAGGAGAAAGCATAGACTACGAGCAGACGGTTAGCTACTTGGAAATGGTGGGAGAGCATCTTTCCCTACAGGAGGAGTTGGCGGAGGATGTGGAAAGGGAAGCCATAGACCGGTTAAAGGTAAGGTTCATGAAGGCGCACATAGGGGAGGAGTTTGAGGCTATAATAACGGGTGTGGTATCCTTTGGCTTTTTTGTGGAGCTTAAAGATTACTTGGTGGAGGGTTTGGTCAGCTTGTCCTCTTTGGAGGAGGATGAATACATATACGACGAAAAAGCCCACCGGCTTGTGGGCTATAGAACGGGTAAAATCTATCGTCTGGGAGACAAAGTTAGGGTAAAGTTAGTATCGGTGGATGAAGAGAGGGGTAGGTTAAGCTTTGTCTTGGCGGAGACTCAAAAGCCTTCATAGGCCTTTACATAGAGCTCGTATATGTCTTCCACGGTGGGCTCCACCGGGTTTATAGGAAAGAGTCCTCTGGAGAGCATATAGGTATCTTCTGTTAGTCTCTCTAACTTCTCCCTTTCCACACCAAGCTCTTTGAGAGAAACCCTCAAGCCCACCTTTTCCAAGAGCTCAATGACCGCATCCACAGCCTTTTCTGGCTTTGGTTCGTAGCCCATAATCTCTGCAAAGAGGGCGTACTTTTGTGGGTTCCCTTTGTAGTTGAAGGCGGTTATTGCCGGGGCGAGCGCCGCAAGTCCCTCCGCGTGGGCTATATTCGGATAGTGGGCGGAAACGGGGTGTTCCATGCCGTGTATTAGGGCTACCCTCTTTTTGTCTATGGCTATGCCCGCCAGCATGGACGCATAGCTCATCCACTCCCTCGCGGTTAGATTCTCCGGCTCGTTAACCGCCACCGGTAGCCACTCTTTGATAATCCTCAGTGCTCTTACTGCCAAATCATCCGCAAAGATGTTCTCCACCTTGTTGGTAAGGGATTCAAGGGCATGGACAAAGGCATCCACTCCCGTGATGGCGGTTAGCCTTGGGCTCATGGAAAGGGTCAGGGTTGGGTCTATGATGGCAACCTTTGGATAGTTCAGGGAGTGGGAGATGACCAGCTTTTCCTTTCTCTTTGGGTTTGATATAACCGAGTATCTGTTTACCTCACTACCCGTGCCCGCGGTGGTTGGTATGCATATTACCGGTCTGTTGAGGTAGGGAATGAGCCTGGGACCTTCTGGATAGTTCACATAATCCCATGCGTAGCCCTCGTTGGAGGAAACGATGGAAACCGCTTTGGCGGTGTCCAAGGCACTTCCTCCCCCCAAGCCCACTATGTAGTCTATTTTGTTTTCCACCACCAGGGCGCTCGCTTCATTTACCATTTGATCGGTAGGGTTTGGCTCCACCCGGTCGTAAAGGATCACCTCCTCCGCACCCCATTTTTTAAGGGAATGAATAGCCCTCTCTAAAGCTCCGTTTTCTTTGGTGCTGTTTTTACCTGTTATGATTATTGCCCTGTAGCCGTACCTTTTGGCAACCTCTCCTAAGGCGTCTAGCCTTCCACTCCCAAAGAGGACCTCAACAGGGAGGTAAAAATCAAACTTCATGCTTCTGTGATATCTTCCCTCTGAATCTCCATCTCCTCTGGAAGTGTACCTTCAAAAATAAGTGGTGTATAGGTAGGCACTATGCCCTCTTCCTCTGCTTTTTCTGCGCAGGCTGCATGGTATCTAGTCCAAGGTATAGCTAGCAGTCTCTCATATTCTATGTATTCTCCGCAGTACTCGCATACACCGTAGGTGCCCGCTTGAAGCTTTTGCAGTGCATAGTCTATCTCCCTTATCACGAACATCTCCCTTGCAGAAAGGTTGTCAAGGACCTCTTGGGTGTAAGTCATCTGGCTTATGTCCTCTTGGTCCCCTGGCTCCCTTATCTGCTCTCCGATCCTACTCTGCGTGTCTTCAATTTTTCTGAACCTTTCCAAAAGCTTTGCCTTTTCTTCTTCAAGTCTTTCTTTCAAAACCTTTAACTGTTCTGGTGTTAGCATACCAAACCTCCTTGTTTTTTGATTATAAGGGATATAATATATACGTCGGGTGAGAAATTCAAAGAAGCTGTAAATCTCTTAGGAAAAAAGCTTTGGCAAGGAGGGGGCTTATAATACCCCCAAACCCCACCAAGGAGGTAATAACATGAAAAATCACCTCTATAGTTTATACCAAATGATCCTACAGTCCCTAACTTTCTACCTTGGAGTTGATCAGGAAAAGAAAAAGGCAGGCAGACCTCCAAAAGTCTCTGACCTCCAACTCTGTGCCCTGTTTATCCTATCCTATATCACAAACACTCCCGTCTTCACACTGGCTAAATCTTT
>WYEB01000462.1_pt1 | contig 14648 bp, 12 predicted proteins | sample 6343061 | NCBI WGS metagenome assembly WYEB01 (sample SAMN13812332, study PRJNA600296) | hot springs metagenome | biome: ENVO:00000051; feature: ENVO:00002007; isolation source: sediment sample from Evening Primrose shelf | place: USA: Yellowstone National Park, Evening Primrose Hot Spring ... | reverse complement strand
CCCCTACCAGAGGTATGTTCTGAGGAATCGAAATCGCTATGTCCAACCGCCCGTTTTTAGCTATGTAATACACCTCCACCTCTTCCCCCGGCCACCACACGCCAGATTTTGAAGAGACGACGTCTACATCTGCCACATACCACAAAGATACAGAAACCCCACTAAAGCTACCCTGCCAAGACGCAGAAACCGTAACGCCCCAGCCCATCGCAACAAAAAGAACCACCAAGACAACAAGACGCATACCTTTAAACTATCAACAATTTATGTACTTGATGTCTACCGCGACTCGCAACGATTCGGCTTGGGCGGCAGAGCCCGCCTCCCACATCTACCTGGCGGCTTTCATCATAGACATAGCGCTGATTGCGGTAGTTATGTTGTACCTCTTTGGGGACTTTATTGGCATATCTACAGACCCACTTTACTTATTCGTAGTGCTTCTAGCCGTAATAGAAGTATCGCTGGTTCTGGCTTCGCTTCCTTCGTTTAAGAAAATCAGTGAAATACTTCACAGACCCACGATATGGGACAACGTTAGAAATGGCGTATACAGTCAAGTAGCGTGATACGTCACATCTCTTTTACTCCTTGAACCGCTCAAAAAATACTTCTCCTATCTCAAGGACATCTTCTCCTTTGATAGGGCCATAACTTCGCTACTTTTATATCTTTTGCTCTTAGTCTCGGTAGTTTTGGTGTTTGGATATTTCATGGAAAAATTTTATAAAGTTGCCTTCGAGGAGCTTGGGGAGGTGACTGGCATAGAGGAGTTTAAGCAAGCTACACGTTGGCATGGGAACTGGCTAAGCACCGTCGCCTACCTCTACACCTCCTTCGCGCTTCGTCTCCTCTTTGTTGCGCCTAGACTGACCTCAACAACGCCTACGCATCTAGCCCCGCCGCTTGTGTTCGTCTCTGTGGCGTTTCTCCTTCGTTACTTTTATATATCTACGTGATGTTTAAAATATGACTTTGTACATCTACCTGGCGTTGATACTCTACGCCGCATCGATAGGACTCGTCCTCGTCGATCAAATAGTTGCGTCGGTTGCGTTTAGCATAGCCTCAACTGTGCTGGTGGGCGTAGTGCTTCTACAAGCTTATCGAGAGGTAGAAAGATTAAAGGGGAGGTTTTGGGATAAGCTGGCCAACATCTGGCTGGGCGGGGAATACGCAAGCGTCATTTGGCTTTTTATATTCGCTGGCGTAGGTATAGATGTTCTCTCGGTGTTTCTCTGGCATCAAGCGGCATCCACATTTCCCACTGCCGTAGGGGCGCCGATGATTAACCCTGAAGAGGCTGGGAAATTCTTAGGCCTCGGCGCCCTGGCTCTGGGGGTGTTGGCACTGGCGCTGGTCTGGTTCGTGGCGTGGGCGTATCTCATTGAGGTGTTTACCCGCGACTTGTATTTCATAAGAGTTGTAAGCGGTGTAGGCGGCTTTAAGCCGCACAGCGCTACGTTTTACATAATTATAAGTCTGATTACCGTAGGGTTTTTATATTTCTACTGGCTTTACTCTATATGGAGGTGGATTTCTCAACTGAAGACCTCGACGGGGTTGCCTCACTCGACCTCAACAACACCTACGCATCCAGCTCCGCCGCCTCCGCCGCCTGTGTTTGCCTCTGTGGCGTTTCTCGTCTTGCCCGATGGTTCGCGGGTGGAGTTGAGAGGCGACGCCGTTTTGGGTAGGTCTTGGGTTGCCTCGATTTTTCCCAACGCCCCATGGCTTAACCGCATCTCGGAAGCTCATGCTGTTATTAGGAGGAAAACTGATGGCTGGTATATTGAGGATTTGGGTAGTCAATATGGCACATACGTCAACGGCCGCGACGTCAGAGGCGCCGGCGAAGTCAAACTAAACCCAGGCGACGTAATCTCTCTAGGCGGCGTATTTACGCTAGTCTTCCGCGCGTAATTAGTCTGTTCTTCACAGTCTCCTCCCCACGCAAAGGACGCGAGACGCGGCTGTCGCCACCTGCCCTTCGCCCCTCTCCTTTCCGCAGAGCCGCCTTTGCTTCAACAAGCTCGGCAGAGCCTACGTCGAGAGGTATCCCGAACTCCCCACCCCTCTCTACGCTCCCACAGCTTATGCCGTCTCTCGCACTTATTTGGCTTGGTCCCGCCTATTGCTATTGTTGTATGGACTTCCCATAGGCCCCGTATCTTCTCCAGGTGCCGCGCTTTTCTCGCCTAGGCCAGACACGGCTACATACTGACGCAGACATACACCTCAATAGATTACTTCCCGAGGGCAGTCTACACCCCGGCGTTACGCACCTATGGGCCGCACGGCATCGGCACGTTGCTTTCTGTTGCATTGAGGTTTCTGGAGAGGCGCACATGACAACAACATAACTGCATCTCGCCGTAGCTACAAGTTTTACTTCTTCACCGCGTTGGAAGTGCAGATCTCTTCAGGATTGAGGTAAGCAGAGATATGTTTAATACGCTGGTCAACGTGCTCAAGGCCGGCAAAATGCCGCAGGAACTCGGCAAAATCACGGAGCGGAAGACGTACGTAAGACCCTCAGTATGTCAAGAAGCTTCTCGACGAGGTGTATAGACGCGTCCTAGGCCCCTCCCCCTTCACGACTCCTTCTCCTACCTAACATGTGCCCCTCCCCGTCGAGTTGTTGCATCTAGTGGACGCAGGTCTGCGGCGTCTTGAAAGCCGCGGGCCCTGGCGTGGGCGGGAGGGGGTGCGCACATCTTCAACCGTCTGTATTATGTGCAACAGTTTTATAAGGCCGCGCCGGAGGTTGTATGTTCCGGCTAGAGTTCCGCCTCTGCGGGCCGCTGGTCAGGTGCCTGGCTGAGATAGGCGCTGAGAGTCTCAGCGCCGTCACCAGCTTTGTGGACGCGGAGGCGCTGGAGGAGCTCGCCAAGACTGCAGGGGCGGTGAGGGTCGTCGTGGGGGACTACGCAGTCCCCCGCGAGGTGTACGAGAAGTGGCGCGACGCCGTCCGCATATACCCAGGACACGCGGGCAACCTCTACATAGGCGCCAGGGGCCTGGCGACGGGCGGCGCCCCCCTCACCGCCGCCGGGCTCCGCAACCCCGCCGCCGCGAACTTCATTGCGCTGGTGCCCCCAGCCCTGCTGAAGGAGGTTGAGGAGCACTTCAGCGAGCTCTGGAGGAAGGCCCAGCCGCTGGCTGAAGACGCCGCCGTGGACGCCGCCGCCGAGGAGCTTCTGAGGGCGCCCCACGCCGGAGCGGCGCGCCGCGCCAACGAAAAGCTGGCGGAGGCCCTGGGCCCCGACGCGGCCCGCTGCCTCGCCGAGTTCAAGCCAAGAGACTGCGCAAGGCCAGTCGCAGAGACCCTCCGGGAGAGATACAAAAAATGCGAGGTGGAGGAGGTCTGCGCCGCCGCGGACGTCCACAGAGAGGTAAGCCCCCGGAGGCTTCTAGCCGCGCCGGACTCGGCACATCTGGCGGGGCACCCAGTATGCTGGCTAAGAGCCTTCGCCGTGAGGCTGGTCGAGGAGAGGAGGAGCTTCAAAAGCGGCATCGAGGCCTACGAGGCCATGCTGAAGGCCGCCGCCGAGGACTGCCCCCGCCGCCTCAAAACCCCGGCCGAGGAAGAGCTCGAAAGGCTCAAAGACGGAGCCTACCGCAACGAAGCCATGTGGACAATACCCTACCGCCTACTCCCCCTAGCGCTGACCCTGCCGGCGATAGGGTGCAGAATAGAGGGGCAGACGCGGAGAGACGGCAGAACGATAAGGCGGATATATTGCTAGGCTATTGACGATATTTCTTGATACAGCTCTGTTAGGTAGCTCTCCAACTCCTCGAGACTAGCCGCAGGCTTGTCAAGTAGCTTCAGCCTATTGACTAGAGAAAGAGTTGCCCTCTCGCACTCATCAAAACCTTTACTTACATCAAAATGACGATGTGTGTTAATACCAGACAGTGCTAAGGTTACTATGAGAGTGCAGGCACCTAGGTGCCTTATGATTTTCTGAGTAGTAGCTATCCGAGAAAAAAGGACCTTTAAGTCAGCAAAACTTCTCGACCCGACTAGTCGAGGATAAGACTATTCCACAACAGAGTATGTATTTAAGAATATATGTAAGCCTAGTAATATGCATTGTAACGAGTTTTTCATAGAATCTACTAGAGAGCTTTACCACGTCGCGTGTGGATTCATGTGGAGTCCCAATGGGCAAAATTGGGCACATATGGCGAGTATAGCTGAAGGTGATTGCGTCTTCCACTATTTGTCAAGTAAATCTATCCATCAATCCCAGGGCCAAGTCATTGTGGCGTTTTCGAGAGTCAAGGGAAATCCCCAGTTCTTAAGTCGTAATCAGTTTCTGGATAAATTGAAGTCTTACGACCTAGATAAATGTCCTCTGCCGACAGATTTTGTATTAAATAAAGAATTTATAAACTATTATAACTTATGGTATCACTATTATTCAGAGGAATTTAATAAGTATGATGAATTTATTTTTGTCGAAATAGAAGTGATAAAATGGTTGAGAAGCCGCATTAGTATTGATGTTATCAGAAACAGAATTCCTGTGCTTAAGCGGATTAAGGGCAGTATTGTGCAGGGTTATTTGACCCCTATCCGCAGAGAGTGGGCTTTATCCATCCTCTCTTCGGTGTTCTCCGGACATGCTGTGAAGAAAATATATTACACTCTTTCAGCAACTAACTTTGACTTTGCCATTCTGGCGTCGCTGATCGCAGGTAAAAACTTGTTGCTCGTGGGACCGCCGGGTTCTGGCAAGACGAGTTACATCCGTGAGCTTCTTAAGGAGTTGGGGATCGACTACGTGCTTAGGACCGGTAACTCCGAGTGGACAGTCTTCGACGTCATTGGAGGGTTAGACATCCAGGGGAGGTGGCGTGACGGCTTTCTCACCATGGCAGTTAAGAGGGGCTTAGAAAGCGGGCGCCCCCTGTGGGTTGTAATAGACGAGCTTAACAGGGCGAACTTGGATCTGGCCCTCGGCGAGTACTTCACCCTTCTCGATGTGGAACACAGAGGCGAGCCTATAGACGCTGGCGGCGAGAAGCTGAGGGTTCCCTACTCCTTTCGGCTTCTGGGCACTATGAACAGCTTCGATAGGTCTCTTCTTCAGAGGCTCGGCTTTGCGCTGAGGAGGCGCTTCGCCGTGGTGGATTTCACCAGGTTTAGAAACCTCACTTATTCGGGAAATGAGGAGAGAGAGTTTTGTAGAAGCGCAAGAAATAGAGAGTTGCAACTGTGTAAATTGTCGGAGATTGATATGAAGAAGGCGTTGAGTATTTTTGAACTAGCGAAGCCGCCCGACTACGCGACGGTTTTTGGCGATATTTATGAGTGGTATGGTAAAAACAAAAATTCCGCGCCAAAAGTAGAGGTTGCGTGTCCCGACGAAACACAAGAGATGAAGCAGATAAGCATATCGCTAGACGGTCCCCTGGCGTGTATAGTGGAGGAGATGAATAACGTATTGAAGAGCTACAGTAAGTGTGAGACGTGTCCCGTGGAGGTTACTCCCGGCATCGTGGCCGACGCCTTGAGGTTCCTAGTTGCCGCAAAGGCTATCCATGAGTTGGCGGCGTCCGACAACGCGCCACAAGGTGAAGCCGCTGGCGGTCAGCCGCGGGTTTGGCCACCGGGGAAGTTGCTGTATCTTCTCGACTTTGCCGTAGCCACGTATATCGTACCGCAACTCGACGTCTTGGCAGGTTACGTACAGGTAGAGGGCCGCGAGGGACAAGCAGCACAGACATTAACGGAGGTAGCAAAAAAGTTACGGGGCTGGGGGCTAAGAGCTTCTGCCGAGCTGGTAGAAAAGCTAAGTCAAGGCTTCAATGTTCCGTGAGCTTAAGGAGGACGTTGTTTATGATTTGGGCGAGTTGGGGGAGTTAGCTGAGTGCGTCCAGTCCTCAGTCAAGGAGTTGAGACATAGGATCTTTATGTGGCTCAGAACTGTCTATGAGGCGTCTCCTGCTGAGGCAGGCATTGCTCTGCCTGAGGTTGGGGATGGGTGGGCTCGCTTCAGCGGGTTTGCAGGCCGTATCGAATGTCCCAGCGGCGTGGTGGAGGTGGTGCCCAAGGTTGGGTGGGATGGGGTTCGCATGATGTTGGATGACGTCGTTTCCGTCTTTAGGAATCTACCGACGTATTTACGCGCGGGCTCTCCCCTGGGGGTTGCGGCGTCCGCCGTGGCGCTTGGGTGGGGGGATACCCTCGCCGTGGAGTATAGCCTCGCCGTACTGGAGTTGTCGTGGAAGTTTTTATCGACGTTTAGGCCTCTCTCGTTGGAGAGGCTATTGGTGACGGCGGGAGGCGTGGTAGGGAAGCCCAACGTGGCTGAGACAGCTAAGTTTATGATGAGGGGCGTGCCGATGGGGGTCTTCTCTAGGGTTAGGGTCGTGGAAGATCTCGGTGCCGCCGCCGTGTTTAGAGCTTTAAACGAGGCCGTGAAGAGGGACCTGGAGACACTAGTTCAAAAATTCGAAGAGTTTAGGGACGTCGAGACGTCTAGCGTCGGCGTGTTGACGGAGGAACTCCGTCGTCTTATCTCTGCACATAGAGTGGTCTTGCAGCGGCTTCCTGAGACCGGCGGCGTGTTGATAACGCGGGAGCTCCTTATGAGGATTAGGGAGGCCGGCAGAGGCAACCCTGTGATAGTTGCTGGCGTTGATCTGTATATAGCATATAGGGCACATCGCCACCTCCTGAAAAGGGGTGGGGAAGACCGTCTTCACCTCATCTCGACGCACAAGCTCTACGAGTTATGGATTTTAGCTAAGGTGCTACAACGCGTGGGGGCCATACAGCCTGCGGGGCGTCTGAGTTTGAAAGCCGGCGGTAGATTTGTCAATGATGTAGAGGTTGAATACGACGTTAAGTATGGCAGCGAGTTGCGGAGCCTGGCTGGCGGCGCACATATAAGGCCTGATATCGTGGTGAAGCTCCCCGGCGGGAGGACGTTGGTAATCGACGCGAAGTATAAGGAGGAGGTGTCCGAGGAGGATCTCGGCCGGCTGCTCATCTATACTGTCGAGCTTTCACAGCCAGAACTCTCCGGCGCCATGGCGTACCTCGGGGAGAGCAAGACGTGGAGATCCCACGGGAGGAGGATAGCGATATGCAAAGCCGACCCGCGGACTGGCTACGTGGATTTCAGCTGTCTCGGTTTGGAGTGACTATAGCCGCTGGAGGAGCTGAAGGCCGCCCAGACCAGTCCAGTTGACGGTCTCCCGCACGTACTGGGTCTCTCGCGTAGCGTATACCGTCTCTTTGACGGCGGCCCGCCACGTCTCTACGCCCAGCGTGGGCAGTGCTACGACGCCGTTTACGACCTCCGCGGCGCCTGCCCCGGCCTCCGTCGCGTCAATCGCCGAGGCGGCGCCAGCGAAGCCCAAAGCCCGGCGCTCGGCGCTGCGAAGAATGGCGTACCTTACCCGCTTTTTTCTTTCTTCCGCTTTTACAGGGCGCCGAAGAATGGCGCGTCGATTTTACCCAACGCTGTGTGAAATGAATGTAAAGCGAAGCTTCAAACCGACCGCCGAACCTACAAAAAACCAAAGAAAAACTTAAAAACCCACAACAACCAACCACACGAGCGGTAGAATCTCAAGAAGGGTTGAAACACATGCCCCCCCATTCGTTCGTCTCATAGATTCCATACTTGCTGTAGAATCTCAAGAAGGGTTGAAACTAACGGCGGATGTGCCCCTAACAGTATCTGTGGAGAATCGCCCCAGAATCTCAAGAAGGGTTGAAACTATTTTCGAGGGCGTACCTGGTTGGGAGTTGCCTCTTGGAGTCTCATGAGGCTACATATCCACCGTCGACTAGTTGGCATTACGTAGAGTGGCAAAGGTTAACGCCGTAAGCGGCGTTGGTGGAGCCTCGTAGGCGCGGCGCCTGTTGTCTGCGGCTTGAGCATCTAGTTCGCCGTTACATGTTTTTATATTTGTAAATGGTTTCTGACATGTTTATGTCGCCGGCCTCCTCTACACGCCGGCTGGCTTCAGCCAGCCGCCTCCGTTTTCGCAACCACTCTTTACATTCATCTATACATAATTTTTTATTGGTGCGTGATTCGGCGGTTATGTTTAGGGAGCTGAAGCTCGTCCGGGGGATGCGGATGGAGGTTGGGGAGGAGCTGAAGACGGGGAAAGCCGCCGCCCAGGGCGGGGTTCAACGAGCCGCCGCAGAGCTGAGAGGCCGCCTAGAAAAACTGCCGACGTAGGCCATGTACCTCTACGTAGGGAAGGTGCAGGTCGGACCGCTCTCCGGCTACCTCTGGCTTCTCGGCAGTAGGCTTTATCTGAAGCTGGGGTGGCGCCCAAGCGACACGTACTTCCTGGGCCACCTCACGGACCCCCCTCCCTAGCCGCTAGGCTCAAAAAGCTGATCCCGCGTCCAGTGGACGTGAGGAAGGCGGCTGTTGCGCTGGCAAGAGCGCTGGCGGCATCGCTCTACGTGGCGAGACGATGCAGAGACAGCCCCAGGTGGAGGATCCGCGCCTGGGAGGCTGAAGCGATGATATTGGACGCCGTCTCCACGCTGGCCTGAACATGGCCAACGGCGCATAAAGCGCTTAGGAAAGAACTCAAGAGGCTGGGAGAGGAGGCGCCGGTGTAGACTGCGAGAAGCCGCCGCGTCTGCGTAAGCCTCTCTGCCAGAGGCCCTCACCGCGGAGCGCTAGACGCAGAACAGAGGGCAGGCGGAGCTGGGCGTCCCCGGCGGTCGAGATCTCTGGGGCCCTCGCCGACGCCGAAGCTCAACGACGGCTGGCGAAGAAGCCGGCGATAGGCCGGGCGCCCCCAGGCCGCAAGCCCCCTCCGCCGAGGGACTTTGCAAGACAGACTTGCCGAGTCTGCCCAAGCGGCGAAGCCGCCGCCTCGCTCTGTCGACAGTTTCAACCCTTCTTGAGATTCTAGGTGGAGAACCCTACGTTTAAGTGCTCAGAGTACGACGAGTTTCAACCCTTCTTGAGATTCTACGTGGTTAGGGGCGGAGCTAGTTGTGCTCCGTCCCAAGAAGACGTTGTTTCAACCCTTCTTGAGATTCTACCACCATCCCCGACGGCTACATCCTGACGCTTCACAAGTTTCAACCCTTCTTGAGATTCTAGTCGAGGAGGCGGAGAAAGGGCTAGCCGACTTCCGCAGATTCATAACGTTTCAACCCTTCTTGAGATTCTAGACAGCTGTGCTAGGCTGGGTTGATCAAGATTCGTTTGCCAAATAATTTCAACCCTTCTTGAGATTCTAGTACTTTTGAAGCATGGTGCATTAATTGATGTCAAAGATAATTATGGATTTCAACCCTTCTTGAGATTCTAGTGTGTACGCCCACAAGGCCGCCAATCTGCTTCCCCGGCCCCAGAGCCATTTCAACCCTTCTTGAGATTCTAGGGCTTGTGTATCAAGTTCTTGTGGGTTTTTAAGTTTTTCTTTGGTTTTTTGTCTTCTCGGCGGTCGGCTTGGAACCACGCTTTACATTCATTTCACACGGCGTTGGGTGGAAGCGACACGCCATTCTTCGGCGCCCCGCGAAAACAAAAACGAGAAAAAAGGCGGAAAAGAACGCCATTCTTCGCAGTTGGCGGTTTTTGTAGGGCGTAGGCGGCGGGTGCGGTCTGCGGAGGTCCGGCCGGGGAAGGGGGTGTAGTGCGGCTTGGTGGATCCGGGGCCGGGGTGGCGGGTTTATGTGGCGCCTTGGCCTGTGTGTATCTAGGAGTGGGCGTAGGCATGGCCCCGGTGGCTTGTTCTATCTGCACGGCGGCTGTGTGTTCTCTGGGGTTGGTGGGGCTGAGGGGCCCTAAAATTTATATAGGCTGTGGAGCGTAGGTGGCTATGCCGAGTTGGAAGGAGCTTGTGCTTGTTAAGGATCATCCCATGCGGAGGATCTTCATCGAGAAGGTGGTGGTGAACATCGGCGTCGGCACGGGGGGTGAGAGGCTTGAGAAGGCGGCTGAGCTGCTGAAGGAGCTTACGGGTGCGGAGCCTTCGAGGAGGAGGGCTAAGAGGTCGATTAAGGATTTCGGCATTAGGAAGGGTGAGCCGATAGGGGTCGCCGTTACGCTTAGGAGGGATAAGGCTGTGGAGTTTTTGATGAAGGCGTTGCAGGCGGTTAACAACAGGGTTAAGCAGTCGAGCTTTGATGATAGGGGGAACGTGTGTTTTGGCATTAAGGAGCACATTACGATCCCGGGGGTTAAGTACGACCCGGCGGTGGGGATTTGGGGGATGGATGTCTGTGTGAAGCTTGCAAAGCCTGGTCTCAGGGTGCAGCGGAGGAGGAGGAAGAGGAGCAAGGTGGGTAAGGGGCAGCTGGTCACCAAGCAGGAGGCGGTTGAGTTTTTCACCAAGGTGCTGGGGGTGCAGGTTGATTGATGCGTGTAGGGGTTGTCTCGGACAGCCACGATAACGTTTCTGCGATTAGGAGAGCCGGGGAGGAGCTGAGGAGGCGTGGGGTCGGGCTTGTGCTTCACGCGGGGGACTGGGTTTCGCCTTTCTCCGCCCGTTTCCTCCGGGAGGCTTTGGGCGAGGGGGTGCGGATTGTCGGCGTGTTCGGCAACAACGAGGGGGAGAGGCCCTTCTTCCTCGAGGTGGCGAGGAAATTCGGCGTGGAGGTGGCGGGGGAGGCGGCTGAGCTTGAAGTTGCTGGGAGGAGGGTGGCGGTTTACCACGGCACCTCTCCCGTGTTGCTGAGGGCTTTGGTGGAGTCTGGTCTCTACGACGTGGTGGTGTATGGCCATACGCATCAGGCCGTTGTGGAGAGGCGCGGCGGGACGCTGGTGGTTAACCCCGGCGAGCTCTGCGGTTGTTTGACTGGCAGGTCGACCTACGCGGTGGTAGACCTGGATAAGCTGGAGGTGGATCTCTTCTTCCTGTGAGTTGGACGCCTGATGAGCTGGTTGCCTTCGTCGGCAGGGTGCTCTACGAGGTGGTGGAGCGGGGGCTTACCCTGGACTACGCTTTTCAGAGGGTGAAGAGGGGGTGGCGGCGGCTGGAGAGCTTTAAGGTGTTTTATGACGTGTCTTTTGACGCGGTTAAGCACTACTTCCTTCTGCGGTATCTGGCGGCGAGGTTGCTGGGCTCGTCGGGGGCGAAGGCTGTGGCGCGGGCGTGGTTTATATACCGGGCAGATGCCGTCTTGTACAACAGAGATATGGTGGCGCGGTATAGGAAAAGGCTTCTGAAGAGGGCTAGGGGTAGCCCGGAGGAGGCGTTGCGCTCCATCGAGGAGCTGAGGGGGGATCCGGTGCGGTACCTATCGACGAAGTACAGCTACCACCCCTCCATCGTGGAGGCCCTCCTTTCAAACCTCCCCCGGGGGGAGGTGGAGAGGATACTGGAGGCGGGCAACGCCACGTGGATTTGGCTGAGGATAAACACCTTGAAGGCTGATGTGGATAAGGCGTTGAGGATGCTGGAGGGGGAGGCGGAGGTGGAGCCGCACCCCGCCATACCGTTTGCCGTCCTCCTCAGAAGCTCTAAGAGGCCTGTGCAGTACCTGACCGCGGTGAGGGAGTTCGTGGCGGTGCCGCAGGACCTCGCCTCGATGTACGCCGTCCTTTCGCTGCGCCCAAGCCCGGGGGACAGGGTTGTGGACCTCGCCGCGGCGCCTGGCATGAAGACGAGCCTCATTGCCCAGCTCGCCGAGGGCAGGGCTAAGATAGTGGCTGTGGAGCTTTCCACGAAGCGGGTGTACAGGATGAAGCGCCTCCTGAAGCTTCTCGGCGCCGCGGACCAGGTGGAGGTGGTGCGGGCGGACTCGAGGAGGCTGAGGACTAGGCGCTTCGACAAGGCTCTTCTGGACGCGCCTTGTACGTCAAGCGGCGCCTTCACCAAGGAGCCCGCCACGAAGATATACCCAAGGCTGGAGGAGGCGGCGCGCTACAGCAGGCTGCAGAGGGAGCTTCTCGCCAACGCCTTGACGCTGGCAGACGAGGTGGTCTACGCCGTCTGTAGCATCCTGCCCCAGGAGGGGGAGGAGGTGGTGGCCGCGGTGGGCGGCCGGGCGGAGAAGCCCCACCCCGACCTCGCCCCGTCTTACCGAGGCGGCGTCGGCGGCAGGACGTTTCCCCACATACATAGAAGCGAGGCGTTTTTCATCTCGCGCGTCACCCCTTCTTGAGCCTCTCCACGCCGGGTGGCGCGGTGCCGCCTCTGGCCATCAGCGGAATTTTGGAGTATCTAGAAACGTTCATCACGGCCACCGAGCCGTAGAGGCCGCCGAGGTCGTAGACGTCGCCGGGCTTCGCGCCGGGGATCGGCACCAGTCTCACCCCCAGCGGCTTGTCTAGATGGACGGCGAGCGCCATGACGTCTGCTATAAGCGCCGCCACCGCCTCCGGGCTCGCGTCGGCCGGTATCCCCACCATGTCTATGCCTGTGTTGCAGACGGCGGCCATGGCCTTGAGCGTGTCGAGGGTGAGGGCGCCTTCGGCCGCGGCCTTCGCCATGGCGGCGTCTTCGCTGACTGGTATGAAGGCGCCGCTGAGGCCTCCTATGGTGGAGGCGGCTACGGCGCCTCCCTTCTTGACGGCGTCTGTGAAGAGGGCTAGGGCGAAGACGGAGCCGGGGGCCCCCACCCTGGGCAGGCCTATGGCTTCGAGGATGGCGGCTACGGAGTCGCCGACTTTAGGCGAGGGGGCCACGCTGAGGTCAACGGCGCCGAAGGGGACCCCCAGCTCCTTAGCCACCTCCCTCCCCACCAGCTCGCCCAGCCTTGTGATCTTGAAGGCGGCGCGCTTGATGGCGTCGTGGAGGGTTCTCACGTCTGCGTCTGGCAGATTCCTCACGACCGCCTCGATGACCCCGGGGCCGCTTACTGCGATGTTCACCACGGCGTCTGGGAGGCCGAGGCCGTGGTATGCGCCGGGCATGAATGGGACGTCTTCCGGCAGGTTGGCGGTGACGGCGAAGCGCGCCGCCGCGTGGGGCCTCATGGCGAGGATGATCTCGGCGGCCTTCTTAACTGCGTCTAGGTTGATGCCTGTCATGGTGGAGGCCGTGTTTAGGAAGCCTGCCAACCTGGCGGTGGTGTTCAACGCCTCCGGCAGCGCCTCCATGAGGGCCTTGTCGCCTCTGGAGGCGCCCATGTGTACAAACGCGGAGAAGCCGCCCACCATGTCGACGCCGTATTTCTCGGCGAGTTTGTCGAGGTGCCGCGCCACCTCAACCGCGGCGGCCCCGTCGCCTATGGGCTCGAGCAAGATGGAGACGGGAGACACGGCCAGCCTCACGGTCACGATCCTCACCCCCAGCCGCGACGCCACCCGCTCCACCGCCGGCCTAAGCCGCTTTAGATACGGCTCAAGCACCTCCTCAAGCGCGGGCAACAGATCCCCCGGCGTCGGCCTGGCGGCGGGGAGGGTGTTTACGCTCAGCGTGACGGCTCTGATGTCTAGCTCCCTAAAGAGAAGCATCTCCAGGACTTCGCCGATTTCCCCGGGCTCAAATCTCATATCCTCTGCATGTACCGAAATACGTCTATGTGGTAGACGCCTACCATAACTCCCAGCCTCCGGCCCTCCTCCTCCAGCTCCTTCCTGAGCTGGGAGATGTCTACGTCGGCTTTTGAGATGTCCACGACCATGATCATGGAGAAGATATCCCGCACCACGGTCTGCGAGATGTCTACGATGTTGACGTTGTGGCGGGCTAAAACGTTCGATATGCCAGCCACGATGCCCACCCTGTCGGCCCCCAGCACAGCTACGACGGCCATCTCCATAGGCGGAGGTCCAGACTGGCTTATAAAACATGACCTAGACGGAGTACAGGTGGAGGAGCCGGCCTGGGCGCTGGAAACGGCGCGGCATCCGCCGTCTAGGGGCCCGGCCGATTGGCCGTCGGCGGCGCTGTGGCACAATAATTATAATTATCGACAGCTTCATTGCTTTGATGGACGTTGTGCCGATGTAATATATATATGGGGCGTTTAACACTTCCGCAATGTATTTCCCCGGTCTTGAGGGCGTTGTGGTGAAAGAAACCAAGATTTGTCACATAGATCTTGAAAATTCCAAGATCTACTACCGGGGGTACGACCTGGAGGAGCTCGCCGAGAGGTCCACGTTTGAGGAGACGGCGTACCTCCTCTGGCACGGCAACCTGCCCCGGAGGTCGGAGCTTGAGGAGTTCAGGAGGAGCCTCGCCCAGCACCGCATCCCGCCGAGCCACGTCAAGGACCTCCTGCTGAAGGCGCCCCGCGCCGCGGAGCCCATAGACGTGTTGAGGACCGCGGTTTCGGCGATGGCGTTTGGGGAGGATCTGAGGGATAAGTCGCCGCAGGTGGAGCTGGCGAGGGGGCTGAAGATCACGGGGGCCATGCCCTACATAGTCGCCGCGTTTGACAGGTCTAGGAGGGGGCTGGGGCCGGCGGAGCCCGCGGAGGCCGGAAGCCACGCCGAGTTCTTCCTATGGGCGTTGAGGGGCGAGAGGCCCACCCCGCGGGAGGCGAGGGCTCTCGACGTCATGTTGATAATATACGCGGAGCACTCCATGAACAACAGCGCCTTCACGGCCGTTACCGTGGCCTCTACCTTGGCCGACATGTACGCCGCCGTCACGGCGGCGATAGCCAGCCTCAAGGGGCCGTTGCACGGCGGCGCCAACGTAGACGCCTCGCTGATGCTGGAGGAGGTGGGTGAGGCGAAAAACGTGGA
>WYEB01000458.1_pt1 | contig 14706 bp, 16 predicted proteins | sample 6343061 | NCBI WGS metagenome assembly WYEB01 (sample SAMN13812332, study PRJNA600296) | hot springs metagenome | biome: ENVO:00000051; feature: ENVO:00002007; isolation source: sediment sample from Evening Primrose shelf | place: USA: Yellowstone National Park, Evening Primrose Hot Spring ... | reverse complement strand
TCAGGCACACGAGCGCGACAAGGGACGCGAAGCTAGGCTTTACAGAAGCGCAACTTTGCTTGAAATACGGCTGGAAGATAGGATCGCGCGTCCCTGCAGTTTATTTGCACCTTTCAGCAAAGGATCTTCGCGAAGTCGTGAAAAATATCTACGGAGGAAAGCCATTAGAACCTCCAAAACCGCAAACGATCGAATGTCCCAAGTGCCACGCTCTTAACCATCCTTCGCAACACTACTGCTCTAACTGCGGAGCTCCTTTAAACCTACAAGAGATAGCTCAGAAGTCAGTCTCGATTGAAGAGTTAAAGTATAGAATCGATAAGCTCACTGACATCATTTCGAAGCTCCTAAACGAGAAACAACGCTCTTGATTTCTTCAAGCTCTTTCAATATTTCTTTTAAAACATCCTCATCAACTTCGATTTTCTTTCCCATGCACTCTAATGCAAGACCCATTTAAAAACCAAGACAAGCTTTCGTTCTTTGTGAGAACGTTATATTTATATTTTTCTTTGTTCACAGCTGTGTTGAATAAGGATGGTGAACTGCTTGAAGAAAAAAGGGTGCCAACCTGCAGCCTGACAAAGTATGTGTCTTCCATCAATGGAAGGAAACATGTTGCAATGGAGGCTGTTGGTTTTGTATATCCAATATATGACAAGCTGAAGATGCTGAATGATTGCACAGTATCCGTTGCTTCTCCCTCCAGGCTGCAACTCATTGCAAAATCCAAGCTAAAAAATGACAGGGTTGATGCAATTGCTCTGGGCGAGTTATTAAGGACCAATTACTTACCTGTATCCCATATGATAGATGAGCAGGCAAGGGAAAAGAAGCTGCTTGCCATGGAGAGGGCAAGGTATGCAAGGAGAAAAGCAAGGGTTGTTGTTGAGATAAAGTGGTTATTGAAAAGAAGGGGGATAAAGGTAAAGGTGCATGATGACCTTAAGGAACTGCACCTTCCTGAAATAGACAGAAGGTTAAGGGAGCTGGAACTGTTGAACTCAATTATTGATGAGCTGGAAAGTGCCATCAGGGAAACAGCGGCAAACAATGGGAGGGTGAAATTGCTGGACACCATTCCAGGCATTGCACCTTATTCTGCTCTTTACCTGTCAACTATGCTTGACGACGTTGGAAGAAAGATTCCAAGCAGGCAGCTGCATATCTTGGCCTAGTTCCACCCTTGCACCAATATGGCGATGTGTCCTATACGGGCCATATAACAAAGGCTGGTGACCCAGTATTGAGGAGCATACTCATACAGTGCGCAAGGGCAGGTATAAAATCTGATAAAAGACTGAAGGAATTTTACCTGAGAATAAAGCGCAAAAGGGGGGAAAAGAAGGCAATAATAGCTGTAGCAAGGAAGATCGTCGTTTATGCATAATGGATTCTCAAGAAGAATATAACCTACAAAGAGCTTATCCTTGGCCGAAATTAGGGGGACCATCCCCGGGTAATGAGCAGGGAAGCCATTTGTAGGGGTGAATGAGGAAAGTGGGAGAGATACCCGAATGGTTGATTACTGGCTTCTCGAGGTGGTGATAAAGATAAATTAATAAAGCTCATCATGGTTAATTTCGGGATAAGATACTTAATTTAGGTTATCCGAAAAATTTTTTAAATATTTTATGTATTCTTCAGATCAATGGAAGAGAGTGAAAGGATTGAGGAATATCTTGAAATTCTTTATAGAATGGAGCTAAACGGTGAAAAAGCCACAACTGTAAATATTGCCAAAAAGCTTCATGTGGCTCCATCAAGCGTTACAGAGATGATACAGAAGCTTGCAGAAAAGGGTTATCTTGTTTACAACTTATACAGGGGTGTAGAACTCACAGAGCAGGGTAGAGAAATAGGAAAAAAGATTCTTGGAAGACACAGGTTGATAGAGGAATTTCTAAAATTCATAAATGTTGATGAAAGGAGGATTCATGATTTAGCTTGCAAGATGGAACATGTTATTGATGATGATGTATTTAATGGAATCTCCAACCTACTTTATAAGTTCAGGGAGAATGGAAATCTGAAACTGCTTTCTGAACTATCTGAAGGTGATAGTGGTTATGTGGTAACAGTTCATGCTGATGATAGGAACGTTAAGAATCTGATGAATATTGGTTTTGCTATAAAGGCTTCTGTGAAGGTAAAAAGATCACTGATAAAAAGAGGAACAATGATAGTATCAGTAAATGGGAATGATATTGCAATTGATGAGGAAATGGCAAAATTCATAGTGTTGAGAAAGGAATGATATTCTTGAATTTTAAAAGGTATAGAAATGTGATCAAATTTAAGAGGGTTTTCATTTCATGAAGACCATAAAATATGCTCTTGTGGGCCCACCCAATGTGGGTAAGTCGATGATCTTCTATCGCCTTGTTGGCAGGCGTGTAAAGATTGCGAATTATCCGGGCAAGACTTTGGATAAGGATATTGGATCATTTAGGATGGGAGAGACAGTTATTGAGATTTCCGATTTGCCAGGAATATTTAATGCTGAAAACCCAAAGGATGAGGACGAATACCTTGCGCTCTCAGATGCCTTTAAAGGAAATTATCAAGGTATCGTTGTGGTCGGTGCACCCCATGTTATAAAGGAATCATTGAACATTCTAAGGATCATGGCAAAGAAAAAGAAGGTGATCTTTGTACTTAATATGGTGGATCTTGCCAAACCCGCCATTGATGAGAAAACACTATCCTCTATGCTGGGTGTTCCCGTTGTTTACACGTCGGCTGCTAAGAATATTGGCATTCAAAAGTTAAAGGAATTACTAGCAGGTGATATGAGCATAAGGACAGATGTTCCAGAGATTAATGTGAAATTCAAGAGTGATATATGGAGGGCAAAGTTGCTGAGCAAACCTTCAGTAGCAATCCCAACACTTCTAGGGATCCTTCTATTAACACTAATGAGTTTACTCATCTTAGTAGATGGAGAAACACCTTTCGGTGATAGCCCCATTGCCCTTATTCCAGTTATAGAACCCGCCCTGGATCGGGTAGCAGGTCTACTTGTAATACCTGGAAATCCATTACTCACACTCTTTCTAACAGACGGAATATGGTCGGGAGTTTCCGTGGTAATATTGTTTATACCTTATGTTGCTGCCGTAGCCTTTTTCATGGCACTTTATGAACAAACAGGTCTTATAGGCGCCTTGAGCTCAGGTGTTGAAAAAATTTCTGCGAGATTTGGCTTTTCACCACGCAGTATAGTGATAGCTTTCATGGGTGCTTCATGCAACGTACCTTCCATGACAGCAACAAAGGTACTTTGGGGGAAGAGGAGCAGGATATTGACTGCCCTTCTTATTCCATATATACCATGCGCACCAAGGATGGCGCTATTCATAATGATAGCCTCTGTAGTACTTCCCTCATACCTTGTGCCGATAGCATTCTTAGTCCCGTACTTTGCAACGATAATTGCAATCTTGATAAGTTTCATTATTTATCATTTCATAGTGGGCCACCCTCAAGAGGTGGAAAAACTTCCACCTACGCCTATAATGATGCCAAATTGGCGTATTGTAGGTCTTAGGACTTGGGATTACCTAGCTGATTTTCTAAAAAAATTATCATTGTTGATCATTGCAACCTCAATATTAGTTTGGTTACCCTCTGTCCTTGGACCCAGTGGTATCACATATGATGTTACAAACTCTTGGCTAGGATTGGCAGGAAAATTCCTGGAGCCTGCATTTGCTCCCATAGGCATACCCTGGCAGGTATCAGTTTCCCTGATGGGAGGATGGATATTCAAAGAAGTTGTGATTGGAATACTCGCAGAGTTCGGAGGTGTTGCATTGCTTAAATCATTGAGTGTTGCCTCTGCTTTAGCCTTGATGGTTTTTCTTGCATTCTACTCATCTTGTATAGCCACCTTGACGGCAATGACTAAGAGGGTTGGATTGATCCTAACACTCGTCAGCGTTGCTGTGCAACTTATTTTAGCATTTATTTTTTCCTACGTAACATTCGTTTTAGTATCAATCTTATAATTTTTATTATTCAATCTTTTTATTTTTAATAATTTTACTGAATAGAATCTATTCAGTATATGGAAGACCATCATATTCTATATGATGTATTCACACCCATTTTTCTGAGTAACATATAATACAGGATAATCTTACTTATACCCTGAACTTTTCCTTGATGAAATTATAGCCATCGGAATAAATATTAATCCAAGAAGGAAGAATAAAAGACCAACTATAACGATAATACCATACATTATGAGTGTATCTATTGGAACGTAGGAGATGGATGCATGGGGAGTATAATTTGATTTAACAAAAATGGTATATGTTCCAGGTTCAAGATCGTATATAGCCTCCTTATCTGTTGTCTCTATGGGTGGAATGCTCGAATTTATAATTATTGAGAAATTTACATTATATGCATATGATGAATTTACTAAATAATATTCAATTTTTCCGTGGGATAGTATTAAAAGTGATTCATCGTATTCCTGTGTTGAATAAATCTGACTAATGTCCTATTTTTGTCATTTGTTTTTTATGGTTTTGACCATAAATTGTCACATACAAAAGCTATAACATAACAACATTGGCCTTGACTTCTCTCTCTTAACGCTTATATTTGTCTCAATAAAATAAATCTCTGCTGAAACAGAGTCATGCTATCCGTTCTCTCTCTTTTCAATGGTAGCTGACCCTGTGTAAGCGGAGGCTGGTGATGTTGAGCAAAAACCATGGAAAGAGGTCAATGCCAAGGGACTGGAAGAAGTACGATGAATTCAGAAGGTTAGATGATATGCTTGTCCTTAATATAATATCAAAGTCAGTGAATGCCCTTGATCCTCCATACAAGGTCAGGGAGAAGGGCAGCGTCGGTAGGCCCGACGCTGATCCAAGAGCGATAGCGAAGCTTTTGATCTTCAGGGCCTTCTTGGGCACCTCATACCGCTCCACCTTCTCCAAGCTCCACGACAACGTGGAGTACAGGAAGGCGCTCGGTGTTGAACACCTACCTGCACCCAGTACTATGCAGGCCCACAATAAAGACATTTCTGAGGCCTACTTTCAGAGGGTCATTGCGCTGATGATAATGAACCCGCAGGACACCGTTAACGCTGCAGCTGACAGCCTTCCAACTAACATGTACGGCAGGTGGCACACTGTTAAGTACGGTGAAAGTGACAGTAGTACATCAAGCTGCACGCAATCGTTACAGCTGACACTGACATGCCTTTCTTCATTTATGCAAAAGTTACTGATGGTACAGCTTCAGACGCAGCAGAGCTAGAAGAGATGATCTCTAACGTTGATGTCAATGTTGGTGAAATGTACCTTGATAAAGGATACCTATCAAGGGCAAATGCTCAGCTTATAGCAGACATTGGGGCCGTTCCTTACATAGCAATAAAAAGTAATGTGAGGTCAAAATCTTATGGCTATCCTGCATGGAACAGGATGGTTAATATGTACAGAGAAAGCCCTGATGATTATGCCAAGCATTACAACAGGAGAAGCATAATAGAGGGAGTATTTTTCAGCAATGAAGAGAAGGATGCAATCTTCAGTAAGGTCAAGGATATTTCATAATCAGGTGGTGGAGGCATTATGCAGGGCAGCAGTTTGGAATGCAATATCCCTGGCATACCATATGGTATGAATGAAAAACAAAGAAGATGGCTGCTAGCTAATGCCATGGTTGTTGCTCATAAAAAGGCAAATAAAAGGGGCAGCATTGCAGCAGATTAATTGGTGCAGCGCAAACAAGCATCACGGAAAGCCGTTGCGTAGCTTATATAATGATTAAATTTGGGAATTTATGGTCAAAACCTGATTGTAGAGAAAGTTTTTATACAGCCAAAAGGTCAAAAAAGTTAGGAAATGATAACATTTCTGTATCCAAAAGATGACTGGACAGCCGCTGAAGCAGTTATGAAAATCCAGGCTTTGGCGGCATCACAAGGTTATAATGTATATTCTACTCTGAAAAATACGAGAAGAAACATCAACGAGATAAACATGAAACTGGCAAAAACAAAGTATGCTATTTTTATAGCAATTGATGCTAAGAAAATTGATGCCGACACACAACAAGAATTAAAAACCTTATCGGAATCCTCTGCGGAAATCTATTATGTGATTCCAGAAAAATTTGAAGAGAAACTCAGCATTAAAGAAAATGCTCATGTATATAAATATATACGCTCTGATCCTAATTCTTTATTTAATTCTGTTAATCAAGTTCTGGGAGATATTGAGAAAAAACAAAAAGCATTACAGGGACAAAAAAACCGATGCCGGAGATTTAATTGCGCTATTAGCAATGATTGGATTTTTATTATTTCTTTTATTGCTTATATCTAAAAAAGAGTGATAATATGATCATAGCAGTCTTTGACAACGATGTTTTGGTTGATATTTTTGATAGAGTATATTATTTAGATAGAAGAAAGTTCAAGGAGGTTATAAATTACTTAAGTTTATCGTATTCTAAAATATGGATTCCAAAAAGCGTCAAGGGAGAATTCTTACAGGGCAAAAAACGAAAGAAGATGTACTATCGGCTTCTAAAAAGATATAATAATCTAATAAAAGATTGCCCAATAACTATATCAAAAAATGAAATTAATTTATTACTATCACCTGAAATACACTTGGGAGAAGCTGATGGAATTTCTCAAATAAGAAAAGCAGAAACTCTACCTTCATATAAATATCTTAAAAAGTTCGAACTAATTTTCGTTTCAAATGATAAGAAGGCAATAAATTTTGCTGAAAAAAGGATGAATGTAAAGGTAAAAACATATAATGAAATAAAGGATTCATTACGTGAAGAAGGAATAATTATTTGAATGAATGCAAACAGTAATCCTGTGATTATAAAGGTGTGCACAAAGTAGGACAAGATATGTATAATGCACTACGAGCAAGTATTAAGTAAGATAGTGCCGACATTTTATAAGTTTGTACAGTATAAAGGTTATTTTGATAACAGTACTCCCGCAGGTAATGACATCTCATAACAATTAAGATATAATTGATGATTTTTTGTTTTTGATTACCTTTGGTTTAATCTTATGTTGCTTTTTTCAGACCAGATTTTAGCCCCTTGTTTATACCCATGTGAGCTGCTTATCAATTTATCGGCAATGCGGCTTCAAAGCCTTTATGTCTTAAAGTCAAAAAAGTCCCTGCAACACTTAATGAAATATCCAGCAGTAATAAAGATCACTACTTTGAAGAAGATTGTTCATAACCAGAAAATTAATCAATTCATTAGCGAACTATCCACTCCTTAACAATAGATTAAAAAAATTTTGTTAACTGTTTTGTGCTTTTGTTATCTCATTGTATTTTTAAACGCGATTTTGACCAAAAGTTTTTTATTTTGCTTTTTGCAATTAAAGAACAAATGGTACGGAAAAGATACTTGAAAGGTAATGGCTTGCCCCCGGCGAGTTTTTAAAAATTAAACTTTTGCCTACAAAAGCTGAAAGCTTTGCTGCTTACAGCCGATCAAAACTTTTGTCCGATTTTATAATAAAATTATCAGCTTAATAGTTTTATGAGTTGTTTTTCCTTTAAAAAATAGCTCTATAACCGTCAAGCGGCTACTCAAATGTGCTGATTTTCCAAATTCGCTTAATTTTATCATTGATTACAACAGATGCTGTTGCGAACTGCTACGCCAGGCTGTACCATTTTTTGATTTTGTTCCATTAACACCTTCGGGTTTATGATCGCAATACATTATGTCGTGCCAGTACATGGCAACGATTACAGGCTTTCTAAAAGTGTCATCACCTTTTATTTTCTTTATAATGTATTAATTGTACTCTAATACGTTATCGGGGCCTTGAAGCTTCATGTTTTCCTGACAGTTTGTTTGCACTGGTTTAAAAAGAAGCTGTGCCATTTACGTATGAATTCATCAAAGAAGCTAGAGTTATAACTTTACAGACTCTTTATGCAATGAACGTATTTCCATGGATCTGTTCAGTGATTCATTAATGCATAATGTGATTTACCTCTATTAGATCGCAGGTTGTTGTTTATTGCTCGCATAAACATTAAAAAGCTATGTGCTAAAAAGTTTTGAACTGCTGTAAACTGCGATAAGAAACTCAGATAAAAACGGTTAACATTTAGCGTGCAACGTAAAAAGTAAAGTAAATTTGTCTCATTTTAGCGTAATGTTATATTATTAAGTAAATCTAATTATACCTTTTTGTATAATTATGTTTATCGTATTGTAAAAAGCTTATAAACAAACATCTCTAGAAAGCATGCATGGAAAAAAATGAAAATATACATATTAGCTTGACATTAGGACTTAAAAATTATCAAAACATTGACAAAGCTAGTGCGCTTAAACTGTTTGAGGGTGACGCCCAAAGCTTGCTTTCAGCAGCGGCTGCTATAAGGGATTTTGCAAAAGGGAAAGTTATCACATACTCAAGAAAAGTATTTTTACCCGTATCAAACTTGTGCAGTGACAGGTGTTCCTACTGCGGTTACAGAAAGGAGCCTGAGGATGGTGGAGGCTACATAAAAGAGAAAGAAGCATTAGAGCTAATCAGGGCTGGTGCTTCACTAGGTTGTACAGAAGCGTTAATAATGGCAGGTGAAAGGCCTGAAAAGAGGTACAGCGAAGCTCGATCTTTTTTGAACAAAAACGGATTCAGCTCAACAGCTGAGTATGTCATGCATCTAGCTGAAATTGCTTTGGAGCATGGCCTTCTCCCTCACATAAACATTGGATTGCTTGAAGAAAACGAAATGGTCAAGCTAAAAAAGGTTTCTGCCAGCATGGGTCTTATGCTAGAATCCACATCTTTAAAGCTGTTTGCAAAAGGGGGGCCACATCATTTTTCTCCGAGTAAAAATCCTTACCTGAGGTTGAAGATGATGGAGGTAGCTGGAAAGCTCAGGATACCATTTACTACGGGCCTGCTTCTTGGAATAGGCGAAGAACCGGAGGATATAATAGATTCTCTGTTTGCAATCAGGGAGCTCAATGAAAAATACGGACATATCCAAGAGGTCATAATACAGCCTTTCAGGCCTGAGAAGGGAACTCCAATGGAGAACGTGAAAGGACCTTCGCTTGAAATTGTCGAGAAAACTATAGCTTTGGCAAGGCTTGTGCTGGGACCTGAAATGAACATTCAGGCTCCTCCAAACTTGGTTCCATGCTGGAGCGTGATAAAAGCAGGGGGAAATGATTTGGGCGGAATTTCGCCGCTGACGATTGATTACGTAAACTCCTCGTATCCTTGGCCTGACATCAAAAACCTGGAAAAAGAATGTGAAAGCCACGGTTATATACTTAAGAAAAGGTTGCCCGTTTACAGGGAATTCATAAATAAACAGGGATTTATCGAGGAACGCGTTGCTGACGTTATCAGGAGGTTGAGTTTATAATGGACGCTGATATTGCTGATATTCTAGGGCTATTCTCTGATGAAGAGAGGGCTAGAGTCGTTGAAAAGGCCATGGCTGGCCATGACCTGAACGTTGATGAAATAGAACTGCTCTTAAAGTCCCGTAATCAGGATCTGCTTGCCCTTGGCATTGCGGCGAATTATCTGAGAAAAAAAACTGTGGGGGACATAGTAACCTATGTTGTAAACAGAAACATAAACTACACCAACGTCTGCATACTTAACTGCAGCTTCTGCGCCTTCAGCAGAGATTACAGGAGCCCAGAAGCATATTTTATACCTGTTGAAGAGATAGTGAAAATGGCCGAAGAAGCCTGGAATCTAGGCGCTACAGAAGTATGTATCCAGGGAGGGCTTCCACCCAAGATGGACTGGAAATTTTATCCTAAAGTGCTGAAAGCCATAAAGTCCAGAGTGCCGGAAATTCATCTGCACGCTTTTTCGCCAGAAGAAATATGGTATGGCTCAAAGCTTTCTGGCATGAGTTATAGCGAGTTCATCGGAACGCTAAAAGACGCTGGGCTAGATAGCGTTCCGGGCACGTCTGCAGAAATCCTTGATGACACTGTAAGGAAAAAAATTTCGCCCGGAAGGATTAGTTCTAGCGAATGGATCAGCATCATCAGAGAGGTTCACAGACAAGGAATTCCTTCGACAGCTACAATAATGTACGGACACATTGAAAGCGATGCACAGAGGGCTAAGCATCTTGTATTGATAAGGGAATTGCAGAAAGAAACACACGGGTTTACCGAGTTTGTGCCGCTCAGCTTTATACCTTACAGAACTAAACTAGCGGAAGTTGTTGGCGGGCCACCCAGCGCATCTGAAGTTATGGCTCTGTACGCAACATCGAGGCTGGTACTCAACAAATACATAAAGAACATACAGGTGTCCTGGGTCAAGGAAGGCCCAAGGTTTGCACAGATGCTACTTGACTTTGGGGCAAACGACTTTGGAGGTACGCTTATCAATGAAAATATTTCATCAATGGCAGGTGCCGCGCACGGTCAGTTCATGTCACCAGTTGAAATAAGGAGGCTGATTGTGGAAGCGGGAAGAATTCCCGCTCAGAGGGACACCGTTTACAGAACGCTAAAAGTGTTCGATGGTATACAAAGCAGTACACCTATTCCGCTTGAAACAATAAAATACGATGAGACAAAATTCGGTAATTACTGGGAAATGGTCAGGAAGTGGAGGTACAAGGCATGAAGGTAACTGTAATTGAACTTCTTAACTATGAAGAATGGATATCTGGGCTAGGGACTGACAGAGAATGGAAGGTACAGACAGTTCAGCACCGATTGTACTCAGAGCTGCAAAAAGCTGTATCCGAACACGGTGGCTTTCTTGTTCCGATGACGTTTCATCATATGCTCATAATAGCGAACGGAATCAATCAGGAGGCTCATAACAAAATATACGATACAATGAAAAGCATATCACCAGTTCCTTTCAGGGCTTCAAGTGCAACAGGGAAAACGCTTGTTAACGCTGAAAGGGAAGCGTTCAGAAGGTTAAAAACCCTTAATGCTTGGCAGACATCGTTCATTGAGGATGATGGAAGCAGGCTCGTAGCGGCACACTTTGATATAGATTCGTACCTGAGAAGGCTTGAATCGGGGACCATTGTTGAAGCGATGGCGCAGGTGAACGAACTGATAAAATCGGTCAACATGGTTTCTAAAGAAGTTGAGGGGGTATCAGCGTACTTGGGGGGAGATAACGTTGTTCTTTTTGCGGGCGAAGATTCGCTGGAAAAACTGGAAAATCTTGAACTTGAATCAGTAAAAATAGGGATTGGCGTAGCGGTAAACGCAAGGGAAAGCCTGAAACTTGCAGCTGAAGCGCTTGCATTTATAAGAAAGTTCAGGGGAAAACACGTTAAGGTAATAAAAGCGCCATGACCACCCTCAAACTAGAAGGCGCTTTTATAGGTAAAGAACTAGAATTTGTAAAGAACGTTAACATAGAAATTGATGAGTCAGGCAGAATAGCTGACATCTATGAGAGGAGAAGTGGAAAAGGAGATTACATAGCAATGCCTCCCCTTATCAACTCTCACGTTCATACAGCGGATTATGCATTCCCCGAAGCTGAAAACTGGTTAACCCTTGAAGAACTTGTGGCTCCTCCTGATGGTTTAAAACACAGGCTTTTAAGACAAACTAATCCTGAAACTATTAAGAATGCCAGAATTGAAGTCATTAAGTTCAGCCGCAGATCAGGGGTGGTCGCTTTGGCTGACTTTGTAGAAAGTGACCCAGATCAGGCCAGGGTAAGTAAAGAAATAAAGCATATAGTTCTAGGAAGGCCTGACAGCAAGGGCGAAATTCACGGTCATATTGATGGTCTAGGTCTGCCAGATGTAATTTCATATACAAAGGAGGAACTTGTAGAGTTTGGCAACAAATATAGGGGTTTGCCAATACTTGTGCACATATCTGAAACCAGAAATCTTCATGAAATGAACGATTTAAAAAAAGCTCTTGAGCTGCTCAGGCCTACTGCTATAGTACACGGCACACATCTGAACAGAGAAGAAATAAAAGAGCTTGCAAATAGCGGCGTGAGCGCAGTGCTGTGTCCGAGGTCAAATTTGTGGTTTTCAGCTGGGACGCCCGATATATTGAGCATGCTCGATGAGGGCGTCTTGCTTGCGCTTGGTACTGACAATGCTGGATGGATAAAACCTGATGTCTGGAGAGAAATGGAAACGACAGCATTACTGCTGCGGCATCAAAACCCAAAATTTAACAGGCCTTTAGAGGTTATCAAGATGGCTACTTTAAACCCGCTAAAAATTTTTGGGCTTGAAGATACATCCATTAGCAAAGGAAATGTGGCGTCTTTTATTTTACTGAATTCAAAAATGCTTGCAATTGAAAGATCTAGAGATGTCGCATGGTCAATTATCAAGAGGGGAGGACCTGAAGCTGTAGTGGGGGTCGGCGTTGTTTGAGACCTCGTATTATAATATTTTCGACAATGACGGTCGATGGTAGGATAGCAAGCAAAACAGGTTATTCAAACCTGAGCTGCAAGTATGACCTGATAAGGTTGCACACGTTAAGGGCGGAAAGCGATGCTGTTATGGTTGGCGCCGGAACTGTAATCGTTGATAACCCTTCACTTAAGCTGAAATATGTAAAAGGAAGCAACCCTGACAGAATAATCGTTGACGGATTGCTTCGGTCTCCGCTCGATTCGAGGGTTTTCACAGAAAACCCGGAAAAAACGGTGGTTATAACGACTCTTGCAACACAGAAAACGTTGATAGATACGCTTAAGGCAAAAGGTGTAAAGGTTGTAATAGCTGGTGAAGGTCCTGTAGTGAATATGAAAGACGCGACAGAAATGTTATGGGAAATGGGATACAGGAAAATTATGGTTGAAGGTGGGGGTAAACTTAACTGGTCATTAATAAGCTCACGTGTTGTTGATGAAATTAGAGTTACTGTATCGCCTTACGTTTTTGGCGCCGGTAGAAGTATATTTGAAGGCGAAGGATTCACTACAACGTCAGAAGGACCATTACTTAAGCTAAAAAGTGCGCAAGTATGTGAATGCGGAAACGAAGTGCATTTGATATACTCTGTTGATTAAGCCAAAAATTTTTAACGAGAAATTTTAATTAGTTGGATGGATTTTCCATCCAACATGGAAACAACCATATCCAATTTCGAAAAAATATTTTCATTAGTTGAAAATTATTTAGCAAAAGATGATTTGAGCAGGCATAATGCAAATTTAATTTATGGTCTACCTGCGATGGCAGGCATAATATCTGCATACGTTCAAAAGGAATATTATCTTAATAAAATATTGAATGAAGAAGAAAGGCTTCTTCACGAAGAAGGCTGGTGGTACCATCATCAAATGAGTATGTTGAGCCCTTACTGTGCTGGTTTTTCGGCAGTAGATATAATGAAACACGGATTGCAGTCCCTTAACAGTTTTTCCGTAAAGTCAAAACCGCCAAAACACCTTAAATCGTTCCTTGATCAGAGCGCAAATTTCATACTAAAGGTAAGTCAGGAAATTTCTGGTGCAGTTGCATTAAACGATCTCACAACCGTTGCAGCTGCTTATGTTTGGTATGAAAGACAGAAAAAGGATCTAACGTACGATGAAATAAAGAATGCTTTCCAGTCTTTTGTTTATAACGTAAACTTAGATTTCAGGAGTGGCAATTCACCTTTCACCAACGTTACCGTTACTATCGGAGGTCCAGCTCCAGCACTTGCAGAAGAGCCAATAATCATTGGTGGAAAATACAGCTTAAGTACTGTAACATTTAGTGATATTCCTAAAGAAATATATGATGAGGTTAACATGGCATTCTTTGAAGTAATGGCTCAGGGGGATTCTGAAGGCAAACCATGGACTTTCCCGCTAATCACGGTCTACATTACTGATGATTTTGACTGAAATTCACCTGTATTTAACGCGTTGCTTGACCTTATGGATAACTTTGGCGGAGTATACCTAGAAAATTACGTAAGTAAACCTTTTATGGACAAAAGATGGCGTGAAAAAGTTGAAAACCTTGAAGCCAGAAACCCAAAGTTGCAGAGGTCTTTCTGTTGTCGCTTTCAGGTGGACCTGCAGGAGCTAACTAAAGTGCCTCATACCGGATCGATTTTTGGAAATGTTTCAGGAGTAGGTTCCATAGGCGTCATCACAATCAACTTTAACAGGCTGGGTTATTTACATAAAGGCGATGTTAATGGGCTTATGGATCATCAGGACTTCCTTCTTGAAAAAGCGAGAACAGTGCTGAACAAAAAGAGAAAGTTCATTTTAGAGCAGGAAGATCTTTACCCTACATTCTTTTACTATGTCGACAGGTCGCTCAACACATACTTTAACACGATTTCACTTGGAGGAGGACATGAAGGTCTGATCAATTTTGGGATAAAGGATGGAATACTGAGTGATGAAGGGCTACAGTTAGCAAAGATCGTAGCGGGCCACATTCTTGAAAAAATAAGGGAATTCCAGGAAGAAGACGGCATTGCTTGGAACTTTGAGTACGCCCCGATGGAGACAGCAGCTGGCTATTTTGCAAAAAAGCGTATGATCATTTCTTACAATGAGTTTGACCTCAGCAAAGCTTATAGTACACTCAGCTCGGCAATATACCCTGTTGGTTTTTTTTAAATATAAGAAAACTCTTGAGCATAACGGTGCCAGAAGATTACAGCAACCCTGATCCCATAGCAGAAATAAAGGTTCATAAAGCTCTAGATGTCTCGACGCTTGTATTC
>WYEB01000457.1_pt1 | contig 14721 bp, 11 predicted proteins | sample 6343061 | NCBI WGS metagenome assembly WYEB01 (sample SAMN13812332, study PRJNA600296) | hot springs metagenome | biome: ENVO:00000051; feature: ENVO:00002007; isolation source: sediment sample from Evening Primrose shelf | place: USA: Yellowstone National Park, Evening Primrose Hot Spring ... | reverse complement strand
GCCAGCGTGTATCCGCCGTCGAACTCGGCGATTTTCTCCGCCAGCCTCTCCGCCACTCCCGCCGGCATCCCTCCGCATTTCGAGTACTCGTGGACGACGTCGGCGAGGAACCTCACGTCCCTCAGATCCACCTCCAGCCTCTTCTCAAGAAGCTCGGACGCCGGCTCATCCGCCTTTTCCATAACGGCGTTGTAGAGGTCGCCGGGGAGCACCACCAAGATCTTCACCCGCCTCTCCGCGGCCGCAAGCGCTCCGAGCTCCTTCAACGCCTCACCCACCTGCTGCGCCTTCGTCAGCTTGACGTAGTCCGGATCGTAGTACGCCTCGGGCGGGGAGGGGTCGTAGAGGGCTATCAGCTCCGCCCCCGCCTCCTCGGCCAAGGCCCTTAGGACGGCCTCCGTGCCGACGCCGCCGGCCACCTTCACCACGCCGTACGCCCTGCCCCCTCTCAGCGCCTTCCAGACCACGTAGGCGGCCAAGGTGGACTTCCCCACCCCCTTGGGGCCGACAAGAACCACGGCGCCCTCCTCCTCAAGCCGCCGCAACGCCTCAGCCGCCAGCTCGCCGAACCGCCCTCCCTCCACCAGCGGCACGGCGGCCGGGCCCGAGGGCTCCCGGCTCTCGAGGTACGGCCTCCCCTTCACGTAGAAGTTTATGTATAGGCCTCGGCCCTCCACGTCGGGGAGGAAGTGGACGGCGACGCCGTGCTCCAGCGCCATGGCCTTCAGCGCCATGCGTTTGACCTCGTCGAGGAGGCGTCCGAACTCGGACTCCAGCGCCTTCAGCCTCCCACCTGCGGCGGCGAGGCCGTCCAGGACCTCCCTCACTCTGCCTCTGTCTAGGCCTAGGCCCAGCGCTACGTGGGCCGCCGCGAGGTCCTTAAGCCGGCCGTCCAGCCTAGACCAGTCGGCCAGTAGCCTTATCCAGTCGCCCCACCCCCTGCCGTCCGCCAGAAGGAACGAGGCGACGCCCAACACGGCGCCGGCCGCGACGGCGCCGGGGATGTGGAGAAGGGGAAGCAGGTCTTTGGCGAGCTCCGCCACCGCCTCCGCGAACCTCTCCAACAGAGACTCGCCTGCCTTCTCCGCGACGCTCCTGACCAGCTCCCACAGCTTGGCGAGCCTGCCGCCTGCGGCGTCGAGCTCCTCAAGGATTCTTCTATACAGCCTCAGCTGCTCCTCCACGTACCCCTCGCCCCCCTCCCTCAGCATAGCCACGACGCCGGGCGGCACGTACCTCAGCCCGAGCCATCTGAACTCGACGCCGACCCTCTTGGCGACCTCCAGCACCTTCTCCACAGCCTCCCTCTCCTCCTCAACATCCGGCGGGATGTGGAAGAGGTAGAGGGCATATCCGCCGTACCTCTCCCTCAGATGCTCCACGAAGCTCCTCGGGAGCTCGTCGAAGTCCTTGAGGAGCTCGGCGCCCCTTATGCCGGCCAGCTCCCTCTCCACGCGGTCCCGAGGCACGTAGCCGCGTCCGGCGAGCCCCCTAAGGAGGCGCAGGGCCCGCTCCCTCAAGCCCTCTCCCCGCGCCTCCTCCGTCTCAGGCGCCAGGCCCACGGTCTCCTCAGCCGCCTCAACGCCGCGTGGCTCAAGAAACTGTTTTATGAAGGTGGTCTTCCCGGCGCAGGGCGGCCCCACTATAACCACACGCTCCCAGGCCGCCGCCTTCTCAGCCCTACGCTCGTAGAGGCGGCGGAAGAGCAAGACCATAAAAACTGCGCGGAGACGCGGTAAAAAGTTTACGCTAATGGCCAGTACCAGACTGCCTGCGGCTTCGGCGTTTTCGCCTCGCTGGGGAAGAGGCTTCTAACTGGGGAATAAAATGCCCACATACGTCCCGTCTTTAGAGACGTCGGGTCGATTGGCGCGACTGAGCCCTTTGGCGTTGCACCTCTGTACGGCCCCATGGCGCTGGGAAGACCGCTGTGGCTAGGACGCTTTCTGCGTCGCCTAACGCAGTGAAAAAGTTATTGTCTGCAAAGAGACAGAAGTTTTTCAACGAATTCTTCTAAACTTTTTGTCTCTATGAATGGTTGTCCACAGCCGTAGCCTTCGGCGAAGCTCACCGCCACTACGCGGCCTTTGCTGAGCTCCGCGTAGATCTTAGTAGCAGCTGAGGCTTGTGGAAGCATCTGCCAATTTACGCAGTACACAGCCTTTCTGCCCATCCTCTCCCTCACGCAGTTGAGAAGTTCGGCAACAGCCCTTGGGCCGACCTTAGGCGCATCCTTGCCCTCGGCTTCAGGCACCACACAATCGAGGAGACACCTCTCCAGCTCGTTCCTCAAAAGGGCCTCCGCGAGGCTTGCAAGTTCCTCAATACGCTTAAGGGTGGGGAAGGGGTAGCCGAATAGGAAGTAGCGGTGGTATAGCTCCTTCCACCTCTCGACAACCCTGTCGCGGCACAGCCGCAGCATCTCGAGGGGGTATTTCTTCCAGAGGTAGGTGCCGTCCCACCTAAGCATTCTCTGATCCGCGCAGTCTAACATACAGTGGAGCACAGCCGCCTTCAGGTGCTCTTCGTCGAGTCTGCCGTATCGCCTGAGGATCTCGTATAGGAGATCCACGCCGTGTAGCGTGGCCACGCTGAGACCCAGCCCGCCGGCGGCTGTAATGGGCGATGCGAGCAGGCCGCACACGGCGTCGTGGCCCCTCGCCCCCTCCTCCCTCAGAGCCTCGTCGAGTTCCCTGTCGATAAGCTCATCCACAAAACGCGCCACAGCCCCAGAAATACCCACAAACTCAGCACAACGCTCATGACAACGCCAAGAAGTCATAGGTACTCGCACCGAATAAAATTTAAAGTTCTCAGCGACAATTTACTTCATGTAGTGCCCAAACTGCGGATTCACCGCAAGGGCTTCTTCCGCCTGAGACAACCGCGGGGGAGGTACTGGCCCTCCGGCGAGTGGCGCTACCTCCTCCCCATAAAGGCGGAGAGAGCGGCAGGGAGCGTGGTGGAGAGACCCGACGACCCGGCCAGGTGGCGCCTGCCGGACAGGAGGCGGCTGGAGGAGCTCGGCGTAAGGATACTGCCCGGCGTACAGACGGTGAAGCCGGAGCTGGCGGAGAAGCTGGCAGATCTACTGGAGGCACTGCGATTATAGGGATTCCCCCAAGGTTCTGGCAGGCAAATCTTTTATCCTACGTAGAGACCTCTGTATGGCTGATAGCGTGCCTGTGGAGTTTTGGGACGAGTCCACGTGGGTTAGGTATTTCCGGGACGAGCTAGGCGCCTTCTACGCCGCGTTGGCCGGCTTCCTGGAGGCAAGGCGGGTCATCTTGGGTCGGCTCTCCGGCGACTTGGCGCAAGTCCTGAGGGGCGGCGACAGGGATCTCGCCCTCCAGATGCTCCTCGGCGGCGTGAGGCAGGAATGCGTAGACAGAGGCGTGATCGAAGAGAGCTGCTTCCCCGAGGGCTCTGCGGCGAGGTTCTTCAAGATGCTGGGCTTCGAGGCGAGCCTCGACGCGCTCAACAAGCTGGTCAACGCGCTCAGGGCCGGCAGGATGCCGCAGGAGCTCGGCGTGAGAATCACGGAGCGGGAGACGGCCGTAGTCAACACCCTCAGGGAGGTCGAGAGGCTTCTCGACGAGGTGTATAGACGCATCCCAAAAGAGGTTTCGGCGGAGGTTAAACCGAGGAGTTACGAGGTGAGGGACGCTAGGGATCTCGTGGGCGCGTACGAGGAGGTTCTAAACGCGGGGCTTAGGCTCCTCCCGCTCTACAACCCCTTCACCTTCTTCCTAAACTCGCTCCGGCTGACGCCTAAGCCGTACCTCCGGTTGATGTACGGCGAGAGGCTTTTCGACGGCGCCGTCGCGGCGCTCATGGAGAAATACGGCGTGAAGATAGGCTTGAGAATCGCGCCCGGCCTAGGCAAGGAGCTCGACGAAGAGCTGGGGATCCTCGGCCACTTAGAGGGTACTGTTGGAGATCTTGTTGTACAGATCATAGCAAGGCTTTACGAAGTTTTTGGAGAACAAGAGTTTAAAGTTTTCGTGGATAGGTATCGAAAACATACGGCCCATTTCTGCGAGTTTGCCTCCCTGTGGGAAGCAGAGATCGTAGGGGGCGTTGTGCGCATGCACAAGATAGGCGGAGACCATAAAGAGATGGAGAGCGTATCGCTCGCTTATCATGAGTTTTTAGAAAGGGCGGCACCGTTAGCGTTCCTAGGGTTACTCATTCCAGCACGTTCTAATAGCCTTTGGATTTGCTGCAAGCCCTTCTATATTTTCAGCATTTATCAACCGAGTTGCACGTCATATACGGTGTATAAATACAGATGCCTAGCTGGAATTATTGAAACAGAACGGCGCAGATGCTGACACATGGCTTCAATTGAGGTTAAAGGCGGGGCTTCTCCCGAGGAGTTCCTATACGTTGTCAGGGTGTTGAGGCGTAGAGAGCCGGCGCCGTCGGGAAAGCCCCACGCGGCCCATATGGACGCGTCCGGACAGGCGGTTGAGGTTAGGCTGAGGGTCCTAAGGCCCGTCTTCGAGACCGCGCGGCCGCGCCCCTCCGGCCTGGACTTCTCCGTGCCGCCCGTCGCCATGCTCGCCGCAAGGCCCCCGCCCCTCTCTCCTTCGTTTGAGGGACCGAGGTCCATCTCTCTACGGCTTGAGCACGGAGCCCCAGCGGCGAGGCCTCTCGACGCCTCTCTCAAGCCTATCGCCGTCTCCTTCGGGGAGGCCCGGCAACTACGGCTGGGCCCTTCCCTCGAGACGCCCCACATAGCCGCTCTCCAGCTTAAGCCGGAGGGGGCTACGCCCTCCTTCGAGAGGCCGAGAGAGACCTCGCTAGACGTAGACGCCTCCGTCCCCTCCCTCGCGGCCGCCTCGCCTCAGCCCGGCCCGCCGGATGCGCATGAGGCCGAGGCTCCTCTGGAGGAGCTTGAGGAGGTCTACTCCGAGCCTCTGCTCGGACTAGGCGGCGTAACCTCCGAGAGGCCCGTCGTAATCGTCGCGAGGCCTGCCGGCTTCGGCTACATCGAGCTCCTGAAGCGCGTGTTGAGGGAGGTCTACAGAGTTAGGGCGGGGGGCCTTCCCGAGCCCAGGCACGTCTCAACGCCTGAAGACCTCCGCCTCCTGTTGCCCGTGGACGTCGGCGCCGGGAAGCGGGTGTTCGTGCTCGACCTCTCCGGGGGGTTGAAGGTCGAAAGGAGGGATCTCGAAAGGTTGCGCGATAGGCTTAGGGAGCTCTTCTCGCAGGAGTTCGGCTTCTTCGCATTCTACGGCGATGTGAAGGATTTGGGCATTTGGGAGCGGGCGCTGGCCGAGGCCGTGCGCGGCTACGCCTCCGTCGTCCCGAGCCCCGTGGAGGTCTCCATAGGGCCGGAGCGCTTGCCGCTTTACGTCCTGCTGGCAAACGCCATGTGGGGGCGGGTCTCCGACCCCGTGCCCGACTATGGAAGCCTCGGGTTCCGCGACTTCGACGAGTTTGTGGTTTGGCTGGAGGACGAGTACTGGCGCAGGCTGAGGGAGGTGGGCTTCGAGGTGCTCTACAGGACGAGACCGAGCGCCGGCGAGCGGGAATCCGAGCTCCACTACCTGGCGAAGGCCTTCGCGGTGCGCCACCTGGCGGAGAGGGTGGGCCTCAACTGCGTCGAGACCGAGAGGGGAGAGGGCGCCGCCGTGTTCGACGTAGCTGTAACGTGCGGCGGCCTCCAGGGGCTTGTCGTCGAGGTCGAGACCCTCTACGGCACAGGCACGGTGGTTCATAAGCTTGTGGAGACCGTGGAGAGGGCCGGGGGGCGGAAGATGTGGATCGTGGTGCCCAACCCACAGGCCGTTATCTATTTGCCACTGCTACTGAGGACCCGGAGAGAGCTGAGGAAGCATCACGATGTAGAGTTTTACACGCTTGACGTCGCGGGCCGCCGCCTCGTCCGGCTCACCGACGTCGCGTCGATGCTGGTGAAGAAATGGAAAGAGGCGGCAGAGGGCGCCGAGGAGGCTAACACGCCGCTATATCCCTCACAGCCGACGAGGTAGACGCCTCGCGGTTCCCAGACCGGTATATGGTCTGCATCGCCTACACAGACGGCGATAAGTGCGTGGAGCTGACCTGCCAGCCCTTCGCCCAATTCCAAAAGGAATGGGCGCTGGAGACGGTCCGCGGCATAGAGTACAAGTACAACGCTAGAAGACGGTCCGGCTCTTAGGCGAATTGTACTTCTGCGTATTGCCGTTGTCTTTGCTACGGCTTGACAGTTACACTAGTATCGATCTTATTGCGGTCGTTCTTTTGTCCATAACCTTGGAGATAGGCAATATTTTTATTCGGGATTCGGCTTTCTCCTTTGCCTCCTCGAGCCTGTCGTCTGCGACTACTAGTACTTTATGGGCGGCCTCCACATGGAGCAGTCTGTAGACCGCCTCAGCTACGCTTCCGCCGGCGACTATTTCAAAGGCATACTCAATCCGGCCGTTGCCCTCCATCCACACCACATCTATTCTAAAACCGCTTATATTGTGCTCCAGCTCGGCGTAGAAGCCCAGCAGAGCTCCGAGCTCCACCAGCCTCTCCTGGACCTTGCGGTGGAGCGACCCTTCCTGTAGCTTGTCTTCGGCCATAGGCGCTGGCTCGAAGAGGTTTTCTAGGGCGAGGTATCGTGTGGTTTGTGGGAAATAAACTTTTGCAGAACGCACCAAGGATATTGTTGTTTTTTCTAGTCTTATTTTGTCTTCAGGTGCTACTTGGTAATGCCGTAGCTCTTCAGGCCCGGCCGATACGGTACGAAGGGTGGCGCATGGTTGAATAAATGTAGATGTTTCTATCCATTTTGCAGATACGTCTGCATTTAGAACTTTTTCTCTGGTTTCTATGCTGGTAAGATATGTTGCAATTCGGGTTTGAAGCACGAGTGGAGTCTGGAGCCTATCCTTGGATAATATGAGATAGGTCTGATTGTTAGGAACCTCGACTGTTGCGCCGTATTTATCAGCTCGCTCTAATATGCCGTCTTTCTGGAGATGGTAGTAGATTAGCTTAAGTTCAGGCGGTTTCTTCTCTCCTGTCTTGACTAGAAGATGATTGGATAATTTTTGTTTGAGGTTCTCTAGAGCTTGAAGGAAATTATCCGCGAGAATTTTGAATTCATCTATTTTGCTCCTCCGCACGACGCCGTTAGCTAGTAGAAACCAGATCATGCTGTCAAGCGACATCCTTATTGTCGTGGTCGATGAACCTAAGCAGGTCACAGTGAGCACCTTGGATTGCGTATCTATGCTTATTTCTCTATTATTATATTTAAATTTTATATATCTTGATGGCTTTAAAATAAGATTTTTTAGCTCTTCTATTTTAAAGATGTTAGAAAGATGTATGAGTTGGCTGGCTTCTAGCTTCGACGTTAGCGTATCGCCGTCTTGGAGCGCCTCCATTAAATTCACCGCTATCTGTATATCGATTTCGTCTAGCCTTTCGCCAGCTCCCTGCAAAACTGCTTGAAGTAATAGACTGCTAAGAGCGGTCTCCATGGATTATATGCAACATATTAATTTTGTGATGTATAAAATTCGGTCCTGTTGATTTTCTCTTAGCAAGTATAGCTACTTCCATAAAGGTAAGGAGAGTTATGAAGGATGTGCCGGAAAGCCCGGGGACTAGGTCAAGTGACGCTTAGCACCAGGTGGCATTTTTGAGGACATCAGTGTAAAGAGGTATTTAGACGGCGGAACCGAGCTGGCGAGGGCCGATAGATAGAGCCGCTACTCTAGGTATATCAGCTCCACCTCTTCGTCCGTGTAGGGCAGCTCCACAGCCCACTGGCCGTCTACGTAATCCACCCAAGCCTCGCCTATGTAGAGCTGGCCGCCTCTCTTGACGGCCACCTTGGCGGGTCTGGCCGGGTTGTCCGGCTTGAACGGGAGTAGGTAGTGGCCGCGTTGCTCCTCCCGTCTGAGGAGGCGGATCTTCACGTAGTTGAGTATATACGCAGTTTTTTGCCCTTTTTGTATCATACTAGAGATATAAATAGCTGCGGAGCGTATGTCGTGGCTGTCGACGGGTTTAGGGTTCTCGCCGACTATCTGGCCTCGGCCAAGAGGGCCCTCAAGCCTCTGCCCCTCCGCGAGGCGGAGGACTCCCGGCCCTACGCGGTCAAGCCCCTGGAGGGCGCGCCGGTGAGGAGGGTGGAGGGCGGCGCCTGGCGTTTTGCCCCGGTCGCCGTGGACGGCTCCACGCGGAAGCTGGCGGGGCCCCACTTCTCGGCCTACGTGGTCGGCGTCGCCGTGTACGGCCTCGGCGAGAAGGCCGTGGACTTCATCCCGGGCGGGCTGGGCCGGAGGTTCCTCGCGCTTAGGGCGCCGCGGGAGGTGTTGACGCAGGTGGAGCGCGACGGGAGGCTGGATTTCCTGATCGTCAAGAGGAGCGACGGGGCGTATCTGGACGAGAGCTGCGACTGCACGGACGAGGATATCTTCGACGAGGTCAGGGTCTCCATGGAGAGCGAGGCCCTCCTTCGCGTGGCGGAGCGGGGCGGGGGCGGCTTGGCCGTGGTGGACGGGCCTATATATTTCGACCACTGGGCCAAGACGCGTCTCCTGAATGTCCGCATGGCCGCCGTGGAGGGGCTGAGGAGGGCGGGCTTCGCCGCGGTGGGCGTGGTGAAGCGTGTGGACAAGTCGCAGAAGCTCTGCGCGCAGGAGGTACTCGACGCGCTTTCCGTCGAAGTCGACCGCCGCTACTGCAACGACGCCTATGTGGCCTCCAACGCTGCGCCTAAATCCGGCATATACCTAATGGGGCCCTTCCACCTCAGCTATGCTGGGGGAGACCTCAGGTACTACGCCTTTCCGGACAAGGTGTTTTGGTACGCGTCCGTCCACGGCTCGGTCTTCAGGGTGGAGATGCTCCACGACGACTTCAGGCGGCTGGGAGGCGAGGCGGAGGAGGTCGCGGCTTGGCTCGCCTGGACCGCCACGAGCAGGTGGATCCCCTACGTCATCGACGTGGTGGACGCCCACGCGAAGAGGCTCACGGCCAACCTCTTGATCGCCCTGAGGGAGGCGGTGAAGAGCCGGGACATCCCCCTCACCTACGACTCGGAGGTGGAGTTCCTCAACGCGTTGAGGGAACATGTCGCTTGAGCTCAAGCCGCGGGTGGACGCCCTTAGGCAGAAGGTGAAGGAAAAGGGCCTGGGCGAGGTGCTGGGCAGGGTGTCGCCCGGCGAGGTGGCCTCCGTGGGGGCCGACGAGCGGAGGGTTGTCATCGACGTGGATTTCGAGACGTACCTCCGGGCGGGGGCGAGGATAGGCGAGTACCTGGGGGTGGCCACCATCCTGGGGTCCGTCATGTTGGGGAGGGTGGTGGAGGTGAGGAGGCGGCATGTGGCCCACATAGCCCATATCCAGACTCTCTACGCCCCGGTGGAGGACCCCGAGGGGCTGAAGACCCCCGCCCAGATAGTGCTGGAGCCCCTGACCGAGTGCCCCATGGACGCCTTGGATAAATGCGAGCCGACTCCCGTCTACACGCCGGTCGACCCCCTCAGCGTCGTGTTTAGGCCGTCGCCGGAGCTCATAGCCAAGATGCTGGGACTCCCCAAGGAGGGGATACTCCTAGGCAAGCTGTATGCGGGGGGCTTCGAGCTCCCCGTGGAGGTACGTCTGCCGGAGAGGGCGATGTATCAACACGTCCTGGTGGTGGGCACCACCGGCGCCGGGAAGACCGTCCTCCTGAAGAACATGGCGCTGTCGACCATCGACGCTGTGAGAAACGCCACGGTCCTCGCGCTCGACCTGCAGGGCGACTACCTCCTCACGACCCTCCCGCCGGAGGCGCCCGGCGTCTACCAGCCGCTCGACGAAATAACCGTGTTGATGCCGGTGACGCGGCACCTCATAGACAGACATAGAGAAGACATCCAGCGCATCGCCGCCAGAAACCTCGGCGAAGAGTACAGCCTTCTAGACGTGACAGATGAGAGAGAGGCAGCGGAGCTCGTGGGCCGCGCCTTGGCTGAACTCTTCGTAGAGGAGACGTATCCAGGCGCCAAGGTCCTAAACGCAGAGACTAAGACGGAGGACAAACGGCTTGTGGAGGTGGTGGCCAAGGTCGATGCCGGGGGCCGGGTCTTTACGCTTCGGCTTCTGCCATGGGCCATGAGGTTTAGAGAGGTATACCCGGAGATCCCGCGGTTCTTCCCCTTCTTCAGCGAGCGGGTGTCTATGCTGTTCCGCAGGTTGTTGGAGAAGTTGGCGGGGAAAGACCTGCGGGATATAGACACAGTAATGAAGAGGCTGGAGTCTGAGGTTGCTAAAGATGCAGATAAGGACAGCGTGTGGAAGGACCTTAGGCTTCACAAAAGCCAGGTGGATAACTTCGTGAGGGGCATGAACATGATCTACGAGACCGGCCTCTTCGACGTCTCCTATGCCGTCGCCGAGCCCACCGGCCGGAGGGTCTTCGCCACGTTCGGCGAGCCTGACTACATGGAGCTGGGGGGCCTCGTAGTTGTCGACCTCCGCGGGTTTAGGGAGGCGCCGTCGGTGGCATCGGCGGTGGTGTACAGAGTGCTCTCTAGGGTGTTCGAGGCGCGGGATGAGGAGCTGGCGAGGGGCGCCGCGCCTTCGCCCACATTCATCTTTATCGACGAGGCCCATTACTACTTCCCGCAGGAGGGCGCCCGGGAGGATTTCAACAAGGAGGTGGTGGAGGCCATGATAAACAAGCTCACCAGGCTGGGGAGGGTGAGGAGGATGGGCGTGGTCTTCGCCACCCACAGCCCCGCCGACCTCAACGACTTGGTGATCCAGCTCACCAACACCAAGATCGCCATGAGGAGCGAGCCCAAGGTGCTTGAGCGCGTGGACATGTCCGAATACGCCGGGGAGCTGGCCTACGCCCAGAGCGGAGTCGCCGTGGCCAAGAGCTTTATCTACAGGACGCACGCCGTGACCTTCAAGACCCTGCCGCCCCAGACGAGGCACAGAGGGCTATAGCTCAGGCGCCCCCGACGCGGCCGACCGCCTAGAAGCCGGAGCGCCCGGCCTCTCTCGCGGCTAATCTAAGACTTGGCCTCTTCCCCGGCGGACTTTAGCGCCTCGAGCGCCTTCTCCACCGCCTCTTCGCCGCATGTCTCGGCTAGCTGCCAGAGGGCGCGTATCAGCTGTATCCTCTTCTTGGCGCGTTGCTTGTACTCCTGGAAGGCCTCGGGCTCCAGCGGGCCCATGACCACCTTGCCGTCCTGCCACCGGATGTAGAGGCCGTCCGCCTCGGCCGCGAGGGGCGAGACGTAGGGGTTCACGGCAGCTATGAGGAGGAGGGCTAGGAGGCCCATGTCCCAGGTCGCCTCAGGCCCGTAGCCGAGGAGGCTCAGCAGCAGGACCCCGCCGGTGTCGCGGCCTATGCCGACCATCGCGTATCCGTCCTCCGTCCGGTCGTCCAGAATCCCGCCGCTGTAGCGGAAGATGTAGGGGTTCCCGTCGCCGTCCACCGCGGCCACTATTAGGGACGCCTCGGGCTCGTACCCCAGCGACCTCAGCTCCCGGTAGCGCGCCGGCAGCCTGCGCTGTATGTCCTCGGCCACTCTGCACCTCCCCGCCCCTCGGGTGCCTGCCGGCTGCGTAGTGGAACTCCTTAAACGCGGCCTCGACGTCGCGGAAGGACTGCTTCACGACTGCGCCGTCCCCGGCGCCGCCCACCACGGCGAGGTCCACCTCCCCCTCGCCGTCCGAGATATATATCGGCTTGAGCCTCCTCCTCAGCCGAGGCCCCGCTCACCGCCCGGCTGTCGGAAGCCAGAACCACGCCGCGGCCGTACCGAAACGCCACCACGAAGGTCATAGGGGAGAATCTTATTCTGAGATTAATGATTTGAAAAGATCAGCGACTTCACGGAGTGGTACTAGCCGCATGTCGTCTACGTCTAGGGTTTCGATAGAGATATTTGTGTAGGTTCGCTGGAGCGTCCACAGCTCCTCGAAATGCATCAAGGCCGCGAAGTTATCCACCACTATGTGGATCTTCACATTGCTACAACTGGTATATTTCTCTACTGTTTCCTGGATCTTTTTCATGACGACAGGCCCTTCGCCGTATAGGGTCTCTATTTCGTAAACTTCCCCCTTCTCCGAATAGTAGACATCTGCTACTGCGTTGCAGAGCGGGGCTTCGGTTCCTATCTTCACCTTGAGCGTTTCAAGTCTCTTTTCCAGATCGTGCATCTGCACTATGTGGTAAACCGTGAAGACCTTCATTAGATAGTGTTCCGCCGACTCGTTAGCGCCCCGGCGACTTAACAGGGCATAGATGCCCCCGTCTTCGCTCAGCAACTCGTTAAGCTTCCTCCGCTTCTCCGACAAGCATCTGGTAAAGACTTTCTCGAAGGTGGCCGCATCCGCCTCCTCTTTATTCTGCAACTTCTTCAACTGCCCGCAGAGGAGATAGGCGAGGTATAACGACTCGGCGCCCGCTATATTTATCTCGTAGGCCGGGATGCTGGCTCCGGAGAGATCTCTCTCAATTTCTTCTGCGAGCCCCAGATCTTCGTGGCTACAGAATCGGAAGATTAAGTAAGCTGGCTTATGCTGAAGAGCGATTTCCCGTATACGGTCTCTCAACACCTCGGTCGTCGTTGGGAGAGCTTTGGAGTTGCAGAGGTCTATCGATATGAGGTTGTAGTTGCCTAACAGCGTATCCATTATCTGGGCTACAAAGCTCTTGTGTTCTCCATCGAGTTTTGCCGACAGCACAAACGGCCTCGCCTCTACGCCGAGTTCCCTGAGCCTAGTTTTCAGCAACTCTTCTACAAGAACGAGGTGGGGATTGTCTTGGTAGTCTTTGAGAAACACAACCGCCTTCTCTACCGCTCCGTTGAATAACGCGGCGAGGTAGGGAGCCTTCAAGAGTCTCAGCGGATTCGCGGCCTGCGTCTCTTCTACACCGTACCCGGAGCCTACAGCGGACACCGCCTGTCTCGAGCCCAACAGGAATTGGGAAAGGAAAGGTGGACCTACGACCTCAAGGGCTTTAGGCGGCGAGGAGGCGACGCTGAGACTTATAGGGGGACTTGCCAGTACTTGCATAGCCTCCTGAGTGGCATATTGAAGCATCAGCGGCGCCTGTACGTTCACCTCGCCCCGCGGCGCCACTTCAAAGCTTTTCACTATAAAGAGCGCGTGGAGCAACTTAGCGGATTCGGTCTCTTTACCCTCCACTGCTACCCTCGGGCTAATAGTTTGTATTACGCCTATGCTTATCGGCGATATGCGTTGTTCTACCGCCATCTCTCCACCACGCTGTATGCAGCGGAGAGTCTTTGGCCTAGTTGCTTTTTTAGTTGCTCTTCTAAGAAGATACGCGTGTTGATGTCAGCTTCGACGAGTTCTACAAATCCGGACATAACCAATGGCATGAGCAGATCGAGGTATGTATTCCAGAAGATCTCCATAATAGGATAACCGTCTACTTTAAGTATGTCTCCAACATAGACGTGCGTTCGAAGCACGTTAGAAGAAATGCCAGGAAGAGGCTCGGCGTAGTCTATTTCGAGAATTACCTTCTGCGCGTTATGTGGAATTACATACCAGTAAATAAGTGAAACATAACTGCGTTCATAATGTCTAAGTGTTAGAACTTTATCTACCGAAAATGAGTATCTACCAATAATATCCTCCATAATATCCTTCAGAAGCTTATTGGATAATTCATCAATTCTCTTATTATAAATAGTAAATATATTTTCTCTAACTCTTTGTAAGTATTCTTTATATATACTATCTAGCGGCTTTCCACCATATAGGAACATTTGTGAGAGCGATGGGATAGACGTAACCATATCCCATATGGTCTCGTTGAGCAGAACTATAAGAGCGCCCAGAGACTTAGCGTTTATAGCGTTGGGTAGCTGTAACCTGTATTCCGAATCGGCTCTGGAGGCTTTGACCGTCCAGTCGGCGAAGCCGCTTAGGTCGTACCAGTCTTGTGAAGTCCACTGGAAGCCAAGCTTGTTGAGGACGTCGCTGTATTGCGAGGGATCGCCGTAGTGGAGGTGGAAGTGTAGCTTGGTTATTTTTCTAATGGAAAGGGCAAAGAAGGTATGGGGGCTGTAGTAGGCGGTGACGTCCGCGGCATATTTAAGGAAGTCGTTTAACTTACAGCCTTTAGGCTGGGGGCTAAGGTTTTCTCGTCTGGCGATGTTTTGTGCTATGGTCGCTATCTCGTCGACGTATTTCTGCAGGCTGTGACCGGAGCCGACTGTCTGCCGTAGGTGACTCCCGCACTCGGCTAACGGCAGTATTTGAGACTGTATGTAGTTTCGCCAGCTTTTCTGCCAGTCAGCTAGATTATGGCTCTCCACAAAATGGTAAAGAGCAGGCTTGGAGTAGGAGCTAGCCACATCTAGGCGGCTTTATCGCTATAAAAAGTCTGTCGCTGTGATGCATCTGTCGGTTCCTGCCGTCACTGGGCCTGGAAAGCTCTGCATCCCGCCTGCGGGGCTTCCGCAACGCCTCCATACCTCATAGAGCTTGCCTACAGATAGCCGTTCCCAGATATTCTATGGGCGGATCGCCGTGTACATATAATATACTACCCCAGGGATCAAAGAACTCAACGTGGCGTTATAAGTTTGGGAGGAGCTATCGCATCTTCGTCTAGGAAGAGCCAAAAAGCTCTGCCGTCGACGACGGCTCTCCACTGGAATTTGTAGTATGCCACGAGTTTAGCGGGAGAAGTTATGACGTAGGTTCCAGTGGCGTTTCCAGTCC
>WYEB01000456.1_pt1 | contig 14725 bp, 28 predicted proteins | sample 6343061 | NCBI WGS metagenome assembly WYEB01 (sample SAMN13812332, study PRJNA600296) | hot springs metagenome | biome: ENVO:00000051; feature: ENVO:00002007; isolation source: sediment sample from Evening Primrose shelf | place: USA: Yellowstone National Park, Evening Primrose Hot Spring ... | reverse complement strand
GACCCCGAGTTCAGGGTGTTGAAATGGTAGAGTTGATTATCCTCGTCTTGACAACACTATTCGTGGCGATAACAACAGTATTGCTAATGCTGTCGCCATTAGATGAGGAGAAGACCGAAAAAATAGCTGTCGCACTACTGCTAGTGTACATAATAATCATATTAATGCTGTTCTACGCAGGGCTAATCGAATTCATATCGAGCTTTGCACGCAGCATCCATCCCCTACAGGTTAACAATGCTACAACATCTTAACGGGATTACGGTACTATTCAATACCACTAAAACATTTTCAACAACACTCTTCATGTTATGTAAATCCAGCTCGACAACACGCTTAGTCCCATTGCCGGCATGCGTGAACTTAGAAATCTCTATTACGTTAAAAATCATGTTCAACACCCAGCTTACTCAATGCATAGTCCAGACCGAATGGATCCCATTTCTCCTGCTCACCACTTGGTTCCTCAGACGGGGACACTGGATCTGGTGGCGGAGGTGGTTCAGTAGCATGAAGTACTTCCACAGGGTTACCCTGTCTTTCAGGCTCTTAGGCTTGTTGCTCAATGCACCACCCACCTCAGTATCTCGATTAGGATTGCGAGTATCACGCTCGTCAGGATGTACCAGGTCTTCCCGTCTATCGAGTCTATCTTGTCTTTAAGCATGTTGATAGTCCTCTCCAGCCCGTCCACCCTCGCCTCAAGCCTTGAGACCCTCTGCAACAGGTCTATGACTATGGGGTCGTCCTGGTCAAGCCTTTTTCTCTCTTCCAACCGAGACACCCCTCTCGTACCCCTGCTTGTAGCCGAAGTAGTAGCCTAGGACCGTCATGATTATTGCCAGAGCCTGCTCCGGAGATAGTGATTTGAATATCAACGCAACGAACGTGAAGGCGATCACGACGATAGCTATAATATCCCGGCTCTCGACCACCGAGCCCACCAAGACATATCTATGTTTTAAAGGTTAAAAAATATATGAGTCGATTTTGGATGGTCAACCAAATCTATCTGTATAGATATAAAAAATTAATAGGAGCCGGGGGCAGATATTTAACCCTGGAAAAATATTATATGAAATCGGTTGGGGTGTATGTACTGCACATACCATGAGTACAGGGTTGCCGTAGGCTTGATGGGGTTGCTGGGATTCATCACGGGGTTGACAGACGCACTAGTCTACGATTGGACGTTAAAGTCCTTCCTGTGGGCTGGCGAAGTCGTGTTCATTATGTGGCTTGTGTCAATAGAGTTCCTCAGCATGCCTAGACCAGACGAATACGTGAGGCAGGCAACCGAGTTCACAGTGGTTGGGTTATCAGGGCTCCTTTCATGCCACCATATGACGTGGGTTATCATCACACTAATGCAAGGAGTAGAAATAGAAGATAAATTGTGGCTGGCACCAAACATATACGTTGACTTCGTAATATACACTTTTATAATGGTCTCGCTACTAATGATATACGTAACCTACCTAGTGTACGCGACAGTCAACTCATGTAAGGAGCAGAGGGTTGAGAAAAAAATCAGGTTCATTCCGTTCCTATAATTTTTTATTTAGACACGAGCATTGAAATACCTATTTCTTCCTCAACATTCTTCAGCTTGTTAACCACGGTGTAGTTGTCGGAGCCGGCGAAGAGGAGACCAACTATCTTTTTATCTGTAGTTAGAACAAGGGAACCGCTGTCCCCGCCCTGGCTGAACCCTGTACCCTGCACTAGTATCTGGTCAACAAAGAATGCTGTGCCTCTCGAATACTCCACTTCACCATTGTACTGCGTGTCAACTATCGTCCCCTGAGTAAGCCCTGTCGTCCTCCCGCTTTTTATAACGCTCATGCCCACCTGTACATCATACAGCTTATCAACTGGAGCACCGACCTCCAGTATCTCGTATTCGTCCTGGGGCTGTGCTAGAGAGGCTATCGCCACATCCACAGTATTCTCCGTTGAAACAAATGGCTTCATTAATTTATACAACGTGTTCCTGTAGGGGCAGTTGTACTCGTCGAAACTTATTTTAACGAACCTCTTCAACCGCCCTGCCAAGTCAACCGGATACACCCCGCCGTCGTAGGGTCCTGGTTGCAGGATTGGATCGCCCTTTTTGCCCTTGTTCTCGTTTGCGAAAACATGGTTGTTTGAGACCATTACTATTTCGCCATCAGTGTTGTCCTTGGCGAACCAACCAAGCGTACCTGCTGTAATAAGATAGTGACCTATGCTTATCCCTCCAACCAGCGGTCGGTATTTTTTAGTCCTGTCTGGAGGGGATGACAGGGCTCTTATCTCCCCAACCTCAACCACGTCTACTGGTATGCCATCTATTTCGCTCGGTATCCTGTGTGCTGGTTTAAGCTGGATTGCCGGCAGTTTCTTCTTAACGTAGACCCTTATACATTTCTCATCGGGTACCACAACCCCGCCTCTAATCCTAGGCTGGAGGCTCCCACTATACCCCACTACATTAGGGTACTTCCTAATACGCTTCCACAAGTCCCTCGGCACATTCATTATATCACCCACGAATAGAATACTGGCAAGAAATCTAATAACCTTTTACAGTCGCGTGCAAGCCACCATAATAAAAAACAGGTTAGGCTTAATACAACTCTATCTTTGCGAGCACATCACTAAGTTTTACCTGTTGCCCCATCAAACCCGGACTAGGCTGATACCTCACTACAAGTCTCTCGGAGAAATAAATATTGGATAGCCTAATGACATAGGAGCCGTCGTTTTCGAAAGCATCTATCCATTCACTAAATCCGCTTATAGAGCTGTACCAATCAAAATCGCCACTAGTTAGTAGCTCACCATCCACAACAACGTCTAGAAGAAAATTGTTTGCACCGCACACAACAACAAGCTCTCTTAGAACACCGGATCCAGGCACATCCAACACAGTGCCGGGTTCAACATCCCTAATTCTAATCACTTTTACTTTTCTCTTAGACTCATCAACCGTCCTAGACTGCTTAGCCGTCCTCCTCGCAATCTCCTCTGCCACAACAACACTCATCGCCATCATTAGCAACTCATTATCCACTCCGCACACCTGGCACATAATGTATCGCTGTTATATTACCATCCTCATCTCTTTCAAAGACGACTGACGATAGAGCCACATTATTTTTCTGTAATAACAATACTTGCGAGATCAGCCAACCAATCGGTAAGCCAACCAAAAGACCCACCACCAGACCAACCGCGAACCACCCGGACTCGCCCACCGAGACACCACCTCTAGCTCGTTACACCTAACGTCAACAGATACGCGTTTGCCGTCCCTGCGACAGCTTTAAGATAGAGTTTACTCCATTCGCTACTCCTGTACACCACCATGTATGTGCCAGCCCACAGGGGGTAGAATACGTCTCTCCTAGAACTCCACAATATATCCGAGTCCGCTGTCAATACGATTGCATCCCCGTCCAGCATTATTTCGGTTATATCGGTTGACAGGGAATACTTCTCGAAACCCTTCGGCACCACCTTGTACGGGAGAGCCACCACCTTAAATTGCATCATTTCCTGCGGTGGTGCAGGGGCTGGGGTAGGCGGTGGGGTGGGCATTGGAACAATGATTTGACCCGGACGCATTTTTGTTAACACCGACAGGTATTGCAAGACGAGGTCTAATCCGCGTATAACCTCCTTCACGCTTTCATCTATAGATGTGAATATGTCGAACCATTGGTATATTTTATGCTCCGGGACCTTCAGGTAAACAAGCTGGTTGCCGGCTGGTTGCTGGCTCTGCGTCTGCTGGTTACTCATCCTCATCGGACACCTCAATGTCCACGGACGCGAATATCGAGCCGGCATCAGTCGTGTTGGAGTATGATAGCTTGATAGCCTCCTTACCCGTCTTAAAGCTAACTACTATGGGTCTCCTCTTCTCGATTTCAAGGCTACCAGCAGAAGACAAGTACTCCACGTCAACCGTAGTCCAGCTCGGTGTAGTTTGCGTAACATCATTGGTGTAATTGATTAGTAGAGTGTACCCTACAGTCCCGGACAGCCGTTTAGCCCACACCTTAGCCTTCAAGCCCTTCGGCAACCTTATTACAGTAAAGGATCCGTTAACGTCCGGGCTTGTTAGCGTGAAATCACCGCTTGCCCCGCTCGCAGTAGGCGACGCAGACCCGTACACCGTGAAGAGCCATCTCATATCTATCACACCACCAGCGTGGTCAATATATTTGAGTAGTCTGCCACCGCTATATCTTTTTCATCAACCCTATACAGCTTGAACCCGTAGTTGGGATCGGTGAACCCGTACGTCCTCCTCAAAGCATCCTTTATCATCGCGTCCATGTAGGATATAGGCAGTGTAATCCAATAGCTCGGGATCTTCTTGGTTAATATGTTGAATATGAGCTCCCCGCTCCTCGGTATCTCAACCTCGTACTCACCGTACACGAACCTGACGTATGTCACCAGGTCTAGGTTGGTGTCGTTGCCGAACCTGTACCCGTATTGGACATAAGGTAATTGCACGGTCTCAACGAATCCCCGTGAGAAGCCGAATGGTGCGTCCACGCCTACCGTGACCCTTCCATTCTGGAACCTGTACTGTTGAACCCTCAGCGGGATCTGCAACTCAGTCCTGATAACAGGTGGCTTAACATACAGCTTGATGTGGTACAGCCTGTTCCTGTCAATATCTGGGGTAAACCACATATCCGTGTTGCTGTATGTTCCCTGAACAGGCGGAGGGAACTGGGTGCCACTCGACGTATAGCTCCTAGCAGGCAGAACCCCATCAGCTGGAACTGTAGCGGAGCCACCATCGTATGTAGGCAAAGTAGTGCCAGCAGTAATTGGAATTGGACCATAGTCTATTACCTCGTATCCCTTGTTAACCCTGCTTACAACCCTGAACACTAGTGCCCTGTCTACTGCTGGGATGTATATTGTCAGGTACTCCCCTTCTAGAACTAGACCTTTCTCATCCACAATCCTATCCAACCAACCACCCCCACTCACTCTAGGATAAAAAATAGGCATATAAGAGGCTAATAAACATATTTTTACATGGTAGATAGGTTGCCTATAGAGACTAAGTGTTCAAGTATATCTGGTACGATACACATAGGCAACCCGTTTTATACTAGAGGAGATCTAATGTTCTTCACCCCAGGTCCATTCGAAGAAATCTTGAAGATGAAAGCACTAAACCAGCCCTACACCCTGCAAAGGTTCAGGGTCTACGGCAATATATCCGTTTCAATAAGCGGTTGGTTCACTGTATTGACCATGGTTGCAGTATCATATCTAGGCAGAGGAGGGAAGGAAATTGGAATAGACTTCACTGCAACCCAGCACGACTGGGGCAAGAGAGTGGATCTTAGTATAGACAAATACCTAGACGTGTACAGTGAGTTCAGGGGTCTCGGCGTACAGGCGATTAAAGTCGTTGTGGTAGCAAACTGGACCGGGGACGTTACCGTGACAGGAAACATATGCTACGATTTGACGTGGGTGGGATAATGCCAATGTTCGAAACCGGTATAAGATACCCCGTTCAAACCATGGTTTGTACTGCCGACGGATCAGAGTCTGATATCAACGCTAAATGCAACCAAACCTTCCTACCAGGTAAGATATACGAGATACAGTACACTGTTAACCCAGGTATTAAACAGGAGGATGTTGGCAAAATGTACGACCTCATCAAGCAGATTGAGAGCAGGTACCCAGGCATAGGCATAAACTACATCTCTGTATCAGATGATGGAAGGACTGTAACCGTGCAAGTCTTCGACCCAGAGGAGCTTGCGATACCTGTCATAGCAATCGTAATTATCGCGATAGCCGTAGCGATAACAGCAATCTTCACCTACCTATCTGTCACTAAAGTAGTAACATTCCTCGGTGAGTTGCTTCAACATATACCGAAACCGCCTTCATCCCCGTGGATGGGGGCACTGTTCTGGGGATCGATATCACTTGCCATAGGAGGAGCTGGATTATATATGGTTGTTAAATCTCTTAAGAAGAAGAAGTAGTATAATAATCCCCCGCCCGTGTGGCGGGGTTTATAATAAAAAAGATTTTTAGACTCCTATCACGATGCCCTCTACGGTCACAGTATATGTAGCTGACGTTGTTGTTGGGTTGTATACTGAGACCGAGACCTCGTATTGTAGTGTTCTAGAGTCGTAGGCGACGATATACCCCGCTACAATACCGGCTCCAGCGTCGACCCTTGTGATCCCTACTACGCCTAGCACTTTCCGTAGCTCTGCTGACGATATAGGCATGATTACGCCACCTGTTGATGTAGCGTTTACTGTTACCGTAGAGCTAACTGAAAACGTTGCCAGCTTCTTACCGTCGGCTGTTACAGCCACTACTGTCATTATCTATCACCCTTAAATCCACACGACGTCGCTGGCGAAGGCGTGCTCGTAGAACACTAGACCAAGCATTTTAATCGATGATATCCCGCTCCTCTTCGGCATGAAATACCATTTAACACCATTCTGGTAGTCTACGAACAGTGCTCCGAGGGGTGTCGGGTACTGGTATATCGACTTGGTTGGCTCAACTGGAACCTCAACTAGAGGGCTCACAGTATATATCCCGTAGTCTCCCTTGGAAACGCTTATCAGCCTGAATTGCTCCGCACTAGGAGTCGAGCCAACCTCTATGAGCCCGTTATTGAATATCAGTATAGCACTCCTCTGGTTCGGCGTGTTCGACGTAGTGTAGTAGGCTGTGCTACTCCCCAATAAATACGCTGGGGTTCCAGCCGTTATCGGTATATCCCATGAGTCGTTGCTGTAACTTGTCGGCACGTTGGCGTTGTATTTGACAGCCTGCGGGAACAGCCAGTTTACGCCCAGTTGAGCACCAACGCTCGGGAAGCTGTAGTTCTTGTAGTCCATTAATGCCTTCGCTACACCAGCGAACAGAATGGCTAGTTGCCTCTGTGTAGCGATATCTCCAGCTATACTGGGTGCAACCTTCCTGATTACATCCAGCCCTGTGTCGAACACCTTGTTTATTATCTGTATTTCAACGTCTGATAGCTCCTTATACGGGAATTTATCCCTACCTAGTGCACTCACAGGCACTCCAGACAGGCTCGCTATCTCTTCCGCCGTTACATAGTTCCTTCCGGCTGGCAGGCTCACATATTTCACCTCGGTATAAGGTCTGTGATAAAAGGTTATTAAGCGTATCGTATACTAAGTATAGCTTAGGTGTCCGAGGATGGGCAAGACCATGACAAAATCCGAGAGGATAGTTTTAGAGTGGCTTACAATGAGGTATGGGGTTGCTGTCAGGTACAGATACAACAAGAGCCCCGATTTCATCCTACCCGATGGAACAATGTTCGAGGCTAAATACCTGGCACCAAGCTCAAACACCATCTATTTTACTAGGAAACAGTGGGATGAACTGCATGACAATGTAAATATAGTTGTGGTGGGAGACAGCCCTGAACCCCTGTGCGTTGTGCCGTTTGGTGAAATAAAAAGAAGTGTGCTAGAAGGGAAACCATTCGTATGCGGTGGCAGGAGACTGATCGCACGGATAGAGCAGGATGTATACATGCTTCGTATAAAATGCAAGCGTGAAACGGCTTACAAGTTAAAGAAGTTTATGGTGGAAAACGATTTCGACAGCTACGACGACGCACTATCATTCTTGCTGGACTTAGCTGATAAACACAAATACCTGCTTCCGTTTGATAGGTTGAGGAAAAAAGCTGGCGAGGTATACTAAAAACTATTTGCTCTACTGATCTAATTAACAGCTACCGTCAGTATACCTCAGATTTCTTCTGTTGCACTACAGGGGCTGGAGGAGGCGGTGGCGGTGTGATTGGAACTGCCGTTGTTACTGTGGCAACCGCCTGGGAAGTAGTAATCTGTTTTGAACTAGCCCCAAGCCCTAGTGTTGCCAAGACCTCGTTAGGCGTTTTAATCATAAGCGATAATGCTCCTCCAACATTACCTGTCGCTAGATGAGATGCTAAACTCTTCAGATTATCTGAGAAAGCTGGCGTCCTAACCAGCTCCAACGCTCTCAGGGCAAGGTGCTCGCCCATCTGCAGTAGCTCTCTCCTAAACCTCTCGTCAACATTCTTACCATATATACCATAGCCCAACGCTATCACACCGGCAATACTGTCAATCACAGGCTTAGCCCAATCCTTAGCGAATATCCCGCTTATCTCCTCCAATAATCTACCGATCAGCTCTCCACCAAGGTGAGCACTCAACTGTTCCCTAGGAATCCCGGTCTTCCTAGACGGATCAGCCATTAAACCGTCCAACCAGCCTGTGAGATGCACCATATTTCACACCATGTATATAGTTAAACAAAAGGGCTTAAAAATGCTACGTCTGACACGAGCTCAAGAAGACCATGAATGGGATATGAAGAAAAACAATATCACGGCTACCAGGAGAGCACCAACCACTGCCAGTATTAAGCCCCACATCCAGTGGTGCGGTCTATCAGTCTTCCCGAAGTCAGCTATATCATCCATCAACATTGCCGTGCCAGTGGCAACCATATCCATCGCGTGAAAGTATGCGTCGTGAATGCTTGACATTGATGCCTTTATTATCTGCCTTATATTATCAACTGCACACACAATGTTCCCAGAGGCAAAGCATTCTACTGTTGCTCTCCAGCTCAACTACATCACTTTACGCTACTGCGATACCACTCTCTCCCTTACCCAGTCTATGATCTTAGATGTGAGCCTAGGGTACTTCCTTAAATAGTTGAGCAACTCCGTCATATTCCTCTTCTCCGCCTGCTTAACCACGTTCTCGTAAGTAAGCTTCTCAAGCCAGTCCCTTCTAATCCTCTTGGCTAATGCTATACCGAGAGACAGCATGCCACCCACAATCCTCTTCGTGTTGTCATCAGCGTTCTCAATCGATGCACCAACATCAATCTTATCCGACAACTCTTCGAGAACCGAGAGAATGTTATCAGCTGTTGGCTCCAGCCTCTTCTCAAGCAACCTGTATTGTACCTCGTCCCAATTAGACGCTACGGTGTACGCGAAGTATTCTATGAAGTTGTTTATGAAGTTGTTCGCTAAGTCGACAACAACATCCTCAAGAACGTTCTTTGACATGCTTGTTACCCTGTTCGCGATATCCCTGTAGTCCATCCAGCACCAGCCTTAGAGATTATTTGCTCTCCTGTTGCTGTTGTACCTGCTCTTGTTTCGGCTGGGATTGCACCTGCTGTTGAGATTGAGCCAGCTGTTGCAACCTAAGCGACAGCGACTTACTAAGATACTCCTTCTGCACGTCAGTTATCGTCTTCACTATTGGTCCGCCAATCTCTTTTATCACGTCTCTTATTATGTTTACTGCAGTCTCCATTTTCATTCTATCCATATTCATTTCCTTCTCAATCTCAGATTTGATCCTCTCCTTGTACTCCTGTATCATCTTGTCCAGCTCTTCGGGAGTTATCTTTTCTACTCTATACCCATACTTCTTCAGCACCTCAGCCATCTGATCCGGATTGAACTCCCTTGCCTCGCTTGTGGTAGCAGGTTTTATCAGGTTGTACTGTTGAGCAAGCTTTATCGTCTCATCCAGCTCCTTAAGTGCCTCAGCGATCATGTTTCTGGGTGCTTGAGGTTGCTTCTTTAACTCCGCTACAGTTGCCTCAAGAGCCTTGAACCTTTCTTCAAACATCTTCTTAAGCTCTTCCAACCCACTCGCATGCGTTTGAGCACTAGTTGCAGGTGGTTGCGACATCTTTGCCTCAAGAGCCTCGATCCTCTTCTCCAATGTCTCGAATCTCTTCAGAACCTCATCCAACGTCGACTTAGCTGACATCTGCTCCTTAAGCGACATCACAAGATCCTTTAATGCCTTAACCTCTTCCTCAAGCCTCTTCGTGTCAGGGTCGTCATCCCTAAGTTCTTTCAAGACCTCTCTTATAGCGATCACATCCGTTGGACTCTGTTGCTTCGGAGGGGATGATATCGCCTCCCTCACAACGTTAACCATAAGCTCCGCCTTAGCCTCCTCAGGCAACTTCTCAAGCAGGCTCTTAAGGGAGTCCAGCCTTGTCGCTAGCTCCTCGTATGATTTCACAACATCCTTCTTAGCGAACAGCGGTTGCAGGATCGTCCTAACCTGTTCTGGAGGCATGTTGTACTTCTTGGATATCTTAGCGACCGCTACCTCCATTAACGGGTTTACTTCACTCAACCATCCCACCTCCATTTCCTGATTCTCCAGACTGGCTAATAAGCTCTGTTGCCATCAGGATCTTATTGAGCCTGTGGCGTTGCTCCTCATCCATTAGAGCTATAGCTATCTCATACCTCTTCCTAAGCTTCTTCATCTCCTCAACTACCTTGGTATACAAGTTGAACAGATCGTCAACCTTGTCCTCAAGTATTGACAGCCTAACCTCCCTGTCCCACAGCTGTTCTTTAATAGACTGCACCTCAGGATACGCCTTAGCCATTGAAATAAAGTTGTATAGCTTCTCAAGAACATAGTTTACAAACTTATCCCTGTCCCCAAAACCCTGTATTATCTCGGGTATCCTGTCAGGGTTTTCACCAGATGCCATCAGCACTGCTATGAAAGCCTCTGAACCTATGTCCAGCATGGCACCCTGAAGCCATGCTAGCTTATCCATCAACTGCTCTACGAGAGGTTTCCTACCCCTCACTTGAACAGTAAATAGCGATGTATCCGACATACCTGTGACCGCTGTCTTGCCCTTGCTAGCCCTAATCGACTCCTTAACCTCTTGGGCAACCTCCTGAAGCTTCTTCATCAGCTCCTCGTCGTACGGGATCCTCTTCGTTTGATCATCCACATCGATCCTTATCTTGTTCTGCCCCTCTCTAAACACCCTTACTTTCTCCTTGGCACTCTTGATGAAGTTGATAATCTCCTCCTCTAGCTCTCCAGACATGCCACCACCATGTCATACTATTATCGGTTGGGGTTAATAAATTGGTATTACCTCTGGTGCACCAGTTGAACAGCTTAACCGGTGTTGCGATTGGTGCACCTGGTACTCGGGGATATTACTTGCCAGTAATATATGTTAGAAGCGTGGCATTAGGTTGCACGGTTCACATCTTTAGAGCGTGGGCTAGCCAGCATCGTTGCTCTAGATCCGCGTAGCCGTGGTCACGCGAGCCAGCTATAAGTCTTAAACCGCGTTCAATCCACTACGAGAGTCGCTGTCAACACACTAATTACTGCCTTCCCCAACCACGCTCATCCACTTGAACGAGTTTAGGGGTACTACCTGTACAAAGTAGTTATTTACCAGCGTGAAGTACCGAGTACAATCTTCCTAGCCAACTCCCTTGCGAGCAGTTGCCTAACCTTCTCCTGTGCCTCCGGCGTCGTCGCCATCGCCCTGGCAAGCTTTGTCGCCCACTCTGACTCGGCTATACGCTTAGCCAGCTCCTCCACTTCTCTCTCAACCTCTAAAGGGTCCTTGCCAAGCTTCGCCAACAATACGACTGCCATCGTAAACAACAACGGCAGGGTCGCCCCCATAAACGACATTACGTTCACTACCGCCGGCTTCTGAGTGGTGCTCATTGAACCACCAGTATAAATTAGGGATAAAAACCTTATATTTGTTAATTACTAATGGTGGGCGGATGGGCGAGTACGGCGTCCACGAGGAGGAGAAGTGCCCTGACTTCAAGTTCTACACTACTGGTCTGGCGATAAGGCAGTACCTAATGGACATGGGCGAGGGGTCGCCGTACGACTTCTACAAGTGCTTCAAGAAATTCAAGCCCACCGTGTCGTATAAGAACGTCGCATACTACTTCTACCTGTTGCACAGAGCCGGGCTGATACAGAGGGTCAGGAGCGAGCCGTCTTCAAGAGGCGGGTTCGACAAGTCAATATACAGAATAGTGCCGGGCAAAGAGGACGACCCGGGATGGCTCCACCCACAGCAAATATTCTACCCGGAGACAAGGCTGGGCGGTAGGAGGTACCGCAGGATCAAAGAGGAGGTAGAGCTGGGTCGTGAGTAAGGAGTGGATGCTTGAGCCAGCCAGGAAGTTCTACGAGTACCTAATACTCAGAGGAAGGTCGCCGGGCACAGCATACCAGAACGCTAGGTACATACATCAGTTCCTCACATGGCTCGGCAAGAAGCCGGAGGAGATAACTAGAGACGACATAATGAACTACGTCATGTACCTCAGGGACGGGCTCGGGTACAGCGAGGGAACAGTGAAAAACAGGTGCCACGCAATATCATCGTTCCTAAAGTTCATAGGTAAGGATGATCTAGCCAAGTGGGTTCCAATCCCGTCGCCCAAGGGCAGAGAGGTCGAGTGGTTGCCCGAGGACATTGTCCTCAGGGTTGTCGACAGAGATCCATACCTCAGGGTCGCATACGAGCTAGCCCTAAGAGTATCCGAGTTGCTCATGCTGAAGCGTAGCGAGTACAACCCGAGAACCGGGGAAATAGTCGTGTACAGGGAGAAGCACAAGGGTAAGCCCAACAGGTACGTGCTTAAGTTGTCCGACGAGGCGAGGGAGATCTTGAACGAGTATATATCAGAGAAGAGGTGCCCGGGCGACAGGGTGTTCTGCATATCGAGGAGGGCAATACAGGACAGGTTCAAGAGGGCTTTGAGAAGGGCTGGTCTCGACCCAAGCAGGTACAGCTTCCACACCCTAAGGCACTCAAGGTGCACCAACATAGTAATCAAGTACATGAGGGAAGGGAAGCCGGTTGACCTGATCACGCTCGCTAAGTTCATGGGTCACCTTGATCCTAGGACCACAATGATGTACATACACATAGCGTCGAGAGCACTAGGGATGGAGACACCTACAGTGGTTATGTGAGAACCAGGCTTGGCGAGGAGTTGTTAAATGAAAAAAACGTATGGTCTTATGTACGAGCCTGGTTCAGTGTGGACGTTACGCTCTACTCGGGTGTTCTACTGAAGGCTGACGCGTAGTTCTTGCTCCACTTCTTCGTCTCGTGTGCTATCCTAATGCCGGACTCGAATTTCGGTCTGTAGTCGGACGCCTTAGTCTGGAATTCCGCCCAAGCCTTAGCTGACTCGCTTGCCCTTACCTCGTCCTCGGGTTTCCTGATGAGTCCCGCTATTTTCTTCACGTAGGCGTCGAACGCGGTAGATGACTTTACATTCGCCTCCCACTTCTTAGCCCTGGATGACGCCTTCTTATACCACTTTTCCTCTGCTAGATCCAACGACATGTCTTGCACCACCTGCCGTTTAATGCTTTACATGTCACACATATTTAAGTGTTTACAACTGTAATTTATCTAGGGTGTCAGACAGTGCAGGAGAGCCCTAGGAACATGGCTAGGTATGCGATGCCCCACCGCATCACACTAAGGCTCGGAGAGTACGAGGTCGCGATGCTCGAGTCCATGTCCGCAATATGGAACTGTAGCAGGTCTGAAGCCATCAGGAGGAGCATCGTGTACACGTTCAGCAAGATAGTCGCCGGGCTGAACAAGCTAGACGAGGAATCAATAGTCAACGCAGTAGAGCTCGCACTCAGCATGTACGATGAGGTGAAGAAGAGGAGGCTGGTCGCCGGAAAAGAGGACCGGAGGAAAAAGACCTAAAACACCCCCCGAAATCCCCGGACCCGAGGACCCGGACCCGTAAAAAAAGAAAGGGGGACCCGAAAAAATGAAATCGAAACTCGCGAAAAAGAAACTTGAAAAAAGAATTAGTTTTCAAATTATTCCTGATTCCCGCGAATCAGGAAAGAGACAAAGTATTACTTTGTTAAAAAACAAAAAAATAAAAATTGAAAGCAAGAATGAGGCGAAAAGTTTATAAGGGTTTTAAACATAAAGTGTTCATGAGGTGAAAAAGAGTGAAGATTGAAGAACTATGTGAAGCGTTCAAGAACGGGGGAAAAGCGAGATCGTATAAGTGTAGGTTCCACGCACACTACCAAGACGAGGTAATAACCGATGGATCTACAACCGTGTGGTATCTGCATGGACATCCAATAGCAAAACTGACCCGCAATAGCAATAGCATTATTGTAGAGCTGTCTACACTAGGATATGACACAGTGACAACTATATCGCGATTGAACTTTATACTGCATTGTCTGGGAATACGCTCGGCTGTGTTCAGGCTGAAGTATAACAAAAAATATATTGGCTATCCTGTATTCAGCTATGTAGTTGTAAACGGCAAAACATACAGAACAAACACGATTAAGATAATCATGAACGGTGAAAATGTTATTGTTGACGAAGACAAGGAAATAGAGTTCATAATGAACAACAAAAAGCTGGAGTACTTGCGAAAACTCTACAGTGTGTATTCAAGAAAAACCGCGGAAATAGATGAAATGTTAAGGCAAATCGAGAACACTAGCGAATACGAGAACTTAATAGCCGATGCTAAAATGCTAATCGATAAAAATGAGCTAGAGAAATTTGGATTACCATACGGGTTATACAAAAAGTATAGCTATGAACACGTTAAAGAACACATAAAAATGCTAATCGAAAAAGCTGATGAAGTCATCGAGAATTTGAAACTAGCCTTAACAACACGAGAACTCTTCCCTTAGCCTAACCTTAAACCTTTTTTTAAGAATTTTCTTTTAGGCGATCGCGTATTAAAACCTACGATTGTATTTTTCCTTAGCGTTCAACTTCTACAGTTAAGTTTATAAGGGTTTTAAACATAAAGTGTTCATGAGGTGAAAAAGAG
>WYEB01000454.1_pt1 | contig 14777 bp, 15 predicted proteins | sample 6343061 | NCBI WGS metagenome assembly WYEB01 (sample SAMN13812332, study PRJNA600296) | hot springs metagenome | biome: ENVO:00000051; feature: ENVO:00002007; isolation source: sediment sample from Evening Primrose shelf | place: USA: Yellowstone National Park, Evening Primrose Hot Spring ... | reverse complement strand
TAAGAGGATTGATGAGGTAAATAGGAGGATTGATGAGTTGGGTAAGGGCATGAGCGAGATGAGGGAGAGCATAAATAGGAGGATTGACGAGACCAACAAAAGAATCGACAACCTATACGACCTACTAGGAAAAATATACGAAGTGCTAATAAAGGGAGCAACCACACAAAGGCAGAAGGCAGGTAAGAGTCAAACATAATCATTTTTCAATATTCTTTTGAAAGTGACCTTACATAAAAGAAGAATAGGTCATTGACCTGAATTAGCTTTTGGGCTGTATGACCGTATTTGCCCAGTTCAACGCCGAAAACCCGGTATTTAAGGCAGGTATGGAGATTTCCGGGCTTGGTTACAAAGACCCAATGCTTAACCATACAATTCACGCTTTGCTTTAATGAGGATTAAGTATTTTCGAATGCGATTAATTAGATTCAATCCTTCAATGCCAATCGCACTGCTGCATTTAATTTAATAACGCTAAAAGTATGGAAGTCGTACGTAATGCGGTTTGCATTAACGAGATGGTAGGTTTAATTTTTAAGGCGCTTATAATAGGTCTATTTGTATGGGTAACACGACTCAGCCCCAGGTTAGGCTTAGGAGGGCTTTGACACTGACTGACTATTTCATGCTTCCCCTTACTGGTATGGTTGGTAGTGGTTGGTTGTTTGCCGCATTAGGTGCCTCTGGTGCTATGGGTCCTGCGGCGATTTTATCATGGATAATAGCCGGCGTACTATTCATATTCATGGTTTTCCCCTTCGCCGAGCTGGGTGGCTTATTCCCATTTAGTGGCTCCCTGGCTAGGTATAACCACTACAGTCATGGTACAATCAGTAATTACCTACTTGCCTGGGCATATGCCCTGGGTGCCATCACCACGGTGTCTGTGGAGGCAGTCGCAATTGTGGAGTACGCAAGCTATTATGTGCCCGAGTTCTGGAACTCCACACTCAATGTATTAACACCGTTGGGTCTATTTACCGCGGCTACATTGATATTGTTGTTCTTCGTCATTCAATTAATTGGTGTTAATATCTTTGGTTGGTTCAATAGGTTCATAACCGCCTGGAAGATATTGATACCGGGACTCACAATAATACTCCTCATAGCCCTATACTTCCACCCGGACCACGTCGTTGGTAAATTACCCGGCGGCTTTGCACCATACGGTTATCCAGCAATCTTTGCCGGCATGATAACGTCAGGCATAGTATGGGCTTACCAAGGCTTTAGACAGGGGCTTGAGTACGCTGGTGAGGGTAAGAATCCGCAGAGGGATGTGCCGCTGGGTACAATATTGGCGTTCATCACGACAATAATACTGTACGTCTTACTCGAGATTGCATTCATAGGTGCCATTAATTGGAAGGCCGCAGGCGTCTCGCCAGGTGATTGGCAAGCCCTCGCCTCGAGTGATTGGGCGGCGCACCCATTTGTTAGTGAGGCTATGGCTACGGGTATACCAATACTCATGGGATGGGCCATATTTTTGCTCGTCGATGCCATCATATCTCCGGCCGGTACATTGGCTGTCTACGTTGGCACTAGTGGTAGGAATTTGTATGGTATGTCTAGGGTTGGTTACATACCCAGGTTCTTCTCCCAGATACACAGGAGGTTCCAAACACCCTGGGTCGCGCTTTTGGTGGCTACGGTGATCGGTATAGCATTCATGGCGCCATTCCCGACGTGGTATGCAATAATGTCCTATTCAACGGTCATGACGGTTTACGGATACCTACAGGTTGGTATATCTAACCACGTACTTAGGAGGGTCGCCCCAGACCTGAATAGGCCCTTCAAAACGCCTGCCTGGTACATATTCTACCCAGTAAGCTTCATCGTAGCCTCATTACTGATTTATTGGTCTGGTTGGTCGTACGTAAACGCCATAATAGCCGGCGTAATACTCGGGTTCCCACTATTACTACTCGGCCCATACAGGTCGGAGATAAGGCTCACGCAGGGTGCAGCCATAATCTTTGCAGTGGCTTACTGGATAGCCACCGCTCTGGTAATTGCCGGTTGGTACCTGGGCTGGTTCTCAGTTCTAGGTCCATTACCATCCTTCGCAATCTACTGGACACTAATCACGTTAATACAGGTACTAAGCCTATTGTACGTATGGCTTAAGTCGAGGCACCCAGACGCCAAGGCAGCCTTTTGGATACCCATATTCAACGTATTCCTCGGCACAATCTCATACATAGGATCATTGGGCCCGCTATCAACACCAATAATCCCATACCCATGGGACTACATAACATTCGCAATACTAAGCCTAATCACATACTTCATAGCAGTACAACTAGGCTACGAAACAAAAGACCTAAAAGAAATAAAACAAAAAGGACTACCCATAGAGTGATGATAAATAAAATAAATAGCCATTAAAATAAATAAAATATTTAATTCGTAGTCTATGTCATATTCATGATAGCTCTAACAGTTGGATTAACGCTTTATGTGGCATCCACAGCCAAGGATCATGAGAATGTGATGAAGCATGTGAGGGCTGGTTGGTGGGTTGTGGCGACGATATTCTCGGCACTCGTATTATCGTTCCTGGGCTCCTTCAGTGTTTTTGAGACGCCGATAATACCGTTCTCATGGGATACTGTGATTGCTGCCCTTGTGGCGCTTGGGCTTTATCTGTATGGTTCATATAGTGGGATACTTACTGAGGACTTGGTTGTCGCATTAAGGGAGATGGGCTGTGTTTAATATACCATAAAAATAGTAATTAAAGCATTTATTAAAATACGATCATATATGTCAGAATTTTGACATAAAAGTAAATAAATTAAGCACTTATTAGTCTAGTCCGTGTTGGGCAAATACCCTACGTTTCCACCGACAGATCCTGGGTTTGAGGATCCACCAAGGCTTAGTAACTACGATGCTATAGTAATTGGTGGAGGTGGCGGTGGCTATCATGGCGCTTTCGAACTTAGTAAGGGTGGTTACAGGGTCTTGCTAATTGATGATAAGGGTAATCTTGGCGGTAATTGCCTATACGAGGGTTGTATACCCTCTAAATCCGTATCAATTGCTATCTACCTGATGGAGAAGCTTAGAAACATACTGAATAGTGTTGGTAATACGGATATAAACAAGGTCAAGATCCTCTGGGAAAACGTGATTGATCATAAGGATAACGTGCAGTACATACGATATCTGCAGCATATAAGGGAGATTAAGGAGCATGAGAATGTGGATTTCGTGAAAGGCGTAGCGAGGGTTGTTGATAATCATAGGGTCGTTGTTGAGGCTATCGATGGATCATGGAGGAGGGAGGTGGAGGGTAAGTACCTGCTCGTCGCCACGGGATCAACGGCGATAAGAATACCAGTACCTGGTGCCGAATTAGCCATAGGTAGTGAGGAGCTTTTTGGTTATAAAACGAAATATAGAAAGGTACCGGATAATGTTGTTGTGATTGGCGGCGGCTACATAGGTGTTGAGGTCGCCTCAGCCCTATCCAGCCTGGGTGTTAAGGTTACCATAGTTGAGATGCTACCAAGAATATTGAGTGGTTGGGACCAGGACATTGTTTCGCAGATTGAGGAAAAGCTTAGGAGCAAAGAAGTTGAAATACTCACGAACTCCAGGGTGGTTGGTATTAAGGAGGAGGCTGGGCAGAAGGTTGTTGAGTACGAGAGAAAGGATGGTAGTAAAGGGTCTGTGGCTGGTTCTGAGGTCATAATGGCTGTTGGTAGGAAGCCCTACGTGGAGGGATTGGACACGTTGGGTATCGTGGATAAGGGGCACGTTGAGGTTGATAGCTCAATGAGGACCAAGGTACCCAACGTGTACGCAGCAGGCGACGTCATTGGTAAGTACATGCTCTACCACTCAGCGGTTAAGGAGTCCGTTATTGCCGCCTGGAACATAATGCACGGCAAACCAATATATGAGATCAACTTCAATGCAATACCAATGACCATATTTACCGAACCAGAGGCCGCAATGGTTGGGTTGAGCGAGGATGCCGCTAAGGCTAGGGGTATAAACTACGTCACCGTCCAATACCCACTGGCTGATGATGCCTACGCCCAAATAATCGGTGTTAGGGATGGTTGGGTCAAGTTGGTAATTGAGAAGGAAAGCCAGAGAATAATCGGTGGTGTTGTTTATGGTGAAGCTGCCTCAATGATAATCAACGAGATAGCCCTAGCGGTGGCCGTTAATGCCAGGGTGAAGGACTTGGCATTACTGCCCCATGCTCACCCAACGATATTTGAATCAATAGATAGGGCTGCAATTAGGTTCTCGCTGTAGCTCCAACATATTCAACGTTCCTCAAAAGCATTACCCTAATAATGACTACTTTAAGGCGTTTGCGGTCCAATGGGTAATGAGCAATAACACTTTTATAATTATAAGTGCATTTTTGTGAGGATTTCTGAGGCACCGTGGTCCTCAATTGAGGACATTTATAACTCAATAGTTAATCATCCATTTATGAGGAGTCTTGCTGATGGTAGCCCTGATATAGAGAAGTCTAGGTTCTACATTGTCCAGGATCACATGTATCTGGACGGGTTTATTAGGGCGTTGGCTGTGAATACCTGTTTTGGGACCCGGCTTACAGACTGGAGGGTTGGACCTAGTCCCTCCTCACCTTAAGTTATTATCTAAGTCACTATTCTCTATTGCCTAATAATAATGGTAGGGATTATTCGAAGGATTCTCTGCCATGATCACTGTCCCAATGGTACTTTCGTGATCGTTACAGCGACGATTATCTAAATGGTTAAGCTATGTGGGTATTAATATCGAGAAACTGGTGAGTGCTTTATTAGTGAATTGGGAATTGCTTATTCATTAATTAAAAATAACGCGATCAGTACTTAATTAGGCATGAGTATCCACCGCAATGAGCTCGGGTAGGGTTTGGAAATGCTATAGGTGCGGTAAGGATGTAGTACCTGGAATGAGGTTCACTTTCACGAGGAATGGCGCAATACATTGGGAGTGCTTCAGGCTCAACGTTAGTGAGGCGTTTAAGGGTTCCATACCTGAGGATGTCAATGTGCTAATAGAGCTTATGGATTACCTGAACGAGGGCATTGTAAGGCTTAGGGAGTTGGAAATGAGGGCTTTAAGTGATGGTGTTAGGGAGGGCATTATAAACCGTAGGAAAATACTGGAAGGCGAAGCTGCCAGGGTCATGAAAGATCTAGAGAGCTTATTGGGTAGTTATGGCATTAAGTACTAATGTTCGTGGGCGCATGCGATATTAAATTATAGTAGTGGGAACGTTTAAATTCCAGATAATTACTGATTTATCCGTGAGTGTGGAGTCCTACAGCAGGATTAGGAGTGTTTATGCCAAATTGAATAACATGTTCTTTAAGTACGAGGACGAGGTCGTAGGAACACTAATGGCCACCCTATCCAGGGAGAACTACCTACTCATTGGACCTCCAGGGACTGCGAAGACCACGCTTGTGTATGCCTTATCGAAGCTCTTGAACGCTAGGTGGTTCTATAGGCAGTTGACGAAGTTCACGGACCTTGAGGAGATATTGGGGCCCATAAACATAGCCAAGCTTCTCGATGGTAAGATTGAGAGGATATACACAAACTCCATAGTAGAGAGTGAGTTTGCGCTATTGGATGAGATATTCAACGCATCCAGCGCAATACTCAACACACTACTCTCAATACTCAACGAGAGGGTAGTCTATGACGGTGAGAAGGTGGTCCCCGTCAAGACCTGGACCGTGTTTGGCGCAAGCAATAGGATCCCAGATGAGGAGGAGTTGCAGGCGCTTTATGACAGGTTTCCAATCAGGGTATTCACGGAGTGGGTTAGTCCCGATGATACTGAGCCATTGATTGTTAAGGGTTGGGAGTTGAGGATGGATTTAGAGAGGATTGAGCCGTTGGCTACGATGGATGACGTCCAGGTTGTCAATAAGGTGATCACGCAGTACGTCTATGATCACATAAAGGACATATCTAAAGTCATCAGTCCAATAATCTCGAACTATGTGGAGCACATACCAATTAGTAATAGGACTAGGGTTAAGGTGCCCATGTACGTAACCACATACCTACTGCTTCACGGTATTGATATAGGCAGGACAGAATTAACACCAGCATTGCTCAGGGTCGGGACAATAAAGGTCCTCAAGTACCTAGTTAGCAATAAGGACCAGTTAAGTGAGTACAACTCCTTCGCCACGGTCCACATGCCAGAGGACCTCCTAAGATTAAGCGAATTACTAAGCGAGGCAAAGGCGCTCATAAACAATGAGGTTTATGATGAAGCTAGGCAGAGAATAAACGATGCCAGGGAACTACTTAATCAAATAAGGAGTAAGTGGGATAATGTGATGGTTAGGCTGTACACGGAGGAGATAAACGAGATGGAGGAATTATTGAAGAGACTTGAGGAGGCATTAAACATTGGAAGAAGATAAATGTAGCAACTCACGGGATAATCTAATCACTAATTCGAACAGCTTAGGTGGTGCGTTGTAAAGCCTCATGTCAGTAATCACATCGCTGATCAATTCCGGAATACCCTCAACATTTACATCCGAACCACTAAGACTTTGAACTTCATATAGAAGAATTCTCAGGTAGAGGTATGAGATAACCAGGAACCTGGTCCTAAAGTCATCACCAGCATCGGGAGGGCATTTAAGTGGCTTTACATCATCACATAGTGGCTCGATGGTGAGTCCAAGATCACGAACATAATTCATCAAAAGTTCTGGGTTCCTAACCATGGACCAAAACACCTCACGAACATTAACCATACAAAATCACGGAAGCGGCTTTTCCCTCATAAGCCTAATCGCATCATCCATAGTGAAAACGCGTCCACGCCAATTAATACTGCTGGTGAATGCGGTCTTCATGATGGCTAGCCAGGAGAAGTAGACGTTAATTATAGAGGCTAGGGCAAGTAATATTGTGTATTGCTTCGTAATCTCTTCATGATAGAAATCATTCAATTTCCTAATCTCATTAACCCTAACGTAATCCTTAACAACACCCAATAGGTAGGGGGTTACACCAAGGATTAATAGGTATGGATTGATTATTGACAGCGCTATCGCTATAGGTAGTGTGATCACGTATAGGGTATACGATGCGGCATAGAGCATGAAGCCCCTAAACCCATAAACCCTAACGTACCACAACTGCCTAACGGCCCAGGAAAAGGCGTCACGTAGACCTACATCCTCAAGCGTCAACACCAGGGACTCTGGAACGAAGGCTATGCCAAGACCCTCCCTATGTACGAAATGGGTAATTACATAGTCATCACTCAGGTAGTTGGGTAGGTAATCACGGATAAACCACTTATCAATCAACCATCTCCACACGGCTGAGGAACCACCCCAAGTAAACCTAGCCACAGGATTTTGCATTGCGGTGATACCAATCATGTTAAAACTAGCCCTTAATAAGGATCCTAAGCCAAGACGCCTAAGTGGTAAGTAGAATCTGTATGTTGTTGATGCACCAACCCCCTTCATCACCAACCAACCCACTAAATTCCTGAGCCATTGCCTATGAACACGCGCATCACTATCAACGAAAACCACAACATCACCAACAACCCTCCCCAAACCATACGCCAAGGCCTCACCCTTACTACGACCACCCCTATTAATCAAAACCTCAGCATCAACACCAGAACCCCTGAGTAACTCGGTTATTACACCGTATGCCGGGTCATCCTCACTATCAAGGACGAATACGTACTTCCTAGGGCCAGGATAATCCTGGTCAAGCACACTAGCCACATTATTCCTCAAATCCTGGTCCAAACCCCTCACGGGCATTATAACGGTCACACTCGGTAGGGGATTCCTTAGAGGAAACCCATTACTCGACCTACCCCTCCAAAACCTAACCTCGAAAATCAATGATAACATAGAGGACAATATGGCGGCAATTAGGATAAGTATTCCAAAGATGAGTAGTGCATAAATTAGTAAATTCATGGGATTTGATGGGAGAAGCCGTATTTTAAAGTTGACCTACTTACCAAGCAACGCCCTAACAACAGCCGCAAAATCCTCCTCACCCAAACCAAGCCTCTCAGCAATCCTATAGAACTGAAGGGCTAGGGATGCCATCGGTATCGGTATGCCCCTCATTGAAGCCTCCCTCATCACTATATCCAAGTCCTTACGCATATGCTTTAAGGCAAACTTGCCCCGTTCCCCTCACTTGGCCTCGGGGTTTCTCCTCACCAATCAGCCCCCTACGCCGTCGGGCAAATGCCCCCACCCTCAGGGTGTCATTTGCTCACTGCCCACGGGGCTGGGTCTTGGACCACCCCCTTCACCGGATTCCCCTCGGGCAGGCGGTCAGTGTCAAAACCGGGTTGGGGTATTTAAGCTTTTTGGGAAATTTTGGGTTTTATTCTCAAAAGATTTATTAAGTGGTTTTCTAAGGGTTTGGTGTATGACTAGGGTGGTTTTCTTTAGGGGTTCGATTGAGGTTTTGAGGAGGGGTGGTAAGGAGTATGTGAGGATTTACGTGTACTCCGACGCGGGTGGTAGGAGGCTTGTGCGGTATGCGAATAAGGAGGTGGAGGGAATGGTGGTGGTTGAGGATGAGGGCCCACAGGACACTACTGATTAGGTTGCCTAGGGATAAGTGTGATGCTGATTACATAAGGAGGTTGATGGCTTTAGCTAATCTAGCCTACCGTGGCTTTGAGGTTTGGGTGCCGGATGTTCCTAGAACCATTCAGCATCAGCTTTATGGTTTCAGAGACTTCAAGGATAGTCTAGTTTTTGGAACCACACCGAAGAGGTGGTTTACAAAGACGTGGGTTCCATTGAAGACACTAAGGATTTACGCCGATGGCACCAGAAGGGGTGCAACAGATGCCTTAGTAATTCTGGACCTTAGGAGCAATGTCATTAAACTACGTCAGGTCTGTAAGAGTGAGCCTAAGTATATTGTTGAGGTTCCAATGCCGGGGTGGGTTGTTGAGAGGGTAAGGGAGGGTGGTGATGTTAGGTACGCAATGATTGGTTTAAGAGGTGAGGAGCCCTACCTAGCCCTAGTGGCTGAGAGGACTATTGAGCCTTATCAACCAAGTGGTTATAGGCTTGTTGTTGATGTTAATGCTTGGAAGTATGGTATTGCATGGGGTCTTGTAAAGAACGGTAAGTTAATAACGTGGAGAACTGAGGGGCCAGGCACGTTCTTAATAAATACTCTCTACCACCAAGCCGTGGATAGGGAGAGGAAGGCAGGCAAACTAAGGAGGCTGGGTTATGGAGACACTGCTGTGGTGAATAGGGTTAGGAGACAAGCATTCACGAGGAGAAGTAGGATTTACAGGGTCACTAGGGATAAGGCCTACTTCCTGGCGAGTAAGCTCGTTAGAAAGGCGTTGAAGTATAAGGCGTCGTTAGTCATTGACGACGTGACTGAGGAGTCAAGGAGGGAGTTGCTTGAGGAGGGGTTGCCGAGGGATGTGGTTAAGCTATTGATGAGCAACTTGAAGAGGTTTGTTCATCAACTAAAAACCCTAGCCAAATGGTACGGCGTACCATATGAGTTCAAGAGGCTACCAAGCACGATATGCCCAATATGCAAACACGAACTAACCCAAGAGGAAGGAAGGATAATGATTTGCGAAAACTGCGGATTCAAAGCACCAAGGGACATGGTGCCTATGTACTGGGTAATATAATTCGCTGTTTAAACTAGCCAGTGGGCTTCACGTTTTAGTAATGCAAACTGAACGGAAAAATCACCACTAAGTATCTTCGGAACCTTCAACTCAGAGGTCGGTGACCTGGCACTCGATAACCTAGTCAAAACATCAGTAATTACAGAATCACTCAAACCAAACCCCCTACCTAAATTAATGACCTCAGCCAGGGCAACAACGTAAGAACCGAGAAGGGCATTATTTATCAACTTCGCATAAAGCCCATAACCATTAGGACCAATGTGAATTATCGTCTTAGCCGTATGCTGAAGAACATCCCTAGCCCTATTGAAAGCCTCCTCAGAACCACCAACCAAAACAACCAACTCCCTCCTCTCAACAGCCACGGAGGTCCCAATGACTGGCGCATCAACCATCTCGCCACCCCTAGACCTAACAAGGTTCGCAAGCTCAATCGATGTACTCGGCGATATCGTGGACATATCAATAACCAACGAACCACCCCTCAAACCAGCCAACACACCACCCTCACCAGCTATGATGGACCTCACGGCATCATCATCACTAAGCATTGTGATAACCACATCAACAGACCTCGCCAAATCGGCAGGGGTCTTGAAGACCTCAACACCAAACTCCCTACCAAACCTCAACGCCTTATCAACACTCCTATTATAAACACCAACCAACAAACCATCATCCCTAAGGTTCTTAGCAATCCTCCAACCCATCACACCCAAACCCGCAACACCAACCCTAACACCACCCATACCTCAACGCTTAAAGCCGGCTAAATTAAAAACCAATCCAGTATGGCTTCCTAATATTCACAATAAACTCACTGCTATACCTAAACCCAACACTAAACACAGACCAGCGGCTCACAAACGCATTAACAAGCAAGAACAAAATCCAAACCTACCGCTTAAAGTATGGAAAAAGAAGGATGATAGCGGGGCCCGCCGGGATTTTGAACCTGCCTCTTGCGGTTGTTGTGCCCTGGGTTTTATTAAGTAACTGACTAAATCTTCACGTTAGTACTACCCTCGGTAATTTCTCGATTATTTTTCTCGGTACGTGCTGCATGATTAGGTGCTTGTTGTGGTTGTAGTTGCTCTTCATTAGTATTGCGTGCATTGCTGGCGTCGCCGTTTTGTGCTTGATCCAGAGTGGCTTCTTGAGTTTGTCAATAACGATCAGCCTATGTATGGCGTGTAAATAAGCGATGTTCCTAGGCATATCGTAATCGTTGCTTGCCTTGAGCAGAGCAATGGTTGAGTCTTCGTAGTGCCTTATAAATCTAGTTGTTAAAATAACTGTTGGGTGTGGGGTGGTTTGGTTGCTTGGGTGGTTGTTGACGTATAATGGCTTGGACTGCGGGTTATGGCACCTTGTACATGAAAAGTGCATGGAGGCGGAATTATGCAGTGAGTTAGCCAAGATGCTCATGAGTGAATTAAGCAGGCACAGGTGCTTCGACAATGCACCTAGGTGAGTGCTTTGCTGTGGGTGGGTTTAAAATCAATGGGCCGCCGAGAGTCGGCAAAGGCTCGATGACTAGCAAGGAAGTCTCGGATACAAGCAACGAAACCTCCCTGTCTCGTCCCACCCAGGCGGGGAGGATAGAAACATGCACGGAGTTAATAAGCAAGGCAATGAAATGCCTAGAAAACAACGACAAACAATGCGCCACGAAGCTCATTGAGGAGCTGGTTCGAAACCAATGCCACAACGGCAACGCAGTTGGCAAGGAGGTTGCTGATGAGGTCAAGCGTGTGTTTCATAATTTATGGTTAGCACACGAAAAATGTAGGTGTGAGTTGTTAAACACAGTTAAGAGTCTTAATGTAGCGAGGAATTGGATTCAGGAAGCGTTGAATACGAACGCAAAAACAATCAATAAATGGCTGAGGAGGTGCGGAATCGAGTGGGCACCGAACAAGACGATGGCCAAGATTATTGAAGAGATTGAGAGATTGATGAAGAGGTTGGGTTGGAACAGGGTTGAAATGTGTAAGAGGTTATTTGAATTCATCGGTATCGACGTTAAAAAGTATGAAAAATATGGCATAAAGTTGTGTGATTGGCTTAAAGACCTTAAGGAGCTAAGAGATTTGAAAAATGCCTATTGGTTTGGGATGCGATGTAGTGATATGCACGTAAGAAAACACGGAAAAGCCATCGAGTTGAAATTAGAGACATCGAACAGTATAGACGCAATCTTTTTCCCAGCGTTGCTGAGCGCGGTGAAGACTCCCCACTTAACAATCAGGCTGAGGAGAAGGAAAGTGCGAGGGATGAGATATGTAACCGAGTGGATCAGTTTAGGATATTATATAGAGATCAGTGATGATGAGTGGATATGGCCGATTAAACTAAATCCCGATGAAATTAGGAAAATACTCAGTGATTTTGATGATGAGAAAATAGAAAGATTTTTAGCAGCAATCCTTGATGGCGACGGGACAATAACGTATGAATATGATGACGAAAGCGATTATGTTCGTGTAGAAATCGCAATGTCAAAAGGAATAATTGATGTATTAAACGAAATAATTACTAGAAGATTTAATGTAGTTGGTCACGTTTACAAAGGAGCGGCTGATGTCTTATCATTTCACAATGAAAATGCGGTTAAGCTGCTCAGGCGGGTGGTGCGATATATGCACCACCCGCTGAGACGTTTAAGAGCGGAGTTAATTCTGATGTATTATGACAAGAAAATAAATCGTGCGCAGCTTTTAGAGTTGTATACTCCAACAACGTATAGGCGCGGAGCACCAGACATAAAGAGGAATAGCGGCTTGGATGTCCTCGTCCGAGCGGCCCCACAAACCCACACCCACGGGGGTTAAAATTCTCCAAACCAAACCGAGGAATAAGAGCAAAGATCTTGGTAGCGGGGCTGGGATTTGAACCCAGGACCTCGGGGTACCCCAAGGGTTGCCCCCTTATGAGCCCCGCAGGCTACCAGGCTACCCTACCCCGCTGTGGCTTCTGTTTCTTCATCATCATTTAAGTCTTTCTCTGTATGTTCACTCGTATGGATGCTTTATTGTGTCTTAATGGTTGGGTTTATTAACTGGAATTGAAATAAGCAGTTGTACTATGTCAACACCACAAACTCAATGGATAATACTCTCGATGGTGTTCCTAGTACTTGCCGCCGTGTTTGGGACCCTGTGGTTCATTACGAACCAGAATTACACCACCCTGCTGGCGTCGTATAATACGTTAAAGGCTCAGTACGATAACCTACAGACCCAATGCAATACGTTGCAGGCGGAACTTAATAACTTACAATCACAATATAGCTCCTGCGAAACACAGCTCAATAACCTCCAAGTACAAAACACACAATTAAAGCAGGAACTTCAGGGCTGCGGCCTTACAACTACGTTGCAGGTGCAGGCTGTTGGTTTGACTGGTGTTAGTTCGGGCAGTGCCAAATTGACGCTGCTCATTAGCAACCCATCGAGTGGTGGTATTGGGATTAATGGGTTCACGCTGGGTAGCCTATCATGCGTATTCAGCACACCAATCCAGATACCAGCCGGCACACAGGGTGAACAAATCACAATAACACTAACAATCAGCGGTGGTGCCTTCACCGGCGTATCCGGCGTAACTGGCAGCAACGGCATAACTGCAAGTGGCATAACTGCGTCGTGCAGTGGGAGCCAGACCGCCGCCGTTGGCATTCAATACAGCGGTTACATAACGACCGTTAGCGGCCAGACATACCCATTCACAGTAACAGCAAGCTCATAATCGTTATTGTGAAATCCATGGGAAACGCTTTTAAGCGCCTATGATAATTTGACTTCGGGCCCGTAGTCTAGCTTGGTTAGGATGTCCAGGGCATAACGCCCGCATAGGCCTTACGAGCGGGAGGTCCCGGGTTCAAGTCCCGGCGGGCCCACCATGAACTTTATTTCATGTTTTTATTTTGAATTTGATATTTGAGCATTGTTTTATATCGCCATAGTGCATCCGAACTAGCCCAGCCATTAACCTAGTAAGTGATGTATGTGTTTTTGCTGCACGCTGAAATTAATTAGTGAAAATTGGCTCTTTGATAACTTCATAGTATTTATTTAGAGGAAAACAGCGGAGAGGTGAAGCAATACATGCTATGGACGACCACGCGATAATGAGCGGCAAACCTCGTCCTTTAGGGTGGGGTTGTCTTGCTTCGTGGGTTTTTGGGCGGTGTGTTTATTAACCTTGGCTTTGTTGTTTGTTTGTGTCCTCCCTCGGTGAATTCTTTCAAGGTGGGGAGCGGGGGCCGACTTCTCCCGCAATACCGGGGGAGGGTGTTTATCCTGTTGAGTTCTCGAACAGGAGGACTAACGTGGTTAGGCTCCTACCAAGCGGTGCTCAGGAGAGGAGGTTGAGGAGGTTGGCTGATGCCTGTGCTAGGTTGTGGAATGAGTTGAATTTTGAGAGGAGGCAACAATTCTTCAGCGGTAAGGGAGTGGACTTCAGGGGTACATGGAGTAAGTATTACGAGAAGTACAGGGGTGTGCTTGGTGTTAATGCCCAAGCCGTAATGCAGAAGAATAATGAGGACTGGAACTCATTCTTCTCATTACTGAGGTTGAAGAAGGAAGGTAAGCTTCCTCCACACATGAGACGTGTTTCACCGCCAGGCTATTGGAAGGATAGGGATACTGGAAAGAGAAAGCTGATAATCGTAATTAGGCAAGACAGATATGTTGTGGATGAACAGAGACGTGTTATCATCCTCAAGGACTTCGGCATGGAGATAAAGTTCGCTGGGAGGTTGAGGTGGTTTGGTAAACAAGGTAGGCTTGAGATAATCTATGATGATGCCAAGAATGCTTGGTATGCCCACATACCAGTCGAGGTCGGCGTTGAGGAAACAAGGACTGGTAAGAGGAGTAAGCACATTGTGAAGGGTGAGAGGAGGGTGATTCAAATTGAATCACCAAAGGGAAACGAGGTCGCATCTATAGATTTAGGCATAAACAACCTAGCCAGCGTGGTTGTAAGTGATGGTACGTGGATTCTGTACAAGGGCATAAGAACAAAGGAGGACTACTTCTACCTACAAAGGAGGATTGCCGAGATCCAATCCTTGAGGGAT
>WYEB01000453.1_pt1 | contig 14783 bp, 18 predicted proteins | sample 6343061 | NCBI WGS metagenome assembly WYEB01 (sample SAMN13812332, study PRJNA600296) | hot springs metagenome | biome: ENVO:00000051; feature: ENVO:00002007; isolation source: sediment sample from Evening Primrose shelf | place: USA: Yellowstone National Park, Evening Primrose Hot Spring ... | reverse complement strand
TCCATTCTTTACATTTTATAAAATCTGCAACCAATTTATGGGAATTTTCATATTCTTCAGAAGATATTTCACTTATTTTATATACACCTCTATGAATATTCGCATAATATTTTTCATAAACCTCTTTTATTTTTTCAATAACTTGTCTAGGTTTTTGAGTTGTTGCAGTATTATCAAAATATACTAAATTTGGGTTATTTTCAAAAATTGGAAAATCTTTTCTTATCTCTTTTGGATTTATCATAAACTTAATTTATACAAAACCCTTATATTTTTTAATTATATTCTATCATAATGAAATATAGTATAAATAAACTTTGTGGAATGAATAATTTATCTGTAAGGTTTGATAAAGAATTTGATAATGAATTTATTAATAAATTAATAAGTATATTAAATAATTTTGAGATAAAGGAAAAAAGTAATGATTCTGTTTGGTTAAAATCAGAAGAAAAAGATGTATTAATATATAAATATGGAGAAATAGTATTCCTAGGTTTTTCTGAAGATGATGTTAAAAATATTTTAGATAAGGTTTTAGAATAAATGCTTATATAATATTTATTTCTAAGATATATTATCCGCATATATTTCCATCTCATATTTTTATTAAAATAGATTAAGTTATTTACAAAACTAAGATACAAGATTTATAATTATCAGAATGTTTCTAAAGTTTATGATACAACTATTTAGAGGAAATATTGAGGGAGAGATTAAAAAAATAAATAAAGATATTAAAGAGCTTTTAGAAATATTTAGAGAACCTAGAGATCCCTTTGGGTATTTGCCTGATAATAAAAAAGCTAAAAAATTGTTAAAAAACTTTTAAAAGAAATAGAAAAATATAGAAAATTATTGAGTAAACAATATGGCCATAACTTAAATAATTTCCGATATATCGATAAATTAGAAGATTCTATTAATTGTCTTCTTAGTATATTGGAAAGAACTCACAGACTACACAAAGTACTACTGGACTCTGATATAGCAGAAGCTAAGAAATGGTTGGAAGAAATATATAAACTTTGGAATATTATAAACAAGCTTCAAAAATATAATTCTTTGTAAAATTTTTTATTTAATTATAAAATAAATAAAAAACTTTAAACTTACTGTCTTTAAATCTAAGAGGCAGCCAATGTTGCTTGAATAGATATACCATTATATGTAAATGTAAATACATAATAATAATTTGCAGTCTTCCAATTATTAACTATATTTACTGGACCTGAACAAGATAATAATAATGTAGCTTGTTGACCTGGTGGAATTGGAGATTTTCCACTTACTACCGATGCAGTACATGAATCTGTATTACCATCATATGTAGCATTTGAAGCATAATATTCTGCAGCTGTTATAATTAAAGTATTATTATTAATTGGTACATTCCCATTATTGTATATTATTGCATATATATTACCACTAGAAACATATACTTGTGGTACACTAAAGGATGTTACTTGTGTAGCTTGATTAACCTGACTTGAAGTAGCTCCAGTTAATGAAGAAAACATTCCAGATAACCATGCATACATTAATCCTGCTATTGCTACTGTCATTACAATTAATAATATTGTTGCAATAACTGGAGATATACCCTTCATAAGTAATTTAGTAGAATATTGATATTTATAAATTTTTGACTATAAGAGTATTAGTTTACTATAATAAATAAAAATCAAAATTTAATAAAGGATAATTGAATTAAATTAAGAAGGACCCGTAGCTCAGCATGGATAGAGCGACGGCCTCCTAAGCCGTAGGTCGGGGGTTCGAATCCCCCCGGGTCCGCTTAATTATTGACTTAAATTTTTATAATATCTTAATCCTAATAAAAACAGAGAAGAAACTATGTATACATAAACCATTGGCATAAAATCTGTAACATAATATGTAAATATTGTTGTATTACCTAAGAAATATACTAAGAAAAATCCTAAATAAATTGATAATGGATATAAATAAGAAACTGTAACTTTTTTATCTTTTAATATAAATATTAAAGGTGTTAAAATTAGCCAGAATATTATAATATAATTATTTACTAATGCATGAAAACTATTTAAATAAAGATTATTTCCATTATATGTTCCTAAATCAAATGGATGAATATTTAATAACCATTGAAATGGTGAAGAAATCTGATTTGGAGCATTTACAATATGACCAGACGTAATATCCCATTCTAATGCGCCTAAAAAACTTTGATTAAACCAACTAAAAAATCCAAAATATATAATTAATGGAAGATTCAAAGATAAATATACTAGTAATGGTAATAAAATTACATAAATAAATCTTTTTATTCTACTTATATTAATTCCCTTAATATAATATAAAAATGGAAATATTAAAAATGCTCCGGGAAATTTTGAAGAAAATGCTAATCCAAAAGATATTGATGATTTTAATATATCATCTTTTATTAAATAATACAATGATAATAAAGAAAAGAATGATACATATATATCTAACATAGCTATTCCATGCATTACCCATATATTTGGATCAGAAATAATTAAAACTGAAGTAATTATTCCTGCAATATTTCCAAATATATTATTACCAACAATTTTTCTAGTTATTAAAAATGATAAAATTATTATTAAATCTCCCAATATCCAACTAGGAATTCTCCAAACCCAATAATTATATCCTAAAAAATATATAAAGATACCAATAATATATTTTGCTAAAGGTGGTTGTTCAAGATTAAAATAATTTGTTAGATCTTTTCCTGAGGGAAATGGAACAGTTTGATTTATATTTAAATGGAATATTTTTGTCATAATATTATATGAAGATGGAGCATACCATACTTCATCTGAAATATATGAATTTATAGGATAAAATACAGAAACTGTTTGATAAGTGTAAATTAATAATAAAATACCTAAAATTATATAAAAAGGATATTTTTTTATGAACCCATATAATTTATTTATTATTTTGTTTTTCCTTAAAATATCAATAATCTTAAATAAATTTTTCATTATTGATCTATCTTAAAAAAATTTAAAAAGTTAGATTATTTATGATAAACTTTCTATATAAACTTCTGGCATAATTCCATATGGTGGATATGTTCTTCCAACAACCCAATATATGGATTGAGAAGACTTTGATACAGAACCGTCTCCAGAACCAATAGAAAAGTAATCTCCAGATAATAAAGCTTTATTAAATTCTATTAAGGATGTTTGATTTGTATTTTCCAATGTTCCTAATAAAGAAATTGGTGGAATATTGTTTAATAAAAGGTATCCTGCCTGTGCATATGCATTACTATCATTACAAAAATCAACTAAAAAGTATGAATAAACATATGATTGATTTTTATATATAAATGGCCCTTTATATAATTGAACATCAAAATCCCCCATATATGAAATATATAATCTTGGATGTAAGAAGTAATATTCATATTGTACAAATATAGAATTATATAATGCAGGAGTAGATCCTCCAAACTTATTTGCTCCTGCCGCAAATACAACGGATTTTCCGCCATACATTGAAATTACATTTGCATCAGCTTCTCCATTATAATACCATCCTTCCTCAACAATTATTGGTATATTTGGAATATTTCCATTATTTGGAGGTTCTATATATGATCCTTGTGCTGATGAATAATTTAACATTTCAATTCCATTAATGGTTGGAGTTGGGAAATAATTTCCTTTTTCAACATTTAAGATCCAATTATCTTTTGTATCATAAAACCAACCGTAGAAATCAAATACAATCTGTCCATTATCATAAATACTTAAGGGTCCCCAATCATAATTATTATATACATAAGATGATATACCAACATAGGGAGAATATTTTTCATAATAATTTTCTCCTTCTGATCCTATATACATATAAATTGTAATATTTGAATATGGAGGAATTGAACTTGGCAATTTTACCCACCAAATAGAATAATTGTTATAATATCCAGCAAACCAGGAAGGTAAAATTGATCCTGTAATATTACTTAAATTTGTAAAGAAGAAAACATTTGATCCATTTTCATTTATTCCATATTCATTCATTATAGAGCTATTTATATATATTTCTTGCTGAAATGGTGAAAAAACTGTACAGTTTGTTGGATTATATATTAATAATTTTAATATTTTTCCACTACTATATGTTTTACTTTGATAACCAAAATAATATATTATTCCAAAAATTATTACAACAAAAACTAATAATATAAATAAATTTCTCATATTCATAAACTAAATATTAATAATAACCTTTTTAAACAATTCGCTATTTTATATTAATAACAGCAGGCCCAGAATTCCTGCTAAAGATACTAATATATAATTTATTTTCTCAGAAACTATTAAGGTAGGTGAAGAAGATCCCAGTACAACATCAAACTGATAATTTGCATATCCTATATATTGTCCATTCACATAAACAGCTATATCAACATTTGTTAAACCTGGAGATAATACAAGCATATTAAATGGCACTATTGTTGAACTATTTGGTTGCAAAGGAGATGATATAGTAATATTATTTAATGATGTCAATGGTATATTATTATATGATAAAATTACACTATTTCCAATAATATTGAATACTAAAGTTATATTATTGATTGTTGCATTACCAGAATTTGTTATATTCAAATAAAATGCTACATTTCCAGACTGTACAGGGAAACTAATTGATCTATAGAAAGTTTGATTAATAGAATCTATACTCAAGATGCCGTGCAAATATAAAATAGAACTATATATGAGAGTAGTAGTAGTTGTAGTAGTTACATAATTCGTAATAGTTGAGGTAGTTGTAACTGTAGTTGTTGTATTTTGAGTACTAGTAATTGTGCTCGTAAATGTTGAAGTAACTGTATCTGTTACGGTTGTAGTATTTGTTTGGGTGCTAGTTACTGTTGACGTATAAGTTGCTGTTGTAGTGATTGTAGATGTAGAAACTGTTATAATAGTTGTTTGGGTGTTAGTTATTGTAGTAGTGACTGTAGTATATGTAGAAGTAGTTATTATAGATGTACAAAATTCGTCACATTCGCCTCCTATATAACAAGAAGTACATACAAGGTTACCACCATTGTAAGTAAGAGTAGAACACTGACTATAAATAACATTAAATATTTTTAGAAATAATATTAAAATCAGTATCAATTCCAAAATCTTTCTTATTTTATTTATATTTTTTAAAATCATTTTATGATTGAACTAGATAATAGTAAGTTTGATTTGCCGTAACAGTCGAAGTTAAAGTAGATGTTGTAGTTGTATAAACAGTTGAAGTAGTTGTAACTGTAGTTGTAGACGTTGTTGTTGTTGTTACTGTACTAGTGACTGTAGTATATACTGTACTAGTGACTGTTTGAGTGCTAGTTACTGTTGTATAAACTGTACTCCATATAGTGCTTGTAGTAGTTGCTGTTGTATAAACTGTACTAGTGACTGTAGTTGTAGATGTAGCAGTAACTGTAGATGTAATAGTTGTTGTTATAGTATCAGTAGTTGTTGTACCACTCACACAAGTCTGTGCAGAATATACAGAATATACAGATAATAAATAAACAAAAATAATTATAAACATAATCAGAATTTTATATAGATTATATAATATAATTCCCTTATTTTTAGTTTTATCAAACATTATAAAAATATTTTTATATAACATAATTTATAAATCTTTCATTATTTTTTTATAATCAAATAACTAACTAAACCAGCAACTATTACTAAAACTATTATAACTTTTATTTCTGTATTATAATTAGAAGAAGAACTTGTTGTTTGATTTGTTAAATAATATGTATAACATATATTTGAAAGATAAGTTAATCCATTTATTTCTTTTTGATATGTTAAATTAAAACATAAATCTTCTCCATTTATCATTGGAACATTGTCATAAATATAAATATATTCAGTAGAGTTATACATTAAATTCCCTATATTAATTGAATCTTGAAAATTTTGATTATCAGAATATATCGTCAGTCCGACATTATATAGATTATGATTCTTATTATCATTCGGATATGTAGATAAAATTACCAATAATGTTCCATTATTATTTAAATATATTCCATTAAAAGATAATGACCTTCCATAAACATAGTAAGGTATAATGTATAGATCTTGTAATAAATTATTAGAATATACTTCAATTAAAATATAGTATATTCCAGAGTATAGATTTGATACATTAATATTTTCTATGTAAATATAATTATATCCTTTATTTAATTCTACATTAAAAGAATTATTGTATATTGCTCCATATAATATAGCATCCCAACTAGCAAGTTTAATATTTATTGTTGCATTAGTATTATATAATGAATATAAACTTAAGTTTAAATTTAATATCCCATTATTATTTATTAATTCTGTTTGATTCCTAACAATACTAATCCATGGATAATTACCAATATTAGGATTAATTATGTAAATTTTTTCATATATTGGTGTAGAAAAATTGTTTGGATTACCTATCATATGTTTTGTAGCTGTATATAAATAAAATAAAAATTCATAATTTCCTGAAGATATATTTTCTGGAATTTGATATGAAAAATTTACTGTATAATTTTCATATGGAAATAAATTTGATATCATCTTTAATTCTGCAAATAATACTTGAGTACCGAATGAAGAATTTTCTTTAACTAACATTATTCCTAAAAATATTTGAGGATAATAATACGGATCATTATTTTGTATTAAAACATATCCAGTAATATTTTGTCCAGCTAAAAATTCTCCATTATATAAATATGGAGTAATTGAAATATTCGGAATATAACTTTGATTACTATAATAAATTTGATAGGAGAAAATATTTCTAGTTAATAAAAATATAAAGAAAGATAATAAAATTAATAATATTTTTTTATTCATATATTATCCTTAAAGAAAATATTTATAAAAATTTTATATCCAATTATTTTTCTTTAATCTTAATAAAAAAGACAATGCTTTAGCAGCCTCTTCTGGAGATTCAAATACTGGCAAATATTCTTCAACAGACATTTTTATTTGTTCAGTAAATCCTCCTCCATATATTAAAAATACCAAAGGAACTTTTTTATTAATAATTTTTGATAATTTTTCAGGAAATTTTTCTGTAAAGAAAGGTAATTGAGGTAATAATATTGCAATTATTCCTTCAGTTCTTGGATCATTTAATAAAATTTTTAATCCTTCTATATATTGATCTTCATTTGCTTGAGCTGTAGTATCTATCGGATTATGAAATGATGCAAAAGAAGGTAAAATATTTTTTAATTTTTCTTTAATATCTTCAGGTGTTTCTTCTATTTTAATATTATTTTCTTCTAAAGCATCTGTTGTTAAAACACCTTCACCTCCTCCATTTGTATATATATAGATAACCATATTATTATAAATAAAATGCTAGAGTTTTTAAATAAATCATGAAATCTCCCATACTTTTTGCTTCAATTATATTATATTGTTTAAATAAATTTCTATATACTTCATAATCTCCTGCCATAGATGCTGTATGAGAAGAAACTGCAACAGAACCTCTCTTTGTTTTTCCAGATTTTAATACTATTACTGGTTTATTTAATTGACTTGCAACTTCTAAAAATTCTTTACCTCTTCCTTCCCTTAATCCCTCCATATATATAAATATTGCCTTAGAATTCTGATCATCCTTTAATTCCTTTAATATTTCAACTTCATCCAAATCAATTTTATTTCCATAAGAAATTATCTTTGATACACCAATATTTTTACTTGATAACCATTCCATAACTGCCAAGGCAATTGCACCAGATTGAGATAATAAAACAATTTTTCCCTTCTTTGGCCTTATTAATCTTTTATCATCAACAAAAAATGTATCTATACCATTATATGGATCATATAAACCCATACCATTTGGTCCCAATATTCTTATACCATATTTTTTTGAATATTCCAGTATTTTTTCTTCAAGATCTTTTCTTCCAACTTCAGAAAATCCAGCAGAAATTATTATTGCCAATTTTACTCCCTTTTCTCCAGCTTGTTTTACAACTTCAGGAACACCTTCTGCAGGTATTGCTATTACAACTGCATCTATATTTTCATTTATTTCAAGAATATTTTTGTAACATTTTAAATTATATAAATTATCATAATTTGGATTTACTGGATATATTTTTCCAGGAAATCTTTTAATAAAATTTTTTAATATTATATTTCCAACCTTTCCTTCCTTATTACTAGCTCCCACAATTGCAACAGATTTTATATCAAATATACTCATACTTTAATATAGCATCTTACATATTTATATCTTTTTTCACATAATTGACATAACATGGATTGTAAATCTAATAATTTAATATTTTTATCATTTTTTAATAATTCTGCCATTTTAATTAATATAATTTTATCTTCTTGATCAAATTCAAAATAAGATTTTCCTCTTATACCCTTCAAATATTGGGAAACTGCAGATTGAGTTATTAATAATTTATCTGCAATTTCTTCTTGAGACATCTTATAATTATCATACAATATTTTTGACAATTCCCTCCTAATTGATGGAAGCATTTCTTTTACAAATAGCTCACATCTCAGTGTCATATAATGATGTTATATAATAAAATTTAAAAATAGCTAAATAAGCATCAAGTATGAAAATAATGAAATATTAAGAAAAGATTTAGAGATATGAAAAATTTTTCCAATGAAAATAACATAAATATGATTAATAGTAGTCTAGGAAATATCTTGAATAATCATTTATATATTAAAAATTTCATTCAATTAAAATACTTTTTATTCCATTACTTGTTTCAATATCTTTAAAGAACTTTTTATAAAGATATATATTTGCGATATTAACTATAAATGCTAAAAAGAAAGGTATTGGTAAAGCTAAGTAATTTATTATAAATCCACTAGATATTGTTGCAATAGCAGATGGAAATAATCTGGCAGCTTGATTCATACCAGTTGCCCTAGATCTTGAATCTTGACTAACCAAACTCATCATTAAAGATGATTGAGTTGGTAATGAAATAACCCTAAACATAATATAGATTATGTATAGTGCTAATGCCAACATAAGATCATAACTTAGAATTGGGGAGAAGATATTCACAAATGGTAATAATATTAGAGCTGCAGTAGATATAGATCTTGTTAAAATAATAGTCTTAACAAAACCAAGCTTATTAGTTATTACAGGAGTTAGAAGAGATACTAATGCAGCTGCTATACCGCCAAGGAAAAATATATTACCAATCTCTTCCTTAGGAATCTTTAGCAATACTTCAAAGATTAAAGGTAAAAATGGTGTTACCAATCCTTGTCCAAGACCATTCAAGGCTCCAGTAACTATAAACCTTTTAATGACTCTTTTATCCGATTCACTCAGATTAATAGAATTAGAGGTAGAAGAAACATTAGATTTTCTAAGATTCTCACCATACTTATCTTTAACTGGTAATATTACAATTAATGAAGCTAATGATAATATTAAAGCTATTATAAATCCATCTCTATAACTTAAGTGAGATAACAACGCCCCAATTGCTCCTGCTAGACCTAAGGATAGAAAAAATAAAGAATAAACCTTAGTTCTATTCTTTTCATTTGTTTTATCTGCTAGTAAAGCATTCATAATTGGAGATGCAATTGCACCTGCACTACCACTAGCCAATGCACCAGCTGTACCAAAACCACCCAAAGCAGCAGCTAATAAAAGGAAAGGATAGTTTGAAGTTAAGAGGAGAATTAATATTGATAATGGTAAAAATAGTAAAACAATTAAGAGTACTTTCTTTCTACCGTAATAGTCCCCTAATCTACCAAAGTAGATGCTCATTAATGGTACTGAGAATGCGCCAACACCAAAGAATCCACCTATAAGAGTAAAAGATAAGTGAAGCACATTGTATAGATATAATCCAGTAATAATTCCAAGAGCACCAGTTGCAATACTCCTAAAAATTCCAGATAATATTATGAGAATTATATCACTTTTATCATCCATTAATCAATCCTACAACTGCTACTTTTATAAAACTGATCAAACTAATTGATTTATTTATCAATAGGCCCGCCGGGATTTGAACCCGGGACCTCCGGATAGTGAGTCCGGCATCATACCCCTAGACTACGGGCCTTAAAATATTTTTATAAAAAATATTTTTTATGATATTAGAAAAAATTACTTCGAAATATATTAATTATATAACTGTAAGAAATTATGATAAAAGAAAAAAATATATCGGACAAGATTGTATTGTAAAATATTTATTAAATAAGAAAAAATTGTATAAAGATGACGGAGAAACAATATATAGAAATTTTATTGAAGTAAAATATAACAAAGATGCAAAAGAAGAAACAGATTTACCAAAGGAAAAAATATTAAAAGATATTGAAAATGAAAAGAAATTTCTAATAGATAATTCATTATATAATTTATTACCAAATAAAGGAAAAATTAGTTTAAAAATACAAATTTCACAATCATTAAAAGTTGTAAGAGAATATTTATTTGATAGTAATTTAATATTAATTGGAGATATTGATTATTCTTTTCTAGGTAAAAATCTTGTAAATATATATAAAAAACAGGAAGATTTTGATTTCTATAAATATAAAGCAATAATATTAGATCCATATGGAGATGAAATATTAAATGATAAAGATTTAGAAAAATATGATCTATTTATTTTAGGAGGAATTGTTGATGTTGGTTTAAATTGGCAATATGCAACACAATATTTATTTAGAAATATTGATTTGCCACATAAAAGAATAGAATTATATGGATCTATAAAAAATGTTCCAGATAGAATAAATATATTAATAAAGATTTTATTGGATTCTATTTATTTAAATATACCATTGGAAAAATCTATAATAGTTAATTCACCAAAAAAGTTTATTAAATATATTCAATAACTTCATATAATTTTTTATATACAGAATCTGAATGCTTTTTAAGATATTCATTTAAATTTTTTATTATCCTATCTATATCTTTCTCACTAAATGAACTTCTTAAATTATTAAAATCACTTTTGCTAAATCCTCTATTTATTATTCTTTTAATTCCATCTATATATTTATTTTCATATTCTTCTAAATCTTTTATATCAGTTGCTTTATATCTTAAGAATTTATAAAGTAAAGAGAATAATCCAAAATTATCAAAATATAATGTATAGCTAAAACCTTTTCTTCTTATAAATAGATTTCCTGCTGTATCTATCGTTATATATAATTTTAGATCTTGCAAATCTACTTCTATATAATAATATATTCCATATAAATTTGGAATTATTAATTCCTTTTTATTTAAACTTATTTTAAATCCATAAATATTGCTTGATAAAAACCTACATTTATATCTTTTCATTTCGCAATGGTTTATTATGATATTTTTTTGTTCTATAGTTTTTTGTTGATCTTTGCATACTATATCAATCACATTACTCACATCTTTTTCTCCATAATCTAAGATTCTTGTTATTTCTATATTTCCAACTGTAGAACAGCCATCAATAATTATATTATCTAAATTTATATATTTTTTTATTTCAGAAAAAGGTACTCTTTTCTTTTCTATTTCCTCATGAAACTCAGCATCAGAAAGTAAGCGTAGAATTTTTGAAAGAATTGAAAGATAATCATTAGGATTTGATAACTTATTAGCATTATTTATTATATATTCAAAATCTTTAATTATTGATTCAAGATCTTTAGTCATTAAAAATCGTTAAATAATTATTTTTATAAAAATAGCCCCGCGGGGATTCGAACCCCGGTCTCAGGGACCAGAGCCCTGAATCCTAGGCCACTAGACGACGGGGCTTTCCTAAATATAAATTTTTAAAGATAAAAATATATAGATTTATACATAAATGAATAAGGAATATAAAAGAGTATCCATTAAGGACGTAAAAAGATTAATAACAATAATAAAGATAAGTAAAAATGAAAATTTTATAGATATCATTAGAGAATTTTCTAATGATTTTGCAAAAATTTTAAATAGTAGATTATTATATCATAAAATTTATCTTTTTCCAGCAGATTTTGAAGGAAATAAAGATATAACATTTACTGGAATTTTAACAACATCTCATATAGTAATAAGTAGCTATACTGAAGATGATGGGATTTATATAGATATAGATGCTGCATGGTGTAGTGGAGAAAACTTAAATAAAGAAAAATTAGAAGAATTACTTAAAAAATATTTTAAAAATTATGAAATAAAATCATTTAAAATATATAATTATCTAGGTGAGGAAAGCCTTCTCAGCTGATAGATGATGAATGCCAAGTTCACTGATAGATTTATAACTATGTTATATAATATACTATTCAATGAATGAAAATATTGAAAAATGGAAAGTACATGATTCAAAAACTTTAAAACAATTAGAAAAAGCTGGATATGGAATTTATAATCATTCTGCTGTTGAGATTTGTCATTGGACAAAAGAATCAATTATAAATGGAAGAACATGTTATAAAAACAAATTCTATGGAATAGATACTGCAGGATGTATGGAAATGACTCAATCCGTTGTTTGGTGCACAAATAGATGTATATTTTGCTGGAGACCAAATACAAAATTTGAACCTTATTATAATATATTACCAGAAGATAAAGTAGATAAACCAGAAGAAACAATGGAAAAATTAAGAGAATTAAGAAAGAAATTATTAATTGGATATTATGGAAATCAAAAGGCAAATAAAGAATTATTAGATAAATTTATTGATAAACCAACACATGTTACTTTTTCCTTATCAGGAGAACCATTATTATATCCATATGTTGCAGAGAGTATATTATATATTAAGAAAAATTGGCCATGGATAAAATCAATATTTATAGTAACATCTGGACAGGTTCCAGAAGCATTAGAAAGATTAATTGAAAAGAATGCATTACCAACACAATTATATATATCATTTACAGCTCCAAATAAGGAGATGTATAAAAAAATATCTGTTCCTATATATAAAGATTATTGGGAAAGATTTCTAAAATCATTAGAAATTGCATCAAAAATGAAAACAAGAAGAGTTGCAAGAATAACATTAATTAAAGGAATAAATGATGATCCAAAATATTTTGATGAATGGGCTAAATTAATCGAAATATATAATCCTCATTTTATAGAAGTAAAATCTTATTCATTCTTAGGATATTCAAGATCAAGGTTAGAATATGAAAATGTTCCAAGTATAGAAGATATAAGAAATTTTGCAAAAGGATTGGTAGAAAAATTACCTGGTTATGAAATATTTAAAGAGGATATTGATTCAAGAATTGTATTAATAAAGAATAGAAGAGAAGGAATGGATATAGATCCTATAATAAAAAATGTTGAACCCAATGTATAATTATTTTAATCTATAAAGTGAAACTAATCTGCCAAATTTCCTAATTGCTGCCCAGAAAGGTGGTCTAATAAATTTTTTTGATTCCCTAATTTTTCTTATTTTAACATTATAATTTTTGAATACCATTATAATTCCTTAAATGAAAAAATTTTAAAATTATAATAAAAAGAAAAAGCCTATAGATATAATTGTTAAAACTATGCTATGAATTATACCAGACTTTATAGTTCCCTTTGCAAGTTTTCCAATAACTAAACCTGTAAAAATTGCATTAATTAATAATAGTAAAAAGGATAGGAACCTATATATATTTATTAATTCATAATATAATTCCTTATTAAATGAAATACCCAAGAATTTTATATTAATTATTAAATAATATACTGCAATAATTGATAATAAAACTCCGAGGAATAATCCATAATATGTATAAGTAGTAAGTTTTAGTTGAGATAATCTATCTTTTTTAATCATTTCTAAATTTCTTATACTTTCCGATAATGTATCTAATAAGTTACTTAAATCCCCACCACTTTTTAAAACATTATTTATATTTGATAAAACTTCTGATATTTCTAAATTATTTATCCTATTTGCGGAATCATTTAATGCATCATAGAAGGTTTTCCCATATTCCATTTCGGAAATTATATATTTAATTTCCTTATTTAATCTCTTTCCATAATAATTATTTGATACACTCTTTAAAGCAACATGTAATGGCTGTCCTATTTTTAAATAATGAGATAGATCCCTTAAAAACAATGGAAAATTATTTACCATCTCTTCATATTCTAAATATTCTTGAAGATATTTTAATGAATAAATTAAATATAATAATACAATTATTCCAATTTTAACAAATATATTAATATTTATTGGTAAGAATATGAAAAATATTGAAAAAACAGTTATTAAAGATATATATAATATGTCCTTTTTATTCATTTATAATTTTCTTATTTTATCCAATAAAAGCTTTTTCTCCATCCTTGTTACTGTCTCCCTTACTAATTCTATTGCATCTACATTTACTGATATAGAATCTATACCAAGTTTTACTAATAGTTCTGCATAATCTGGTCTAGAACCTGCTTGTCCACATAATGATGTATATACTCCATATTTTCTACATATTTTTATTACCCTTGATATTAATTTAACAACTGCAGGATGTTCTTCATCCATTAATTTTTGTACCATTTCATTATTTCTATCTACTCCTAATGTTAATTGACTTAGATCATTTGTTCCAAATGATACAAAATCTATACCGGCATTCTTAATTATATCTTCAATTGTTAATGCAGCAGCCGGTGTTTCTACCATTATTCCAAACTTTATATCTTTTCCAGGTATTAATCCTTCACTTTTAATTATTTCTTTTGCCCTATA
>WYEB01000452.1_pt1 | contig 14803 bp, 16 predicted proteins | sample 6343061 | NCBI WGS metagenome assembly WYEB01 (sample SAMN13812332, study PRJNA600296) | hot springs metagenome | biome: ENVO:00000051; feature: ENVO:00002007; isolation source: sediment sample from Evening Primrose shelf | place: USA: Yellowstone National Park, Evening Primrose Hot Spring ... | reverse complement strand
ATTCCACAAACATAACGACACTGCCCTGGCCGTCCGGGGGCCGTAGCCAGCGCCAGCTACCCCAACCGGTAGTCTAGCCCGGTCAAGGATGTGGGCCTTTCGAGCCCGTGACCCGGGTTCAAATCCCGGCCGGGGCACCAACCTCCTCTTGACACATGTCAACTCACGGCGACGCTTTTGCACTGTCGGCGCGCTTTTTCCAAAAGCAGCCCAAAAACGTACAAAGACGGCATACCAAGAAAAAACCAAAAGTTGTCCAGCCGCTACCGCGCGGCCAGCCTCGCCTCCATCCGCGCCTTGAGGTATTCCGGATCCTTCGACAGGTACCTCTGCGCCGACCTGTAGCCTATGCCGGCGAGCTGGCAGACCTCCCTCAGCTTAAGGCCCCTTCTCACCAGGTCGATTATGCGCCTCCGCGTAGCCTCCGACCACTTCGGAGACCTGCCGACGGCTTTGCCTTGTGCCTTAAGCCTAGCTGTTGCTTCACGCGTCCGCTCCCGTATGAACTCGCGCTCCATCTCGGCGGCCCCACTTATAGACGGTGCATACCTGATCCTCTACTTCCTTGTCTCCACGCGGGACGCGGACGTCAGCCTCATTCCGACGTTATACGGCACGTCCAGCGATCCGCACAACACCGCTCCCTGGACTTCGGCTAGGTTCTGGCCGTTGGCAAAAGGCTTATCCAGAGACACGCTAGAGGCGTGGGCAGAGACAAAAAGAGTGGGGATCTACATCCTGTCGTTATTTCGCTATGATGTACATCATTGTTCTACATTTTCCGAACCTCGCGTATCCCCGTAGCGATATGGGGTTCCACATTATTCCCGCTCTACGGGGTGGAGGAGATCTTGAATAAAGAATTCACCCCCAGAAAAGAGATCTGCCTTCGTAAAATACCACAATCTTTCTATCTGTGCCGTAGTAGTAGGCGGCGTCTATGTACTTGGGAGTTCCGCCCTCAAGCACCACGCCCCATATGACGTAGTTGGGGTAGGCGCGGTCGCCCGCCGCGTCCAAATAGACCTTCCCAGTGGCGCCTTGGTATTTGCCTTCCTTGCCCCACTGTTCAAGAGTTTCCTTGACTTTTACTGGGTCGTCTGTGCCTACGGCGCAGACAATCTGCATGAGTATCATGGCGGCGTCGTAGCCGTATGGGTCGTAAGCAACTGGATCCTTGCCGTACTTGGCCTTGTATGCCTGTTTAAACTGTTGATACTTGGGGTCGTTGGGGTCCGGCGCCGCGATAGTGCCGAGCATCTTGCTGGCGGCCATCTCCTTGCCCACCTGTTTTATCATGGCCTCGCTGTATGCTATGCCGTCGGTTCCTATCCACCTTACTTTACTAAGAACGGGGTCTTGGGCGGCGGCTTGCACCGCGGCTATGCCGTCGTCTTCAAAAGTGACGAAGATTATGGCTGCGTCTGAGCCGGGTTGGCCAAGAGCGGCGGATAGCTTCCTAATTACCTCGGGCACGGCTGTTGGGAAAGCCTTGGGGTCTGGGTCGTAGCCGGCCGAAGCGACGATTTGTATGCCGAGTTTCTTACTCTCGTTTGCTATGGCGTTACTAAGCCCAAGGCCCCAAGCGTCGTTTCTATATATTATTACAGCTCTCTTTACGCCGAGGTACTTAAGTAGGTCCGCTATGGCCATGGCTTGGGCGAAGTCTGTAGGCACTATTCTATACACCCAGTCGCCCGGTATCGCCAGCAGAGGCGATGTGGAAGATGGGGAGAAGATTAAGATCTTGTTCTGATCGGCGAAAGACTTCACCGCGCTGACTTCTCTGCTGGACATTGGCCCGACAATGAGCCTAGCTCCCTTGGCGTATAGCGTCAGTACTTTCTGTAGCGCCTTTTGTGGGTCTGTGCCTGTGTCTTCGACCAGTAGTTTGAACTCGAAGTTGGGACACATCTTGTTGGCGTCCTCAACGGCTAGTTCTATGGCGTTTTTAGCGCTGATACCGTAATACTGAAGACCGCCGGTCAAAGGCAAGGCGGCGCCGATGTAAACCGTCTTTTTCTGCGTTGTTGCAGATATGATCGAGCTCATTAGGGTCTTAAGTAGCGCAAGCTGGGCCTTCACTTCGCTTAACTGCGCTTGAGCATCTTTTAGCTGATTTTGAGTCTGCTCCAGCTGGTTCTGGACGGCTTGTAGCTGTCTCTGGGTCTCAGCTAGCCGAGCTTGAGTATCTTTTAGCTGATTACTAGTATCTTGTAATCGCTCTTGAGTTTCTCTTAGTTGATTCTGGGTGTCTTGTAATTGTTTTTGCGTCTCGGCTAGTTGTTGTGCTATTTTTTGAAGTAGCGAGAAGTTGCCCTCCAGCTGATGGGTGAGGTAGTTCACTTGTCTCGTTAGGAGCTTGATGTCTTCGTAGGCACCAAACCACAGCACAGCGAAGACCGCCGCCAGCAGAACACTTACAACCAGCCCGACGATCAACCCTGTATTTGTTTTCATGATTTATTGATAAAATAAGGTTCTTAAATATTGCCGGTTAATTACTAATTAGTGCAACATGGCCTAGGCAGAAATGTCGCGGTGGTTGCCGCTAGGACGGCGGAACCGGGGTGGGTGTTCTTGAGGGATCCCTCCCGCCGCGGCTAGTTGATGTCTCGCCGTCAGGAACTGCATATTCGCCGACATGTCCTACGTCGTGATGATCCCGGCAGATGCCGCCAGAGAGGCTGAGCCGCGGAGTGTCGAGTCCTGTTCGGCACAAAGGCGCGATGCACAGCCGTAGACCTCGACAGACCAAAGGGACGTCTGGGCGCCTTCTTCGAAGGGGAGCCACGTCGTTGATAACCCTAAGGAGGTCGTCGAGCTGGCGGGGGGCTGGCTCGGCTCCAGCCGTCGGGCTTAACGAGCTGTTCGACTACGGGTTGCTGGACGTTGAGATGAGACCCCCTCAGCTACGCAAGTCTCGAGGATTATGAAACGCCACAATCCAGGGTGCTTGAGAATCATGAGAAATGCGGTTCGTGCAAGTCGATCCGCCGACGACCGTCAACACGGCGCAAATATCTTTAGTCATACTACGCGAGAATCTATACCCTAAGAAGACATCAGTTGCGCCTTGAAGCACTCCTGACCCCCGCGGCAACACGCCGCCAGTCTTATGCCAAAAATAGACTTAATGGCACTAAATACCTTTCCACCTTTTAGGCACACTGTGCCGAAAAGGGGCCCTTCCGGCACACGCGGCGGACGGGCAGTGGGGAGAGACGCCGCGCCATGCAGGGCCCCATCTCCTCTTTCGCTTCATAAAGAAGCGATTCCTCACGGCGGCATGTCGTCATTGGCATCGGCTATGGCAACAGCAGTCACCCAAATGACCTGACGCCGGGCTATTTAAACTCAACCACGCCTGGCGCGCCGGGATACAAAACATGAGGGATGGCCCCCGGGGTGGAACTGCACGCGGCGCTAGAATTTTTTCATACCCCCTCCCCCCGCCCCCGGTTGCGCACGGCGTCTGCGCAAAGCGATGCGCACGGCGCGCGCGGAACCTGCGCGTACCCCTGCGCACGGCGGGAAAGTTGAAGGCGACGCGGGCGCGCCCCCTCTATAATTAATAGAAAAACGGGGTTACGGGGCGGGCGGCTTGACTTCTTTTATCTTTGTGGCATACCCGTAGATCGTAACGCTCTTCTCGACCTTGACGCCCATCTGGGCGGCCAGCGAGATGCCTGCGTCGATCGGGATGTAGATCTCTGCGTAGTTGCGGCTCAGCCGCCGCGTCACTTTGCCGAGCACTTGGAGTACCGTGCCGTTTGGATGTTTGATTAACAACACGACGCTGGCGCGCGGCTCAAGCCAGCCGTTCACGTCCTGCAACACAACGTAGGCGCGGCGCGGCCTCTGCTTCTCCACCTTCACGTAAATTTTACTGGGGAGCCAAGCCTCCATATTCACTCCTCCTCCAGGGCTTGCTTCACGCGGAGGCCCCAGCCGCCGCCGCCCTCCCCCGTTGCCTCTTCCCAGATCTCATATTGGACAGCGCATTCATAAAGCTCGATCCTGCCGCTTACCTCGCCGATGTTTATGCCGCTCCACGCGGCGAGCGAAGCGGCGACAAACCAAGGCACACGTATCTTCACCGTGCCGTCTCTCAGCACCTGCACCACTTCGCCGTACGCTACAAGCACAGTGCCGTCGCGCCGGCGAAAATAAAGGGCGACGGTCATGTCCTCCTTCAGCTCGCCGGTGACGTCGACCACTGCGACGTGGGCCCAGCGGGGCTTCTTCCTCTGCGTGTCAAGCACCACCTTACAAGGCGCCCATGCATTAGCTTCCATTGAAAATCGCGCCGCGGTGCCTTATAAATTTTTATTCATCTTCGGCGGCCGAAGTGTTTCAAATTTGTCTGTCCCTCAGCGGCGGCTGTGCGCAGAGACTGATAAGTCCCAGCGGCCAATTTACACAAAACTATCAGCTGTGCGGCGTAAGCCGCATTTGCGGCCTTGTTATAAGAGAACTATCAATTAATCTACCTAAACGCGGCTGGCGCCCAGACCCTCGCCCGCAGTTGGACGGCGTCGGCGCCTAGGTCGTAGAGCCCCCACTCGTACAGCGTGTATAAAACGTCGAGGGGCACGTTGAACGCGCCAGAGTCGCCCCCGGCCATCCTGTCCTGCCTCTCGTACCGATAGTACTTCAGGGGGATGAGCAGGGGGGCGCCGTCGAAGAGGAGCTCTACGTAGTATGCCCCAGGAGGTGCGTCGAGGACTTTATGGATAAAGGCGCCGCGAACCGTCAAATACCCGTCATAGACCAGCCTAAGGGGCGGCAGGGCCATGCCCCGAATTCGAGCCACGTAGCTGTGGAGAACCGTCGTGCCCCCCTCCCTAACTGCCTTTTTAGCCCACGCCGCCAGCGATAAAGCGGCATCCCAAGGTATCTGCAACTCGACGCGGTGGTGGCCCTCCCCAGCCGCCGACTTGGCCACTGTGCCGGCCACCTGGAAGACGGCGCCGTCTGCGCCTCGGAGCAACAGCGCGACGCGCCTGCCGACCTCGAGCGGTTGCCACGTCCGCACCACAACAGACGCCCGCCTCCTGCGTGCCCACAACACGACGCGACAGACCAGCCACCGCTCCATGACGTTGGGCATCTGCGGCCTTAAAAACCCGCCGCGGGCTTTACTTATGCCAACAGGCTACGTCGCATGTTTGTAAATGGCAGGAGTGCCGAAGAGACAAAGCAGTCTCCGGGAAAAAAGCTTAAGGTTTGACCGCCGCCTCGGGCTTCACGGCGACGAGCCAGTAGCTCAGGTCTTCTGGCGACGCCGGCACGCAGGGGTTGGCTCTGGTGGGCCTGCGCCGGAGCACGGCGACGAGGAGGACGTCGCCGGGCTCGTACCTGTAGGATTCGTGGTTGGTCGCCGGAGGAAGCTCCCTAAACTCCGAACGCAGTACTTCCAGAGTCCTCTCGTGCTTAATAAAGTGAGTCCAGCCGGCGGCCCTCGCGCCCATGTCCTGCAGATACTTGTTGAGCAACGCGCGCAGTTCAGACGGGGACTTAGCCGGCACCATCTTCAGCGTATACGGCCCAGAGGGCGGGAACATCCGCGGCGACAAGGAGTCGATCACCACCACGCGCACTGCTTCTGCTTCTCTTTTCACCGCTACAGCCTTCTCCACGGCTGGCGCTGGCCAGGGGAATAAAAACCTGTCACGCGTATTACCTGCCTACATTCACGGCGGAAATTTCTGCTTTTCAGCGGGGAAGCGGGTAAACTAACTTCTTTTGAATTTCCCCCGCCTGTTCACACCACCATAGAGACATACCGTCCGTCCCTAATGAGGGCGATCTTCAGCCCTGGGGCGACTTCCACCACAGCCTCGCCTTGCTCCAAAAAGGCCTCGAGTTTGCTGTATTCGTCGGGGCCTAAGTGTTCCGCCACGGCTTCGGGAAGCTCGCAATCATTTTCCTCGGCCGCAACAGCCGCCGGCACGACAAACGGCCATTTAGCTGGCCATCTGTATCTCACGGCGGCCTCGGCCACGTAAGTAGCGATGTCAGCAAGTACGTAGCAGGGCATGTTAAGCCAGTCGCCTAATTGCCAAATGTAGTAAACAGCTTGGCCGTAGGCCACCGCTGGGTCCCTCTCGGCAAGTACTGCGCCTCTGAAGTACGCCCACGCCTTAGACATTGCAAAGTGGATGGCCCTCCTGGCGAGGGCCTTCAACGCCTCTAGGCCGAAGCTTTCGCCACATTTGTTTACCAATTTTTTGAACGCCTCTTCGTCTACTTCATCCTTCTCCAGCTCCTGAACAAACTGCTGAAGAAGTTCTCGACAGGTCATGGCGCCGCTAACTGCGTTTTCTGTGCCGCGGCGCCTGGACAGAGTTCCGCCAAGTTCGGCGGCACGGCTTCGTTCTCGCACAGCCTCACCACCGTCTCGCAACGCCACGGCTTCTCCCTGCACTTCTCCGCCTGCCAGACGCGGCACTCCTCGCCCATCCGCCGAACCTCGTAGTCGACGTGGTACATCGTTTTCTTCTCGTCGAAGTCAGCCGCCGCCCTGAAAACCTCTATGATCTCCTCGCGGCTGTAGCCCGCGAAGTGCATCCACCGCACAACAGCGACGCGGGCGGCGTGGCAAAGCTCGCCGGCCTGTCTCAAGTACTCGACAAGCGCTTCCACCCACCGCGGAAGCCTCCTGGCCTCCCACCTCCTGCCCTTGGGCGCCTTCACCTCGTGGGCCTTCTTCTGCTCCCTGGCGAATGCCTCAAGCACCGTCTCGCGCATAAAGCGGTCCAATATCCGCGCGTCCAGCGGCTTGAGCGATAACAAGTATTCGGCGGCCTCCCTAGGCGACACCTCTTGGAGTAGATAATCCACAACGGCCGCTCTGTCCCCCGACTTTGGGTTTATTGAGTAGGGGACGCGGAAGAGTCTCTTCACGTCGCCAACGACGTGGGCGTCCAGCCAGTCCTCGAGGCCCTTGGCCAACCACCTCTGTATTTTCTCAAGAATTATTCTATCTGCAGGCAGGATGCGGGGGAGCCAGACGCACAGTCTGTAGCCCTTGAATCCGGTCCACTCCGCCCACGGCGTGTTCTTGTACCTCCGGAGCTTCTCCCGGAGGGCGCTTTTAAGCCTGCCGAGCTTGGCGGCGCGGCACAGTCTGTCCTGGGCGCAGTCGCCCGGGATGTCCAAGTCTATACACACTCTGTCGAAGGCTTTGTAGGCCTGGGAGCGGTCCTCCCTGCCGTAGCAGAGCCGCCAGTCCACCAGAGCCATGCTGATGTAGAGGTCGTTGGGGCCGCCGCCCTTCTTCTTGCTCAGCTTGCCCTTCTCAGCGGTGAAGATAAGATCCACAAGCTCCTTGCCTTCGCAGACGGCGCCCGACCTCTCCGGCACGCCGTATTCGCGGCACGGCTTGACGCCGTACTGCTTAGCGAAGTCCTCCGCCAGCCGCCCCTTGACGTAGAGGTCGGCGAAGGCGTGGAGCCCGCGGAGAGACAAGGCGCTCATAGGAAGTCCGCAAGCGTCCGCCTTTTCCTCCCGCCGTCTGTAACGCCTACTGCAGTTTTCTGCAACGCTACACGCTGTTTTTCAGCAGTTTTTCTGCAACCTTCTGCACCGCCGCCTGCTGTCGGCGTAGAGTTTTCCGGGGGTGGGGAGGTGGGGGGTGGGGTGGGGGAGCTACAGGGCTTGCCGATCCAATTGGCCACCTCGAGCTTGGGCAGATACTTAACTACGCCCCTCGCCTCTAGGTACAGCACGGCGTCTCTCACGGCGCTGTACGCCCTCCACCACTCCGCCGTGCCGGGCCTGGGGGCTACAGGGACTCCGCCAACAACCTCGACGGCGCCGATCTCAGCAAATACGGGGAGCAGGCTCGGGTCTCTAAGCAAGTCGTCCACGAGGCGGTACAGCCCAACGCTACGGTGATAACAAATGTACCTCGCGGCCGCCAGAGCCAGGCGGGGGTTCATGGCTTGTACTCCTCGCACTTGATAAGCCGTATCGACCCCCCGCCGTGCCAAACGTACGCCTTGAGGAGCCACTTGACTGCGGTGTCCACAGAGCGCTTCAAACAAGTCTTAACCGTGAGCCGCTCGCCGTCCCACTCCAGCTTGACCTTACAAACGCAGACGTAGGGGCCGCATGCGTACATGGCGACGCCGTCCTTCACGTACTCCATCACGTACTTCACAGCCGCCTCCAACGCCTCTCGTCTGTCGGCCTCTACGTAAAATACAACAGTGTACTTGAGGGGGGCTTCTTTAATCATGGCCCGCCGCGGCTGGACCCTCGGGCAAGTGCTCCCTGATAAATCTTTCAAACTCCTCAACGTCTTCAGACTTCTCCCCTCCCGCCTCCTTTCTACTCTCTCCGCTTTCAGAATTTTCCACACCCCCCTCCCCACCCCCCGAACTGCGCATGCTATCTGCGCGCGGCGTTGCGCTCGGCGTGCGCAAGTCTTGCGCAAGTTCTGCGCTCGGCGCCAGTAATTCCTGCGCACGGCACGTCTCCTCAGCGGGCGGCGCAGGCGGGCAGGCGGCGAAGCTGGTCTCTGGCAACGCCTTCTTCAAGGCCTCCCTTGTCTTCACGATGTCTTTAAGTGACACGAACACAACCCTCAAGTGTCTCCACTTGTCGCGCCTTATTGCGTGTGAGAGGTACGGCCTGAGCAGGGAAGCAAAGGCCGTACGGCTCAGCGCCGGGCCCAGGTCTTTAATACTGGTGTTTACCCATTCCACCTCCTCCCCCGTCTCTTTCCTTCGGCTGACCTGCCTAAGCTCCCCCAATGCGCGTTGCAGGTACTTGCGCCAAGACTCAAGGTACGTCCACAAGATGACTTGACCGCCCTCGGTGTCGACGCGCCACGGCTTCGGCGGCTCAGAGCCGCTGATTGATTCCGGTGTTAGCCACCCCATCTCTGGCGAGAGCCGCGCACGCACGTACTCCTCCAAGTGTTCTACGTCTTCTAAGATTTTGGCTAGTACTTGTTTAGTAGGGTCGCCTACCGCATGCATCACGCCTACCTCCTCAATCCATTCACGTATCTTGGCAGCCACTGCGTCTAGGTACTCCTGGCCCATACGTCTCGCCACCAGGAGGAGGAGGGCGAAGGCCTGCAACACGGCGCCGTGGCAGGAAAGGACCTCCTCGACCCTCTCGTACTCCGCCTTGAGCTCTGTTGCATAGCGAAGGAACAAGGCGTAGAGCCTCGCCGCCAGCCGCCTGACCTCAGGCCTCTTCAGCTCCTCCTCTATTGAGACTATCTCCCGCCTGTTTGGATCTGGGTGCAGAGTGATGCGGGGAGACCGACGCACTATGGCTAGGTTTGCCACCAAGCCCTGCGGATCTATCACAATGGCGTTGGAATAGACGCTGTAGGTGCTGAGGCGCGCCCCGCCTTCGTCCGCCCTTGATACAGTCATGTCTTTGTCGTACCTCGTAACTAGGTACAGCTTTATCTTCTGGAGGGTCTCCTCGCCTAGCTCTAATATCACCTCGTCAATCACAAACGTTGGGCGAAAGACGTGAGCCGCCCTGAAGAGGGCGGCCCATGAGGGGTCTACGAAGAAGGCGGGTCGCGGCATCAACGTCGCCAGAACCTTAGCCGCTGTTGTGCCGCCCACGCCGAAGCCCGGCTTGCCCAGCACCAGGGCAGGGTGATATTTCGCAATTGAGAAGAAGTGCGAAGCAACAACGAAGACCGCCGCGAATTTTATGTCCACGTCGGGGGCCGTTACACGTCCTCTGATGTGCGCCTCCACCTCCCGCGCCACGTCCGCAAACGCGGGCGCCTCTCTGTAGGCCTCGAGGACGTCCACAAAGTCTGGGAGGTGCACACGCACACCCGCCACGTCGAGGGGGCTGGAGACCGCGGGGCGGTAGACAATTTTAGCGTCTTCGTCCCTCACCGGCGCCGTGATGTCCGACAGCTCCAGCCTCCCGTCCTTGACGTAGACGTAGCCGAAGCACTCTCTGTCCTCACATGCATATTTGACGCCCAGGACGGGGCCGAGGGCCTCGACGTAGTCGTGGGCCGGGTGGAAATATTCAACATGCCAAGCCTCCGGACGGACTTCGCCGATCTCCTCCGCGAGTGTTGCGTACAGTTGCTCTGCCGACACGAGGAACCTCTCCGCCACCTCCGCCACTGCGGAGAGACTCAGTTGGCCAATCCTCTTCACGTACGGCTCCACCAAGTACCACTCGCCGCCGACGCGCTTCAAGGTGAAGGACTCGCCCTCTACCTGACAGGCGATTACGGGCGGCGCCGCGTTCTTCATTTTGCACAACACCCGCGCCCTCCTCTTCGCCTCTCTGAACAGCTCCTCCACGCGCCGCACTAGAGACTCGGGGTCCGCTATGCCCGTCTTCTCCAGCGCATTCAGGACCTTAATAGCGCCGAGCTTCTCGGTCCTTACAACGGTCTTTTCGCCCTCCCGTTCCACAACGAGCTTGAAGCCGTACTCCGGCTCCGCCGCCACGGAAACCGAAACCTCTTCCCCACCCTCCGCGGCACATGTGCACACGACGCGGCGCCTCGACTCAGCTACGCACCTGCACCCGACGGCATCGCTAGATGCCGCCGTCATGGCACCGCCGTGCGCAATGCCGTGCGCAAGTTTTGCGCAGGATTCCCGCATGCCGTGCGCAATGCCGTGCGCAGGCGCCGTGCGCAACTTCCCCCCGGGGGGAGGCACCCCCAAATTCTCTCTCGGCGCGCCGCACCGCGGTAAGTTTTAATATCTGCAAGTTCTCAGCAACTGGGGAGGAGTCCGTCTCTCCTCCCGCCCGCCCGTTCTGGGCCATACCCACGGCGCCGCCTTTTATTTCGGCTTCGGCATCAGCGGTATTGCGATTTGATGAATAAGCACCGGCAACGGCCGCTTTGCGCGAGGCGCGGAGCCGCGGCGGTACTCGTCAAAAAGCGCACGGAGCACAGCCTGCCCAGGTTGCAAAACGTAGAGCCACCAGTATGTGCGGTTCCTCCGCCTGTCATACTTGCTGTAGATCGTGGCGTCGGTCACAACCTGCCGGCCGGCGACCTCTATCAAGACTTCGACGCGGCGGAAGCCAGAGTCGTAAAGTTGCCGCAGAACCTCGCCGAGCTTCTCCCCGCTGATCACCACCGAGTTCTTGTCGTGTCTGATCACATATCCAGGGATCGCGGCGGCAGCAACTATTATATTCACCATGTTCTTAAGCATTGGATTTGTGACTGGATTCGTGTGTGTGTGGACCGGTTGCGCGCCCATGACTGCTCCGGCGTGATGACATAAAAATCGATGGCCGCCGATTCTGGCGCGAGGACATTACACTAGATTATACCAGGTTGCGCAACATTTGTCAGGCTGACTTCTGCCGGCGCCACGGAAGCGCGCCTTAGGGGCGCCGCAGTGTCGGCGTACGCCGTCTGCAAAGCCGAAAAATACATAACCAATGGCGAATTTTTATGTAGCGCCGCCGGTGCGTTTTTCCTGCCGGCTTCACCTGTCCTAAGGGATCAGACCCCTATTCATTTGTACAACAGTCGCTAGACATTGCCGAAATCCACGGCGGCGTCGCAGAAGTCCGCCGTTTAGAGCTCTAAAATCCAGTGACCAACGCCGTCTTTTCAGCACCATATTTATTTATTCACTGTCTCTTTTACACTTCCAGACCCCTCAGCGCCGCTGTTGAGGTGCACCGTTTAGAGCTCTAAAATCCAGTGTCTAACGCCGTCTTTTCGTCCTTCTTTATGTTTTTCTAGCACTTCTCAGTGCCATAAGCCCGCTGAAGTTCTCTTGACTGCAGTAAAGCGTGTCTTGTTCTATAGTCCTCCTTTAGTCTTGGTCATTGTCGACACCGCCTAGGCACGTAGATGTGGTTGTTAAGCGTCGCTACTTGCAAGGCGGCGCGTTACTATCTTAAAATAGAATCCACAGGCCCAAAAAGGCTCTTTAGGGGAAGGGAAAAACACGCGGGGCGTGTTGTTCGAAGACTTGCCTCAGCCGCCGCTCGTAGTCGGCTACATAATGTTCAAACAGCACCCGCTCCCTCACCGAGCGGCCCTGCAGTAAGTCAATATCGGTGGGGTCGACGCCGCGGTCTAGAAGCCACTGCGCATTAAACTTGCGCAACAGCCTCGGCTCGAGCCACGGCATGCCCGCCCTCTCCCTCGCCTCCTTGAGCCAGCGGTATATCGTCAGCTCTTCGCAGGGGAAGAGGCGGTCGGACTTCTGCCCAAGCATCCGCTCAAACCTCTCCCGCCAGGGCAGGTAGACCTCCTTGAGGTATTTGGCGGCGCCGTCCGTTAAGAAGATCAGCGGCTGTCTCTTCGGCCCCTCCGTCTCGCCCAGCAGGAGCCGCCTCTTGTCGAGTTGTAACCCATCCAGCCTAGCCCTCAGCAGGTGGTCCAGCCTCACGCCTGTCTCCGCCATTATTCCCCACACCGCGGCGGCGCAAGGCGATATCCTGTGCGCCTCCTCCCACACTCGCCTCACCTCCTCAAGCGTCGGCACTCTGAAGCTGTTCTTGGGGCGGCTCTGGACAGTTTTAAACGAGTCGTAGAGGAGCGGCGCTATCTGGGGGTCCTTCACCTTCACCACTGTGTCTATGAAGCGCTTAAGCGCCACCGCCGTTTTCCCCATGACCCGCGGCTGTTTTATCGTGTAGACCCGCTGGAGCGTCTCCGTCGACAAGACCCAGCCCACTTCATCAAGGAACTTGACCAAGTAGCGGACGTAGTAGCTTATGGTGTCCCGCGACACCCCCTCAGCCGCCAGCTTGGCGCGGAAGAGCTCGATATCGTCCCGCTCCACGCGGTACGCCACTTCGCGCTTGAGGCCGCCCGGCAGTAGCTTCGCCAGCTCGTCGATGACCACGTCTCTCAGCGCCTTAGTCCGGAGGGCCTTGGCGATGATGTCCAGCGCCCGCCTGACCTCCAGCTCGTTAACAAGAGGCTCAGGGAGGCATCTCTCCACCGCGTCGGGCATCGCGGCGTAGAGCCTCTCCAGCTTGTCGGCCTGCGGCGCCGCCCTGCCGGTTAACCAGGCGTAGACTGTGCTTGGGTTTACGCCAGCCGCCCTGGCGATGTCGCTCAGGGAGTAGCCCAAGTCGCGGAGGCAGGCGGCGACGTTTCTTCGTTGTTCGTCGGTTAACCGGAGCCAGTAGGAGTTTTGGTTTATCATTGGATAAATTTTGGTTTGTGCTGTTTAAAAACGTTGCGCCGATTTCAAAAACTATGGGCCTTTCGAGCCCATGACCCGGGTTCAAATCCCGGCCGGGGCACCACTTAATTCTCATCAGCAGTCAGCTCTACGCTCGTCAGCCCGTTGTAAGCTTCTTGAGTTTCTGGACGAGCGTGAGTACGGCCTCTCTGTGTAGTTGAAAGCCCTGCGGCGAAAGGAAGTTGTGGTAGAAGTTGGCGTGGAGCCTCTCCGCGAGGCTGAAGTTTATCACAAGATCTTTGTCGCCGGTCTCGTTGTACAGCCTCTCCACCACCACTGCGTAGTCCCTATGGCTATAGTGCGGCCACCCCCTCTTCTCAGCCAACGCGTTTAACAACGCCATCACGGCCCCCCAGTACTTCTCCCCAGCCTGCACAAAGTCGCCCCTCTCATAGAGCTCCTCGGCCTCTTTGAAAAATTTCTCGAAGAGACGTAGATAGAGCTCAGCCCTCTCCGGAGGATCTAACCGCTCTGCGATAAGCTCCGCTAGAAACTCCTCGACATCTCTACCCCCGGCAACTTTCCGCAAAGCCTCCGCCACCACGGGCGAAATCACAATAGCCACGGCTATCTAGTCTTCACCAAATTAATCTTTTCGCCCTAGCAAAGGGGAGATAAAACTGGCGGGCCCGGTGGGATTTTTAGGCCGGCTCTCGCCGTGAACCCACGACCTACGGCTCCGCAGGGTCGGCGCAATGTTCCGCGGGGGTGTGTCTTTGTTTTTGTGTGTTTTTAAGTTTTTTCGTTTAGTGTTTTGGCGGTGTTGGGGTCTTGCGCGAGTCTTTGGAGTAGTTGACGTGTTATTACTAGGCGTCTTCCCTTCTCGGCTGTTTTTATGTGGTCTCTCCACTGTTCATACTCCTCTCCTAGTTTGAGATCGCCAAGGTTATGCGCAGGTACCCGTGGATGGTGGAGGTGGCGAGGCAGAGACCTATGAATCCACCCGTATACAGTGGAGGTTTACGTGGCGAGGGATGGGTCAGAGGCGTGTCTCTCCCGCACCCCGCCGAAGGCTTTTTGCGCCCAAAACGGCGTAGCGAGGGAGGCAAGGCCTTCAGCAGATTTGAAGTATATGAGGGTAAGGTAAGAGGGGTGTACCGCCCCAAGGGCCTGCTGGCCTACGCCGCGGCGGCGAGAGAATACGTGAGGATGCTCTAGCCCCTCTGGGGGGATCTACGTCTCGTGTGGGCTTAGTTCTCAAGAGTCATTGTAAATTCTTTTCCCGCCTTCTTAAACTGCTTCTTTCTCAGGAGTTTTACATATTTTGTTGTATTAGTCAAAGCCGGGTGGCCGACACGAGAGCAGAGGAGGGGTGAACTAAAGGGTCTGATGGCATACACCGTGGCGACTATGTAAGAACTCTAGGGAAGATGAGACGTGAACTAAAAAACGGGCCCCCGCGGAACCACTCCTCCGCCGCTCCATCCAGGCTGAGCTACGGGCCAGGGTCTCTTTGTCTCGCGTTTTTAAGTTTTTGTGGTTTGTGAGTTGTGTTTCTGGTTACGTCTATAGGCGTTAGGGCAATGGGTCTAGTTCTTCTTGTGTCTGTGGGTCCAGCCGTGTCTTGCCTACGCGGATCTCGTCAAAGTCAGCAGTTGTTGCGTAGAGGACGACTCTTGGCT
>WYEB01000451.1_pt1 | contig 14818 bp, 13 predicted proteins | sample 6343061 | NCBI WGS metagenome assembly WYEB01 (sample SAMN13812332, study PRJNA600296) | hot springs metagenome | biome: ENVO:00000051; feature: ENVO:00002007; isolation source: sediment sample from Evening Primrose shelf | place: USA: Yellowstone National Park, Evening Primrose Hot Spring ... | reverse complement strand
CCCGGCCGATGCCGAAGGGGATCGCCAGGGTCGTAGTCAACGGGTACGGCGTGATAGGCAAGAGGGTGGCGGACGCCGTCGCCAGGCAGCCCGACATGAGGGTGGTGGGGATATCCGACATAGTGGGCGACTACCGCGTCAGGATGGCGGCCGCCAAGGGATACGACGTCTACGCGTCGATCCCGGAGAAGGCCGAGGACATGAGGAGGGCCGGGATAGAGGTCGCCGGGACGCTGCCGGAGCTCCTGTCCAAGGGGGCCGTCGACGTGGTGGTCGACGCGACCCCCGATAAGGTCGGGGCCGAGAACAAGAAGCTCTACGAGAAGCACGGCGTGAAGGCGATATTCCAGGGAGGGGAGAAGCACGAGGTGGCCGGCACGTCGTTCGTCGCCCAGCGGAACTACGAGGAGGCCCTCGGCAAGCAGTTCGTGCGCGTCGTGAGCTGCAACACGACCGCCATCTGCAGGGTGGTGGGCGGCATACACGAGAAGCTGGGGGTCAGGAAGGCGAGGGTGAGCATATTCAGGAGGGCGGTCGACGTCTGGGAGTCCAGCCACACCGGGATAATGAACACCGTGGTCCCGGAGCTCAGGGTGCCGTCCCATCACGGACCGGACGCGCAGACCGTGGTGCACGACCTGGACATAGTCACGATGGCGGCGAAGGGCAGCCACAACCTGTTCCACCTGCACATGGGCATGCTCGAGCTCCGCGGGAGGGCCACCAGGGAGGAGGTCCTGGAAGTGCTCAGGGAGGAGCCCAGGGTGGTGACCGTCAGCGGGAGCGACGGGGTGAAGGGTCTCAACTCGATATTCGAGATAGCGAGGGACCTCGGGAGGCCCAGGGGGGACCTCTACGAGATACCCGTCTGGGAGGACGCGCTGACCGTCTCGGGCGACGGCAGCGAGGTATACCTCATGTGGGCCACGCCGAACGAGTCGGACGTCGTGCCCGAGAACGTCGACGCGATAAGGGCGATGATGGAGATGGAGCCCAGTGCCGATCGCTCTATAGCGCTGACGGACGAGAGGCTCGGCGTCCTGAAAAGGTTATACTGAGAGAGCGCCCGCCGCCGCGCATGGCCAGGAGGGCCAGGGTGCTGGCCACGCTGGGGCCGGCCAGCGACGACCCCGGCATCATAGAGGCCATGGCGGCGGCCGGCGCGGACGGCTTCAGGCTCAACTTCTCCCACGGGACCCACGAGGAGAAGGCCGCGGAGATTGCTGCAGTGAGGTCCCTGGAGGGTAGGCTCGGCAGGTTCCTCCCCATTATAGGGGACCTCCAGGGGCCCACCGTCAGGCTGGGCGACTTCCAGCCCGTCCAGGTGTCCAGGGGATCCAGGGTCGTGCTGTCCAAGGATGGCGAGGGGGTGCCCGTCCCGAGCGACGAGTTCTTCAGGCTCGCGGAGGTCGGCGACGTAGTCACGTTCGAGGGCGGGAGGATCCCGGCGCGCGTGGTGGAGAAGTCCGGGTCCCGCGCGGTCGTGGAGATAATGGTGGAGGGGGTCCTGGCCCCCAGGAAGACGGTCGCGATAAGGGGGAAGGAGTACGACCTGCCGAGCCTCACGGACAAGGACGAGGCGGACCTGAGGTTCATCGCGGAGCACGGCCTGGAGTACGTGGCGCTGTCGTTCGTGAGGACGCGCGACGACGTCAGGAGGCTCAGGGAGGCGCTGTCGGAGCTCGGGAGCGACGCCTGGATAGTGGCCAAGATAGAGACGATACCGGGGGTCGAGAACGCGGAGGGCATCGCGGAGGAGGCCGACGCGGTGCTGGTGGCGAGGGGGGACCTGGGCGCCAAGTTCCCGCTCGAGGAAATGCCGTTCGTGCAGTCCAGGATACTGGAGGCTGCCAGGTCGCGCGGGAAGCCGTCCATAGTCGCCACCCAGCTCCTCGACTCCATGATGGAGAACCCCGTGCCGACCAGGAGCGAGGTCGTCGACATCTTCACGGCGGTGAGGGGAGGGGCGGACGCCGTGCTCCTGACCGGGGAGACGGCGGCGGGGCGCCATCCCGTGGAGAGCGTGGACTGGGCATCGAGGATAGTGGCCAGGGCGGAGGAGGGGTACTCGCCGGGGAGGAGCCCGCCCGGGAGGGACTCGCCCATCTACGACTCCTTCGCGCTCGGGGTGGTGGAGCTGGCGGAGTCCATCGGCGCGAGGATAATCGCGTACAGCCACGGCGGCCACACAGCCATGAGGCTGGCCCGCTACAGGCCGTCCGTCGACGTCCACGTGTTCACGCCCAACGAGGGGGTGGCCAGGAGGGTGTCCATGCTGTGGGGGATCAGGCCGGCTGGGATCGCGGCTGACCTGGACCTGGAGGGGCTGGCGGCTGAGGCCAGGAGGAGGGGCATCGCGGGGGAGGGCGACAGGCTCGTCCTGGTGCGCGGCATGCGGAGTGGGGCAACGGACCTGCTCAGGGTGGAGGCCCTCCGACCTCAGGGCTCCGGGCGAAGCGGCGCGAGGTCGCGCCGGGGAGATCCCAGGGCGCCGAGGTCAGCCTTATTAGGCCGCGCGGCGCCTCGAGCACACGGCCTAGGATGGTCACCAACCTCCCCGAGGAAGTGAAGGCGATATGGTCGCGCGCCATACTGGCGAGGGACCCCAAGACGAAGCTGGAGCTGCTGAGGCAGGTCTACTCGAGGATGCCGAAGCACAAGGGGACCGAGAACCTCCAGATGAGCATCAAGCGCCAGATATCGAGCCTCGAGGCGCTGATAGAGGAGCAGGAGAGGAAGGCGAAGAAGAAGGGGAGCGGGGGCGCGGAGTGGGCCGTCAGGAAGACCGATTTCCCCCAGCTCTGCGTCACCGGGTTCCCTGGCGCCTCGGCCGCGGCATTCGAGGCGATGACGGGCCTCAGGCCAGAGCTTTTCAGGCTCTACGAGTCGCCCGTGGTGGGAATCTACGAGGCGGGCGACGTCCCCTTCCAGGCCGTCTGGTGCCCGCTCGGCGGCATAGGCAGGCTACTGCTGGGCAGGGTGACCGGGCTCCTCCAGAACGCCGACCTCCTCATCCTGTCGCACGGCGGGGCGGGGGAGCTGGGGGAGCTCGTCCGCGCGCTGGACGAGCTGGGCATAGTGCCCAGGAACGAGGACCTGGGCGTGGAGGTGAGGATCACGGCCAGCGGGGGGATAATAATCAGCGGGACCTCCGATCGCGTCTCCGAGGAGGAGGTCAGGGAGTACCTGAGGGGCCTCAGGATCTACAACGCCTGGGTGAGGCTTGGCTCCCGCAGCAGCCTGGAGGACGTGGAGGCGGCCCTCCTGGGCAGGCGCGTCAAGAGGTACATCGCGGTCGGGCCCGGGGGCGCGCTGGGTGTGGAGGACCTCGCGCGGCGCGGCGAGGAGGCGGCGCGCGAGGTGCTGAGGGCGCTGGGCCTCATAAGGGTCTACACGAAGCCGCCGGACGAGGAGCCGAGGAGGCCCCCCCTGGTGATCCCGGAGGGCTCCACCGTCCGCGACGTCGCCGCCAGGGTCCACCGCGAGCTCGTCGAGTCATTCAGGTTCGCAAGGGTCTGGAGGTCCGGCCTCCCGAGCAGGGTCGGCCTGGACTACAAGCTGCGCGACATGGACGTGGTGGAGATCAGGGCGCGAGGAGCTCCAGGACCACGAGCTCCTCGAAGAAGAGGCCCAGGCGGCACCTCTCGCCCCCGACCAGGCCCAGGCGCCTCGCCGCCTCCAGCAGGCGCCCCTCCGAATCCCTTCCCACCAGGGCGTAGATGCGCCCCCCGCCCGCCAGCGCCCTCCTCGCCGACTCGAGGAACCATAGCGGCACCTCCGCGCCCTCCCCGCCGCACACGGCGGGATCCTCCTCGGGCTCGCACTGGAGGTACGGCGGGTTGAAGTAGATGGCGTCGAACGCCCCGGGCCTGAACGCCTCCGCGGCGTCGCAGACCACGGGCTCGAGGGGGGTTCCCCGGAACCTCTCCCTCGACTCGGCCGATGCCTCGGGGCTCACGTCCGAGCAGGCCGCCAGGCCCACCGCGCCCGAGTCGAATAGCCCGCGAGTGACGAACCCCGTCCCGCACCCCAGCTCCAGCGCCCTCCCCCTCCGAGGCCCCGCGTCCCCCAGGGCCCCCTCCACGCACCTCAGGAGGAGCTCCGAATCCTCGCCGGGCCGGTAGGGCCGCCGCGAGCGCCATCGCCTCCCTCGGGGACAGGTCCCTGATCCTGCCGTCGCCGCACCCCTCGATGCCGAGGTCCCTGCACACCTTGGAGGCGCGGCCCCTGCCCCGGGAGAAGAGCCTCCTGAGCTGCGAGAGGGCCCAGCGCGCCTCGCGCTCCGTCATCAGGACGCGCGGCCTGAGGAGCACCAGGCGCGACCTCACCCTCGGGGCCGGCGAGAAGGAGCCGGGGCCGACCCTCCTCCCCACCGATATCCTGAACGCCAGCTGCGAGAACGCGGAGATGGCCCCATACCTGCGGGAGGACGGGGCGAGCGACATCTTCTCGACGAACTCCTCCTGGAGCAGGAGCGAAGCGAGCCGGAAGCCCTTGGACGCGAGCCACTCGATCGTTCTCGAGGACATCGAGTAGGGCGGGCTCGACACCAGGTAGTCGAACCTCCGGATCACACTATAGGCGTCGCCGCAGACTAGCTCCACCCTCCAGGAGCCCCTCACGGCCTCCGCCGCCTCAGCGCAGAGGCGCTCGTCCAGTTCGGCGCTGACCACCAGCGGGCCGTCGCCGGCGGCCAGGAGCCTCGTCAGGGATCCCCTCCCCGCGCCCACCTCGGCCACCACCTCGTGCGGCTTGGCGTCCCCCAGCGGCTCCAGTAGCTCCCGGAGCACCTCGCCCGACCTCAGGAAGTGCTGCCCCAGCGCCCTCCTGCGGTTCACGCCCTCCTCACGAACAGGTACGTCTGGGTGTTGCCCTCCAGCTCCTCCAGGATCCTCCTGGCTATCTGCTTCTGCGGGTCCTTAAGCCCGACGCGGCGCTCCAGGTCGGCGTAGGACGTGAACGGGGCCCTCTCGCGCTCCTCGAGTATCTTCCTGAGCATCACCTTCCCTATGCCGGGCACGAGCTCGAGGGCGTGCATCCTCGGGTTCAACGGCTGCGACGTGTTGAAGAACTCGATCAGCCTCTGCTCCTTCGACGCGACGATCTTCTCGACGACCTCCGGCAGGACGCTCCTGGCGGTCGGCGTCAGGTCCTGGTACGAAAGCCGGCCGAGGACGCTGACGACCTTGTCCCTCTGGTCCCTCCCTATATAGAGCCTCTCCCCTATCGTGTAGACGACCCCCTCAATCCCCTGCAGCTCCAGGAACGTCAGGTAGTCCTCGCCCAGGGACTGTATTATCACGCCCTCCTTGCCCCTGACGGTCCTCGACCTGCCCTTGACCTCCAGGTCTAGCACATATGCGTATTCCTCGTATCTCCTCTGGGGCGCGCGCTCCCTCTGCTCGTGCACGCTCGGAAACCGCTACAAGTCAGTTATGTGCGTTTCGCGCGCCGCCCGACCCGCCCCCGGCCTCCTCCGAGATCACGCTCAGGATCTTCTCGAGGGTCTCGGTCCTCACCATCCTGCGCCAGCCGTTGGCCAGCGCCCTGAGCTCCTCTATGGTCCTCGGAAGTATGTTCGTCACCTCAACGGCCTCCTCCTCCGATAGGCCCGCCTCGGAGACCAGGCGGTCCACGATCCTCCTGGCGGTCCGACCGTCCACCTTCGAGAACTTGTTCAAGTAGTCCAGGGTCCTCATCAGGAGCTGATCTGACTCCACGTCCACGCCCTCGGTGGACTTGGCCAGCATCTCCTTCGCCTCGTGTATGGTTATCGGCTTCTTGCTCAGGACCCTGAAGGACATGGCTCACGACCTCAGGGGAACCACGTGCTCGAGCCTGGCCACCACGATCTTCTCCTCCCTCGGGCTCACCCTTATCCCTATGACCAGCGACCTCCTCCTGACCTCCTTGACTATCCCCACCCTGCCCTGGTAGCGCCTGTGGGGGAGTCCCTTGGGCTGCGACGGATCTATGTCTATCACGACGCGGTCCCCTGGCTTATATTCCTCCATGAGGCGGGAGAGCCCCCTGGGGCCCTCCGCGGTCATGAGGCTCCTGGTCTTCCTCCGGGGTCCCTTGTGCTTGGGCAAGCTGCCGGCAGGGCGGCCGCCGAGCATTAAAACCTTTTCCGGGAGGCCTCAGGGGGTAGCCCTCGCAGTCCTCGACCACGTCGACGACGCGCAGGCGGACGGCCTCCGCCCCGACGCCGAGGATCCCCGCGAGGGCGGAGCGCAGGTCCGCGCCGTGCTCCGCGCAGATGGCGGCGGCCAGCGCCCTCCCCTCGGCCCTCGCCAGCGCCCTGGCCACGATCCTCCCCCTCCCCCCGGTCCTCAACTCGGTCCCCTCCATGGACTCCACGAGCCCGGCGAGCTCCTCGGCGTCCCGGTCCAGCTCGGCGTAGGCTTCCACGACGTCGTAGAGCGTCCTGGAAGCCCTCAGCTCGGCCTCGCGCCTCCCCCCGATCAGCCTCAGCGACGCGATCCGGGGGTGGGGCTCCTCCATGACCCACGAGGCCCTCCGCTTGGCCCCGGAGAGCTTGGCCAGGAACGGCCTCCCCCTCCCCGCCACCTCGACGTGCTCGCGGTCGGTCCCCGTCCACGTGATCGTCACGCCCTCCGCGCCGAAGGCGAGCCTGAGGTGCTCCTCTATCGCGCGCTCCACGCTCGCCGGCTCGCCGGACGCCCCCGCGACCTCGCGGGGGACGCGGCCCGTCCCGCCGCAGCCCCCGCGCCCGATGCGGCGGGTCCGCTCCCCCGCGGGCTTGAGGTAGCGCCCCTCCACGTAGAGGGGGGAGAGGCTCAGGCCCCGGAACCCACGGGGCGAGAACGAGAGGACGGCGTCCGGCTCCTCCGCCCTCGCGGGGATCCCCAGCCTGGCCCCGAGCGCCCTCGTCAGCAGCCTTATCGCGAGCCTCTTGGCCGAGATCCCCCCGCTCAGCCTGAGCCCGGACCTCAGCTCGTCCTCCAGGTCGGCGGAGCTGCGCGGGATCTCCACGCTCACGTAGAAGGACCCCACCTCCGCGCCGGACCCGCGGAGCGCGGCCGCCGCCTCCTCCGCCATCATATCGATCGACGCGAAGATGCCGCCGCAGAGCTGGCACCCCGCGTCGTCCAGCTCCATCCCGAGCCTGGCGGCCAGCTCGGATCCCAGGAGGGCTGCGGAGTCCGGGTCCGAGCTGTGGAGCCTGCCCAGGCACCAGCGGCAGATGCGCAGCCCGGGGAGCCCGCCGCGCCTCAAGATGCCGCGGTTCCCCTCAGGCGAGACCTGCGGAGGGCCCTCGCGAGCCTCCTGGCCTGCTCGTAGGACCTGAGGAGCTCCCTGACCTCCCTCTCCTCCACGCCCGCCCCCCTGGCTATCCTGCGGATCCTCCCACCGTTCAGGATCCCCGGATCGCCGCGCTCCTCCGGCGTCATCGAGTTCACTATGGCCCTCCACGCGATCAGGCGATCCTCCATGCCATCCAGGGCCTCCCTCGGGAGCTTGACCTGCGACGCGCCCGGGATCATCTCCAGGAGCCTGGAGAGGGGGCCCATCCTCCTGAGGTCCTCCAGCTGCTCCACGAAGTCCACGAGCGTGAACTTCCCCCTGCTCAGGCGCTCCATCCTCTCCTCGCCCTCCTTGCTGAGCCTCCTGAACCTCTCCACGAGCGACTCCAGGTCCCCCATGCCCAGCAGCCTCTCCGCGAACTTCCTCGGGGAGTACTCCTCGAAGTCCTCCAGCGATTCCCCGCTCGACACGAAGTAGACCTTGGCCCCGGTCACCGCCGCCGTCGTCAGCGCCCCGCCCCCCCTGGCGGAGCTGTCGAGCTTCGTCACTATCAGCCCGCCGACCCTCGTCGCCTCCGCGAACGCCCTGGCCTGCCTCTCCGCCTGCTGCCCTATGGTCGCGTCGACGACCAGGAAGGTGATGTCGGGCGACAGCGCCCTCTCCATCTCGCGCATCTCCTCCATCAGCTCCGCCTCGTTCTTGTGCCTGCCCGCGGTGTCCACTATTATCACGTCGGCGCCCTCGCGCTCGAGGGACTCGGAGCCGGCCCTGGCCAGCTCGACAGCGTCGCGCCCGCCCGGGTCCCCGCGCACCGGGACTCCCACCCTCTCCGCGAGCTGCCTGAGCTGCTCGTAGGCGCCAGGCCTGTACGTGTCGGCGGCGACGAGCCCGGGCCTGAACCCCCTCTCCTTGTAGTAGAGCGCCAGCTTGGCCGCGGTCGTGGTCTTCCCGGATCCCTGGAGGCCGACGAGCATTATCCTCAGGGGCCTCCCGCGCCCCTGGGGGACCGGGGGCCTGACGTCCTCCCCTCCCAGTATCCTGGTTATCTCCTCGTACAGGACGTAGATTGCGTGGTCCTTCATCGATATCCCGGGGGGAGGCCTCTCGGCCCTCAGGGCCTCCTCGAGCCTCTTGGAGAGCTCCAGGACGAGCTTCACGTTGACGTCGGCCTGGATCAGGGCCCTCTGGACGTCGCGGACGAACTCCCTCAGCGCCCTCTCGTCGACGAGGCTCCTGCCCAGGAGCCTGTCTATGGCCCCCCTGAGGCCCTCCCTGAGGCCCTCCAGCACCACCCGCCGCCGTCGGCCCTCCCTTGATTTCAAGCTTTGCCCTCCTTATCCTGAGCTCCCCCCAGTCGAGCCCCCCCACGACCTCCGACTCGAGGATGGAGATGCGCCTGCGGTAGAACGGCGCGTCCACGACGAACGTCTCCGCCTCGCCGCCGTCGAACGAGGGGTTGAAGCGGTACTTCCTGCTCAGGGCTATTATCCTCTCCGCCGTGGCCGGGTCTATCTCCGCCCCCAGGAGCTCCCTGCCCAGGCCGTGCGCCGAGACGCGCGTTATTATGGCGCGGATGCCGCTCCCGGCGACCTGCCTGAGGTACTCCTCCTGGTCCACCCCCCAGAGGGGCGCCAGGGGTTCGAGGCCGCTCTCCCGGGCGAGCCCGCTGAAGACCCCGCTCTGCCACCTGCTGACCACCGCCCCAGCCGCGGCGTAGCCGGCGCCGTAGTCCAGGACGGCCCTCCTCATGAGCCTGCGGAGCGCGTCCTCCTCGCCCCCGGCCCCGGCCATCTCCATGATGACCGGCCTCCCCATCGCCTCCCCCTGGAGGGGGGTGAGCGACGAGTTGACCGAGTGCAGCAGCATGCTCTCGGGGTCCGCCGGCACCACGGTCATCAGGCAGCACACGCGGTATCCCCGCTCCACGAGCCTCACGTAGGCCATGTGGCTGTCCTTGCCGCCGGAGAACAGGAGCGCGACGGGCCTCTCATCACTCATAATCCTCATCACCGGGTCAGGCGGCTCTTCCGCCACTCATCGAGGCGGGCGCGTGCGCGCGCGGGGAAATAAAATTATTTCCCTCCGGGCGCCGGGGACGCACGTGGCGGGGTGCGAGCCGGGGAGGCCGGTGGGCAGGGTGACGCTGTACCTGAAGGACTCGATCAGGGAGCGCGAGCCGGAGCTGAGCTCCTCGATAGTGGAGCTCGTGGGCCGGAGCTTCGAGCTGGTCGGCCCGAGCGATGCGGAGGCCGCCATAAGCGTGGGCGGGGACGGCACATTCCTGGCGCTCGCCCGCTCCCTCCCCGAGGGGACGCCCATCGTGGGCGTCAACATGGGGAGGCGCGGCGCGGTGACGGACGCGCTGCCCGAGGATCTGCCGATCCTGATCAGGAGGCTCAGGGAGGGCTCCTACTGCGTGGAGGAGCGCATGAGGCTGGAGGTCTCGGCGATCTCCGGCACCCACGAGGTGATAAACGAGCTCTATATGACGAAGGATCACGAGAGCCCGACCCCCTACTACGCGGTCCGCTACGGCTCCTCGGAGCTCTACTCCGAGAGGATGGACGGGATCGTAGCGGCGACGCCCACGGGGTCCACCGGCTACAGCCTATCGGCCGGCGGCCCGGTGCTCCCTGAGACGGCCTCGGCGGTGGTGCTGACGCCCGTCCTCCCCATACACAGGGTGCCCCCGCTCGTCATACCGCTGGAGGGCGGCGATGAGGTCGAGGTGGAGTCGACCTCCCCCGCGGTTCTCCTCATCGACGGCCAGCTGAGGGTGGACTCGGGCGCGCGCCTGGTCAGGGTCAGGAGGTCGAGGCGCGCGCTGAGGGTCATAAGGCTGAGGAGCCCCCCGCCCCCCTTCCAGCACCTGAGGAAGACGCTATGCCGCCAGCGAGGCGCGGGGCCGGGGTCAGGTACCTGGTTCTGGACACCTCAGCGCTCGAGGGAGGGCTGCCCGGCCCGGGCGACGCCAGGCTCGTCGTGACCCCCGGGGTTCTGAGGGAGCTCGAGAGGCGCGGGAGGATCGGCGCCCTGGAGCCGCTGGTGTCGGGGGGCGCCGTGGAGGTGCTGGAGCCCTCCGGAGCGGAGCTGGAGGCCGCGAGGTCGGCCTCGGCCTCCGTAGGGGACATGCCGAGGCTCTCCGAGGTCGACCTGGAGGTCCTGGCGGTGGCGCTCGGGCTCTCCTCGCGCGGCCTCAGGGTTTACATACTGACGAACGACATCTCGATCCAGAACGTCGCGGCCAGGCTGGGGATCCCGTCCTCCGGCCCCGCCGTGGGGCGCAGGAGGCCCATCCGCTGGATCTACTACTGCCCGGGCTGCGGGAGATCCTTCAGCTCGCCCCCGGGGGACCTCCTGTGCCCCGCCTGCGGCACCCGCCTGAGGCGCAAGCCCAGGGGGACGGCTCCGTTACCTTAAGCTGACCATCGATGAACCTAAATCCGAGAGGGGTCTTCCGCCCGATTTGCAGTGACCACGAATCATATACAGATCAGGAGGAGGACTCCCCTTCCGGTCATGGCCCACGCTGTTATCCCTGTTTCTCGGGCATCTCGCTGAGGAGGGCCGCCAGGTCCCTGAGGTCCATCATCAGCAGGAGCCATGTGTCGATGTGGAGGTGGGTGCAGAGGTTGGGCCCCGCCCTCGGATCCATCGGCGCCGATCCTAGGGACGTGCGCAGGATATTCGAGGATGAGACCATGGTGAACGTGGGAGGGACCCCCGCGTGGATCTGGGTCGCGTTCGAGCCGGACCTCCGTGCGATGCTGGACTTCCACGTGAGCTGGCGCGGGAACTCGATCGATGCGTACCTGTTCATCAGGAGGCTGGTGCGCAAGTACGGCAGGGTCCCGATCTACACCGATGGCGCCCCATGGTACGCCGACGCCTGCAGGTGGGCGGGCGCCGAGCACATAGTCTACGATCGCCCCCTGAGGAACCTCATGGAGTGCATGGTCCAGTGCGCCAAGGAGGGGACCGAGGCCTTCGACGACCCCTTCCCCGTCGGCGGGCGCGGGCAGAGGTCGAGGAGAGCGTTCGAGCGCATGCATAACTGGCTGTCAGCGTTCATGTTCATGCACAACTTCGTGTTCGAGAACGGGGACCTGGGGAGGCCCCCGCTCGGGTGGAGGGAGGGGATGCCCCGGTGGCTGGACGGGCCGCGCCCGATCCTCTCGCTCGGGTAGGAGGTGGGCTTAAGGTAACGGAGCCCCAGGGGATGGGGCAAAACTTTTTCACCGGACGCCGCGTATAAAGTCCGTGGACTCCATGAGGGTCGCGCTGGCTCAGATGGCGACGTCGCCATACAAGGAGGAGAACCTGAAGAAGATCGCATCCATCATGGGCGGCCTGTCGGGCGCATCACTGGTCGTCTTCCCCGAGTTCTCCAACCTCCTCGCGCCGCCCGGGATGCCGATGGAGAGGCTCTACGATGAATCGGAGTACGACGGATCGCCGTTCCTGGAGGAGGTGGGGAGGCTGGCCAAGAACAGGGGTGTCCACGTGGCGTTGGGCGTCTACGAGAGGAGCGACGATCCGCCGCGCGTCCACAGCTCGGTTTACGTAATAGGCCCCGATGGCCATACGAGGGCGAAGTACAGGAAATCGCACCTCTTCGAGGCGCTGGGATACAGGGAATCGGAGCAGCTCAAGCCGGGGGACGGGCCGCCCGCGATGGTCGACGTCGACGGCTTCAGGCTGGGGATCATCGTGTGCTACGAGATGAGGTTCCCGGAGCTCGCCAGGTACGCGGCGCTCTCCGGCGCGGACGCGCTCGTAGTGCCCAGCGCGTGGTATAAGGGGTACAACAAGGAGGAGCAGTGGATGACCCTCGTGCGCGCGAGGGCCCTCGAGAACACGATGTACGTGCTGACGTCCAACCAGATAGGGAACTCGTTCGCGGGCGTGACGGTCGCCGCCGATCCCATGGGGATCATAGTGGCCAGGGCCACGGAGGAGGAGGGGGTCGTGGAGGTCGCGCTGAGCAGAGACAGGATAAGGCGCGTCAGGGAGGCGCTCCCGGTGCTGGCCCAGAGGAGGCCCGAACTGTACGAATGGAAGCCCTCTAAAACCTAGTTCTAAAATCTAAAAATAAGAAAAATGTGTATATTCGGGCGATATTCTCAAACTTTAGTCAGGTCCACGTCCTTCGTCTCCTTGAAGGCGTACGCCGCGACTATAGCCACCACCGCGAACACGACAGCGTAGACGGGCTCCAGCAGATACGAGATCGCGCCGACAGCCACCGACACGTAGGGCTGGGGACCCCCTATGAACGCGTTGCCGAACTGGTAAGCTAGCGAATTGCCGCTGTACCGCACGTTGGTCGGGAATATCTCGCTTATCATAGCTCCCTCGGGCGCGTAGGCTAAGCCGTGCGCTATCCCCAGGAGCACCATCGACACCAGGAACATCGCGACCGATCTGTACAGGATCACGGGGTACAGCACCACCAGGAACAGGGCGCCGGCTATGTAGATCATGGGCCTCCTCCCGATCCTGTCGGAGAGCGGGCCCCCTATGAAGACGAAGAGCATCTCTGTCAGCCCGAACACCAGTATCCCTATCTGCTGCATCTCCGGCGTTATCACGTTGAAGAGGCGGTAGATGGTGGGCAGCGTCGTGGATCCCGTGAACCATATCGTCCCGACGGCGCCCGCTATCAGCGTGCTCAGCAATAGCTGTTTCCAGTACTTCCTGAAGAGGGTCCCGGCTGGGACGCTGACTATCGCCTTCTCCCTCTTGGCGGCCTCGAACACCGGCGTCTCGGGGAGCGTGTACCTGATGTAGAATCCTATGGCCAGCAACACGAAGGAGATCAGGAACGCGATCCTCCAGCCCCACGCCGTCATCGCGCTCTGCCCTATCAGCGCCCCCAGGCCCAAGAACACGGCTGAGCCCAGGACCAGGCCCAGCCCCACGGTGGACTGGACGAACGATGACCAGTATCCCCTCCTCTTCTGGCCGTGCTCGAGCGCGATCAGCATTGCCCCGCCCCACTCGCCGCCGAGCCCGAAGCCCAGCAGCAGCCGCATTATCACCAGGAGCACTATCGCCCAGACGCCCACCTGCGAGTACGTCGGCAGCAGCCCGACGACCCCGGAGGAGATGCCCGATATCACTATCGTCCACATCAGCATATTCTTCCTGCCTATCCTGTCGCCGTAGTGGCCGAACACGAAAGCGCCGAGCGGCCTGAAGAGGAATCCTATCGCGAACACGAGGAGCGTGGAGGCTATGGCCGCCACGGGATTGCCCTTCGGCATGAAGTTGGCCGCTATGTAGAAGGCACCGGAGGAGAACAGGAATACATCATACCATTCCAGCAACGTCCCGATCATCGCTGACACTATTATGTGTCTGGTGATCGTTGAACTCATTATCAACATGATGTAATTGACGCCGATATTTAAAGATTATCTTTTGCATACAATCCACGACATCGACCCGGTCAATTTGATATCCTGGTTTTTGAATATGAATTTCGTATATAAATAACGCCATTTGCCAGAATATTATCACGCTGTGTAGTTCGTGAGCGCGAACTACCCCACCCGATGGCGCTTCTTGACTCCCCGGCCGGAACCCGCTCATCCGCTTACGGGTGAGCGCCGGCGGGGGTCAGCCCGACCCGGGGCGAGGATCTTCCTTCCGTACACGGGATTCCTCCGATAGATGGGAGCTGAGTCCGGCCGCGTTTCCGCACCCTGCATGTCAACAGTCCCGCGTATCGCACATCCGGGGATGCGATCTGCGAACGCCGATGATCGAATTTGAACGGGAGCGGCCCGAGGACCGGACGGCTCTCGCGTAAAACGTCGACCGCCCTATGCCAGCGCGACCCGAGGGCTATGCGCGCATCATCCGGGCGGATTCCTGGTGAAGGAGACCACGAAGTCATAGTACGCCGCAATCAGCCTCTCGAAGGGCCCCCTGGATCTGGCCTCCGATATCCTGGCCTTCAGATCGGGCAGCAACGTCGATATTTTTTCCGCCCTGAACTGGAGGATCAGTATGCGGTCGGGGAGGGTCTCGGGATCCCTGTGGATGACGCTGAAGAGCGCGGCCGTCTCGAGCCCGAGGGGCCTGAGTCCCGGGATCAGCTCCTCCTTCAGGTACTTTCCGACGGCCCGATCGTCCTTCGAGCTGTACGCCACGAATGCCGTGGCGGAATCCAGAAGCCCGTCCCTCCTGCACTCGTAAACGTCCAGGACGTCGCACCAGTACCTCTCGCCGTTCGGATCGAGGTATGGACCCCACCTGGCCTGCGTGTCGGCCTTGGCGTCGGCCAGTTCCTTGCTATTTTTGCCCTCCATCATACGGTCGACTGATGGAAACTCGTAGATGGCGAGCGACGCCACATCCCCCTCTACCAAGTCGAACCTGGCGTCCTTGACGACCCCGGGGACCTTGAGGAGATCCGGGAGGTGCACCTCGTTGTACCATCTGCGGAACTCCGCGTCCTTCTCCTTGGACTTGACGGCTAACCGGACCAGATATATGGGCTTCATGTCAATCCTGGTAATAGAATTCAGAACGCAATAATAAA
>WYEB01000450.1_pt1 | contig 14864 bp, 16 predicted proteins | sample 6343061 | NCBI WGS metagenome assembly WYEB01 (sample SAMN13812332, study PRJNA600296) | hot springs metagenome | biome: ENVO:00000051; feature: ENVO:00002007; isolation source: sediment sample from Evening Primrose shelf | place: USA: Yellowstone National Park, Evening Primrose Hot Spring ... | reverse complement strand
AAATTATATATGAAGAAATCGATGTCGACTGAAAGATGATGAAAAGAGGGTATTCAGATTATAAAAATTCAGATATAATTATTGGCAATATAATTGTTATATCTCCCCATATATTTACATGCTTTGCATTTTTTCTAATTTTTTTCCATGTTATTGCTTCTTTTGTTTTTGCTCCAGATAAACTTCCATCTAATTCATTTGCAGAACTAATATATACTGCATATTCTAATCCTCCTGAAAATTGGGCCCACCATATTGTATGATGTTTTGATATTCCTCCTCCTAAAATCAATGCTCCCACCTTTTTTTCTCCAAAGAATTTTGATGCAAGAAATTTTTCATCTTCCCATACAGATACTTGTATATCTGGATAATCATATTCTTTCATCAATATCTGTGTTCCAACTGCACCATCTGTAATTCCAGGTACAATTATTGGTATATTATTTTTATATGACCAATATATTATACTTTCTTCTTTTTTATCAAATTTTTCTAATCTTTTTCCAATTTCAAATATTAATTCATGAGTAGATATTAAGTTCTTGTTTTTATTTTTTAATTCCTTAAATATATCATCTAAAATTGGCCTTAATGTATTTTCAATTGCTATACCATAATTTTCTTCTGGTATATAGATATTTCCCAATCTCAATATTCCCTCTTCTCTTAATTTTATATCATCAGAATCAAAATATCCCAAGTAATAATCTTTTGTTAATCTTGCAATATCATGATCTAATGTTCCTGTTGTTGTGATAACTATATCAAATAATTTATTTTTAATAATATCCTTAATTATCCCTCTTATTCCAGTTGCAATAATATCTGCAGGAAAACTCAATACTTTGATTGTATTCTTATCATTTAGCATTTCTTTCAATATTTCATATCCTCTATACAATTCTTGTGCCTGAAATCCCCCTACATATTTAAATTGCTCAATTAAATCCTTTATTTTCATATCTTTATTTATTTTTAAATCTCTTACTGGATCCATTTATAAAACTTATATAGAAAATTTTAAAATGGATTATATAACAATAGATGAATTCTCAAAAGTAAAATTAGTTGTTGGAAGGGTTATAGATGTACAAGATCATCCAAATGCAGATAGATTGTATATATTAAAAGTTGATTTGGGAAATGAAGTAAGACAAATTGTATCTGGAATAAAGCAATGGTATAAGAAAGAAGAATTATTAAATAAAAAAATAATAATTGTTTATAATTTACAACCAAAAAATTTTAGAGGAATAGAATCACAAGGAATGTTATTAGCTGCAGAAGATGGAAATGGAAATTTATCATTATTAACAGTTGATAAAGATATAAAAGAAGGATCTTTTGTTCATTAAAAATTAATCCTTATTAAAGTTAAAGAATTCATAAGAGCTTTTTTCATTTATTTCTCCAGCAATATTTGTTAAAAACATCTTTTTAACTTCTTCATAATTTTCTGTATGTCCCAAAACATACATTAATTTTACATATGCTGTCTCTGGATGCATATCTTCTGCATATATAACTCCTAAATTATATAATAATCTTGCATTACTATATACAAAAGGATTAGTTCTTCCAAATATTGTTTGAGATGTCATAACAAATATTGTACCTTTTTCTATTCCATATTTTATATTTTCAATCCATGAATATTTTTTATCTGTTGGATTTGTTGGTACATGTCCAAAACCAGTTCCTTCTATTACAATTCCTCTGTAATTTTTATCTACATAATATTTTATTATATCAGGATCTGAACCTGGATATGTTTTTATTAATGCAACTTTTTTACATATTTTATCATCTAAATAAGGATTATTATTATTTCTTTTCCTATAATTATTATCAATTATTTCTATCTTTTTATTATATGGAAATATCCTTGCCAATGGTAGAGAATTTATTGATTGAAAAGCATCTCTTCTTTCTGTATGCATTTTTCTAACCTTTGTTCCCCTATGTGCATATGAAAAACTATCAGAACTACTTCCATGCATTACAATTGCTATTTCTGCTATATCAGAATTATCATATACTGCTGAGGATAATAAATTAAAAAATGCATCTGAAGATGGTCTATCTGAAGATCTCTGAGATCCTGTAATTGAAACTGGTTTGTTTAGATTTTTTACAATAAAAGATAATGCTGAAGATGTATAGTGCATTGTATCAGTTCCATGTAATATTGTTACTCCATTTATATCATCATTTAATAACTTTACTAATATTTTTCCAATTTCTATCCAATTATCTGGTAACATATCTTCTGAAGCAATTGAAAATGGAATTTCTATATTTTTAATTTCAACATAATCTAATAGATCTGGTGCAAGATCAATTAATTCTTCTGGTTTAGTTAACATATGGACTCCTCCAGTTCTATAATCTATTTTTGATAATATTGTACCGCCAGTAGCTAATATTGATATTTTATTATTTCTACTTTCTAACTTTTTATATTCTCTATTTTCATATTTTGATTCTATTTCCTCTTTATTTAATTCCAAAATATCATCATTTCTTATCCCAATATTATAACCATTCTTTAATTTTATTATAATAAATTCCGATGTTTCGTTTACTAAATATCCTTCAAATGCCTTGTTATCTTTTGTTTTTATCTTTGCATATTTCATAAAAGATTTTATATAAAAAAATATTTTAACTTTTTATAAAAAATAATATTTAACAAAATTACCCTAATGGATAAATATAATTGGTTCCATTTATATTGCATATAATATTTGTTGAATTATAATAGCAATTTACATATGTTTGATTTATACTATTTAAATAACATTGAGAGAAATTATAAACTTGTCCAAGAAATGCATAATTCATCATATTTTGTGCACAATCAGCATATGCTATAATATTTGAGTTCATATGAATAATATCTGTTGATAAATATTGAGTAGTAGCTACTATTGATGCTGCTATAATTAATGCTGGTAATATAAACATTGGTAGGGTAGATTCTAACTTCATAATAATAATAGTTATAGTAATTTTTATAAATTTTATATTTTTTGTTTATCTTATAAATTATTTAATAGCAATGGTATATATAATATTTAAGAACCTATCTATTAATGATTATCTTAACATGATTTTTTATCTATTCAGAAAAATTTGCTAGATGTTTATATATTTTAATAATTTATTTTTTTATGTTAAAAACTATCTTAAATTTATGAAAATTTACTAAGATCTTCAAAAAACATTATTTTTTTATGGAAATATTTTTAATATATGAAATGCCATAACTATAAATGGCAGAGGTTAATAATAAAATAGAAGATGAAATAATAGGAGTATCGCCAGGGGAGGAGTTTAAATTGTTGCCAACAATAAAAATAATAGGTGTTGGTGGGGCAGGATGTAATATGGCAGATTGGTTATATAGGATGAATATAAAAGGTGCAGAAGTAATTGCAGCAAATACAGATTATGCTCATTTAAAGATAGTTAAAGCTCATAAAAAGATTCTATTGGGTAAGGAAGTTACAAAAGGATTGGGTGCTGGAGGATTACCATCAAAAGGAATGGATGCTGCAAGATCTTCTCAATCAGATATAAGGAAATTATTAGAAGGTGCAGATATGGTTTGGATATTATTAGGTCTAGGTGGAGGAACTGGAACAGGAGGAGCACCAGTTATTGCACAAATAGCAAAAGAAGTTGGAGTACCACTTGTAGTAGCAGTTGCAACATTACCTTTTGCTACTGAAGGTGTAGTAAGAAGAGAAAAAGCAGAAGAAGGTCTAGCTCAATTAAGAAAATATGCAGACAATGTTATATTAATTGATAACAACAAGATATTACAATATGCTGGCAATTTACCATTTACACAAGCATTTGGATATGCAAATAACTTAATAGGACAAATGATAAAAGGTTTGGTAGAAACATTTGATAAAGCTTCATATATTAACTTAGATTTCGCAGATGTAAAAACTGTATTAGGCGTCGGAGGAGCATCAATAGTAGGTATTGGAGTTGCAGATGATGAAAAGAGGGCAGTAACTGCTGCAAAGAGGGCATTAGAATTACCATTATTAGATGTTGATTATAATGGTGCAGCTGGTGCTTTAGTACATGTTGAAGGTGGAATGGATATGACATTAAATGAAATAAATGAAGCAATGGAATATGTAAAACAACATCTAGGAGAAGATGCATTAACAATAATGGGTGCAAGGCAATCTGAAGAAATGAAAGGAAAGATTAAGGTTACAGTAATTATATCTGGAGTTAAGAGTCCATATATATTAGGAAGATGGAAGGAAGAATGGGAATCTGGAGAATTAACAAAAGTAAAGAAGGATGTAAATCTAGGTATTGATGTACTACAATAGACTTTTTTAATTTAATTTTATATATTTTTTATGGAGTTTGCGAAGCTTGCTGAGGTGTTTAGGAAATTAGAATCTGTTTCTGAGAAAAATCAAAAAACAGAAATATTGGCAAGATTTATTAAGGAAATAGATAAAGATTCTTTAAAGGAGACATTTATGTTATTACAAGGGATGATTTTTTATCCTTGGGAAGATAAAGATATAGGAATAGCCGAAAAATTTACTATTAGAGCTTTATCTTTGGCTACAGGTTATGATAAAGATTATATTGAAAGTTTATTTGTAAAGACAGGAGATCTTGGGATAGTTGCAGAGAAATTAGTAACAGAAAGAAAACAAAAATCAATATTTACAAAGAAATTAACTGTAAAGGATGTGTATAATACCTTTAGAACAATAGGAGAATTAGAAGGGGAAGGAACACAAGATAAGAAGATTAGATATTTGGCCAATTTATTTATTTCATCATCACCAATAGAAGCAAAATATATTGCAAGATTAACATTAGAAGATTTGAAAATAGGTGTTGGAGAAGGAATTATAATAGATTCTATAGCTATGGCCTTTGGTTTACCATCAGAAAATGTGGAAATGGCATATTCAATTTTGAATGATTTTGGTGAATTGGTAAGACAAATTTTAGAAAAGGGAAAAGATATTGTATTTAAATTAGAACCAATACTAGGAAATCCAATTAGGGTAATGTTAGCAATAAAGGCAGAGAGTGCTAAAGAAGCTTTAGATGTTGTTGGAAGACCTGCGCAGGTTGAATATAAGTATGATGGATTTAGGGTTCAAATACATAAGAAAGGAGATCAAATATCTTTATGGACTAGAAGATTGGAAAATGTAACAAAGCAATTTCCGGATGTAATAGAATATATTAAAGAGTGTTTTCCAAATGATAAGGATTTTTTAGTGGAGGGAGAAATTGTTGGATATGATAGAGAAAACAAAAAATACTTACCATTTCAGAGAATTTCAAGAAGAATAAAAAGAAAATATGATATAGAAAAGATGGTTAAAGAAATACCTGTTGTTGTTAGAATTTTTGATATAATTTATTATGATGGAAAATCTTTAATAAATACTCCATTTAGGGAGAGAAGAAAAATATTAGAATCAATAGTAAAGCAAGATATGAATAAAATATCATTATCAGAAAGCATAATAACATCTTCAGATGATGAAGCTCAAAAATTCTTTGAAGAGGCAATTAGTAATGGTTTAGAGGGTGTTATGTTTAAAAAATTAGATGCACCATATCATCCTGGAAGAAGGGTTGGTTATATGGTTAAATTAAAACCTGTGAAAGAATCTTTGGATGTTGTAATAGTTGGTGCTGAGTGGGGGGAGGGAAAGAGAAGTGGATGGTTAACATCTTTTATAGTTGCTGTTAGAGATGAAAAAACAGGGAAATTATTGGAAGTAGGGGAAGTTGGAAGTGGATTTAAAGAGAAAAAAGAAAGTCCAGATGATGTAACATTTGAAGAAATGACAGAAATGTTAAAGGATTATATAGAGGAACAGAGTGGAAAATATGTAAAAGTTAAACCAAAAATTGTAATAGAGGTATTGTATGATGAAATAGAAAAAAGTCCTAAATATTCTTCAGGTTATGCACTAAGGTTTCCTAGGTTTATTAGACTAAGACCTGATAAATCCGTTGAGGATGCTGACACTATTGATAGGTTGATAGAAATATACAAAAGCCAAAAAAAGTAATTCTATTTTTAAGCTTTTTATTATATAGATAAATTATGGTTATAAGTGAAGAGTTGGTAGAAAAGATAAAGTCATCTTTTAATTTGAATACTTATGAAGCAAGGATATGGTTGGCCTTATTAATGAAGGGTATTGCAACAGCTGGAGAATTGGCGGATATTGCAGATATACCAAGATCAAGGGCATATGATGTTTTAGAATCGTTAGAGAAGAAAGGATTTGTAATCATGAAACTTGGTAAACCAATAAAATATCTTGCTGTTCCTCCTAATGAGGTTGTTGAAAGGGTAAAAAGAAGATATGAAGAATCTATGGTAAGAAGAATTAATGAATTGGAAAAAGTAAAAACTTCTGATTTAATAAAAGAATTAGATGCATTGCATAAATCTGGTGTTGGGTCAATAGATGTTTCTGAAAAATCCGGAGCAATAAGAGGGCAACAAAATATAATAAGTCATTTAGAATCAATGTTAAAAGAAGCTCAAAAGAACGTAAATATTGTTACAACTCAATTAACATTTGTTAGAGATGCAATTGCATTAAAACCAATATTTTATGAATTAAGAGAAAGACAAATACCAGTTAGGATTATAACACCAATAGATGAGGGAAATGCAAAATATGTTCAAGAGCTGATGAATGTAGTTGAAATATATGATGCTGGAGATTATAGAGGAAGAATTGTTACAGTTGATTCTGAAGAAATATTAATGATGTTATTTGATGAAAAAGAGATTCCATCCTCAATGGATGTTGCTGTTTGGTTGTATGCACCAGCCTTAGCAAAATTCATAGATGAAATGATTGAAGTATTATTACCAAAATTAAAACCAGCACAACAAACTTTAGTTGAAAAGAAGTTAATAATATAGATTATATTTTTTCAAATACCTTCTTAAAGTAATCTGTTATACTTTTTATATTTTTGAACAAAGGATAAAACTGAGGCTTATATAATTTGTTTCCCCACTTTTCAAAGAATGTTATATCATATAAATTTGGTCTAATAGATTCTTTTGGTTTTTCATTTGGATATCCCATTGAAATTATAATATGTATATTTTTATCTTTTGGTATTTCTAATAAATCTTTTATGCTTTCTTCATCAAAAGAACCTATCCAGCAGGTTCCGATATTTTTATCAGTAGCGGCTAATAATATATTTTCTGTTATTGCAGCAGTATCTTGTATTGCAAATATTTTTCCCTTTTCTCCATATAATGCTTTCAATTTATTATCGTCAGATACAATAACTATTAATGTATTTGCATCTTTTATAAAATCTTGACCTGCAAATTCGGAAATTTTTTCTATTTTTTCAGGATCTTTTACAATAATAAAATAATAATGTGATACATTTCCAGCTATTGGCGCTAATATTCCTAGAGATAATATTTCTAATATATCTTCATATGATATATCTTCATCTAAATATTTTCTAATACTTCTTCTATTTCTTATAGCATCTTTTAATTCCATAATATTTCTTTATTTTTTGTTTTATAAAAGATTTTATTTTTTATATGAAAACGAAGAAAATATTATGAAGAGTAAAAGTATTGAAAACTCATAATAACTATTTATAATATTTAATAATGATAGAAATATTATTATAGAAGTCTGTAATGCAATAATAAAGCTTCTATAATTTTTTCTATAAATTAATAGATAAATAAAAACAAATATTATTATATAATAATTGAAATAAATAAGAGAAATTAGTAATATTAATGAAATAATTTGCATTTTTTTATAATATTTCTCAATATCATCTTCTATATATCTTCTTGTATATGTAGATATTATTAAAGCAAATGATAATATTAGGAATGCCAATATTTGACTTAATGATGGAATTATGTAATTTTCCATTTATATTATATTCTATGGATAATAATTATAATACTTTGCTTATAACTGAAAAAGGTTTAGAAAATATTACAATTGAAGAAATAGAAAAAATATTAAATAGAAATTTTGATTATAATATGATTGAAAAGAAAAATAAAATTTCAATATATTCAAATTTGGATTTTGAAGAAAGATTAAAATTATTATTTAATTCTAGAACAATAGATAATATATTATATATGGAAAAAGATAAATATAAATACTTTTTATTAAAAAATCTATATGAAAGGGGTTATCAACTGAAAAAAATTGAAAAATTAAAATCAACATTGGTAAATAAAATTATATATTATTCAGGTATAAGGGAAAATGAAGAAATATTGAATATAATGGATGATGGTTCTTTTTCTATAGAACAAGGTATATATATAAAGAATATATTACCAATATTTTGGAGGAGAAAGGAAATTTCAGAATATATGGATTATTTTGAAAAATATATAAATATAAAGAAAAAAGTTAATATTAAGATATATTGTGTTAATAAAGATAAAAATAAATTATTATTAATAGAAAGAAATTCTGAAAATGCTTTGGTAAATGATATAATATTTTTTAGAAGATTAGATATAGAATGGATTGATTTAAAATTTAAAGAGGGATCAATTGATAAAATATTTACCTTTAGAATAAAGAAAAATCCAGAATTAAATATAAAAGATAAATATATATTCTATCATTCAAACAAATTATTAAAAGATAATGGAAGATTATATCTTTTATTATATAGTCATGATTATAAAAAAATCTTAGATAATATAATAAATTATATTAAAAAGTATTCTCTAAGATATGTTAATTCATTCTATTTATATAATTATAATAAAAGGTTACTTTTAATTATATTAGAAAAAATTTAAAAATGATTTACTTATGAATTTTATTATGGATATAACTGAATTAGAAAAAACAAATGTATTGAAAAACTTAATAGTAAGTGATACAGTAGTAAAATTTACATGTCCAAATTGCGGTCAGGGAATAATAATAAGGAGTAATAAAGAAAAGAAATGGGGTTTGGAATGGAAATGCCCAGTTTGTGGTTATACTGGACCATAAAATGGGAAGATATGTAGTTATAACATTAAAAATATCTCCAAATGATGTTGATGTAGATTTAGAAAAAATAAATGAAAAAGTAAAGGATATAATAAAAAATTTTGGGGGCCAATATTTATCTCATGAAATACAACCAATAGCATTTGGTTTAAATTCCTTAAATGTTAAATTTTTATATCCAGATCAGGAATTTAAAGAAGAAGAATTATTAAATCAAATAAATAGTATAGAAGGAGTAAGTAGTTCTGAAGTTATTTCTGTATCTCTGGCCCAATTATAATGTATATTTTTAAAGAATTTTCAGAAATAAATATAAAAGAATTAAAAAATGAAATAGAAAAAGAAAGACAATTAATTAAGGATATAAAAGCTGGAAAAATATATAAGGAACAAAAAGAATTAATGAAGGTTGTTTTATTTATTGTAGAATCACCAAATAAAGTAAAAACAATTTCTTCATTTTTTGGAAGGCCATCAATAAGGAATGTTGGTGGATTAAAGGTTTATGAAGTTTCTTTAGGAAATATGTATTTATTAATTACAGCATCAAAGGGTCATATTTTAGAATTAACAACAGATAATATTGGTTTATTTGGTATAGAAAGAAAGGATGGTGTATTTTATCCATATTATAATACAATTAAAAAATGTTTATCCTGTGGAAGCCAATTTACTGAATATAAAGATGGAAAATGCCCATATTGTGGTTCTACTAATATTGATGATTCAATAAATAGGATAAAAGCTTTACAAGAATTAGCCATGGAGGTTGATGAGATTATAATTGGAACAGATCCTGATACAGAGGGTGAAATGATTGCATATTCTTTATATTTAGTATTATATCCATTTAATAGAAATATTAAAAGAGCAGAATTTCATGAAGTTACAAAAACAGCAATATTAAATGCTTTAGAAAATTTAAGAGATATAGATTTAAATTTAGTAAAATCACAGGTTGTTAGAAGAATTGAAGATAGATGGTTGGGATTTAGCTTATCTCAAATTGTTCAAAAATATTTTAATAAAAATTGGTTATCTGCTGGAAGGGTACAGACCCCCGTTCTTGGTTGGATAATTGACAGGTTTAATGAAAGGAATAAATCTAGATCATACATTTTAGAATTAAAATTAGAGAATGATAGAAAATTATATATTGATACTGAGATAAAGAATAGAAGAGAAATAAATAAGATTATAAAGAATATAAAGGATAAAGAAATAAATATAGTTGATTATAAAGAGGAAAAAGAAGAAATGCAACCTTTACCTCCATATATTACCAGTACAATTCTACAGGATGCAAATAATATATTAAAAATTGGTGTAGATAGAATAATGCAAATATTACAAGAACTATTCGAATCTGCATTAATAACTTATCATAGAACAGATTCTACAAGAATATCACCTTTGGGTATATCAATTGCAAAGGATTATATAAGTCAAAAATTCGGAGAAAATTATTTTGTAGCAAGATCTTGGGGGGAAGGTGGAGCACACGAAGCAATTAGACCTACAAGACCTTTGGATGTAGATATGTTAAGAAATTCTATAGAAAACGGAGAAATTGAAGTATATATTAATATGACAAAATATCATTATATAATTTATGATTTAATATTTACTAGGTTTATTCAATCGCAAATGAAACCTGTTTCTGTAATTAAATATACAGAAAAGATAAAAATACCAGAAATAAATAAAGAAATTGAATTAAGTGGTATAAAAGATGTAATAGAGCACGGATGGGATTTAATATTTCCATTTAGAATTAATATTATAAAAATACAACCAATACAAAATGGAATAAAAATTGTTGAAGCTGTAGGTAAAAAAGTACCAAAGGTTAGATTATATTCTCAAGCAGATATTATTAATTTAATGAAAGAAAAAGATATAGGAAGGCCATCAACATATGCTATAATAGTAAAGAAAGTAATGGAGAGGGGTTATGTAATAAATAAAAGCAATAATCTAATACCAACAAAATTAGGAATAGATGTATATAACTTTTTAGAAAAAAATTTTGGAGATTTTGTTTCTGAGAAAAGAACAAGAGATTTAGAAGACACTATGGATAAAATTTCTGAAAATAAAGAGGATTACAGAAAAGTGCTTGAAAGTATATATAATGAGACAAATATGATAATTGAAAAAGGAAAAAATATACAAAAAGAATAAACTTATATATAAGTTATTTTAATATTAATTAATGGCTGTTAGGGGAATAAAAGTTGGAGATGTATATGAAGTAGAGATAAAGAGTTTGACACAAAGGGGAGATGGATTTGCTAGGATAAAAGGAGTTGCGACTTTTGTAAAGAATGTAAGTGTTGGTTGGAAAGGTAATGTAAAAGTTGTTAAAGTTGGTCCTACTTATGTAGTTGCTGAACCTGCTGTATCTGGAGAGTCTGAAGATTCGGACCAGAGCGATTTTTAAAGATTTATAAAATATTTTTTTAAGATATTTTTTATCTAAATGATGATATCATGATGACAGCTCCATATGTAAAATGGTCTGAAGATGTATTGAATACATTTATACAAAATTATGAAGCAAAGGTATATGAATTATTTGAAAGAGCAAAACAGAGTGGAAAAATTAGAAAGGGAGTAAATGAAACCACAAAGGCAATAGATAGAGGACAGGCAAAATTGGTAGCAATTGCATTAGATGTAGATCCTCCAGAAATAGTAATGCATATACCAGCATTATGTGAAGAAAAGGGGGTAATTTATGTATATGTTTCTTCAAAACAAAAATTGGGACAGGCTTGTGGTATAAATACGCAAGCATCTGCTGCTGCTATAATAGAACCTGGTGAAGGAAAACAGATTATGGATGAAATAGTAAAGGCACTTGATACATTGTTAAAGAAGTAATCTTTATAAATTTTTTTAATGTTATATGTAAGTTAATATAAGCATAGAAAGGTTTATAAAACTTTATGTACATATATATACTATGGCGTTAGACGATGTTGTTAAAAATGCATTTAATCAATTAAGTACAGATACCGGTTTAGGTCAGCAAGTATACAATGCAGTAATAAGTTCTCTTAGTGATACTTTACAAGCTACTGCAAAACAAATAGAGATGCAATTAGACCCAAAAGTAAATAAATCATTAAAATATACAATTGAAGGATTTAATATTAATTCTACTAAAGATGGTATTGATCCTTCACAATTATATAAGGATATGGGAAATATATATAAACAAAATATATTTGGAAACAGTGCATTTTCTAATATATCTTTATTATCAACATTGTATATAAGAGGTCTTAAAAAATTAGGATATCCAGATCCAATTACTGGTAAAAGAGAATTTGCTACTAGACAAGAAAGAGAAAATGCACAAAATATTACAAATATAACTGGAGAATTATTAGCAAAATCATTGTATCAATATTATAATTCAATAGGAAAGAATGTAACAGAGTCAGAAATTATGGCAAATCTAGATAAATATGCTTCAACATTGTATGGTGCATATAGTGGGGTAACAAATCAAATAGGATCATATATAATATCTAAGACTCCAAATATATCATTATTAGAATCTTCAACTAGATTAATGTCTACATTGAATGAAACATTCTTATCTACTATAGAAGGATCAATATATACAATGTATTCAAAATTACCAATTCCAGAAGCAGTAGCATTAATATTGGATAAATTGGGTCAAATAGGATTGTACAATAATATATTTAATGAAATGTATGGAAAAATTGGTGGTTACATAGGTCAAGGATTAAAGCAACAACCTCCTCAACAACCAAGTCCTCAACCAGCAGCAGGACAAGGAGGACAACCAGGTAATCAATCAGTACCTAAACCAGTTGTAATAACACCTCAACCAGGTCAGCAACCAACTCAAATATCACCATAGATAGTTAAAAAGTTTGGAAATTAAAAATGAGAGTAGCAGTATTATTGGATCATAGGTGGAATTCGGGTGTTAAAACTTATTCTATTAGTATTTCTTTACTTTTTTTAAAATTATATGAATTACTTAAATTATTTTTTGAGGATGTTGAAATAGATTTCTATGTAATGACTTTTAATGATTATAATGTAGAATATTCTAAAGTTGATTTTAGTAAATTATACGAATTATATAAAAACAAGAATATAAAAGAAATTATAAATCTTGCCATTAAAGAAAATTATGCTAGTGAATCTCAAAGAATTACATTAGATGATATATTAGAAGGATTATCAAATTCAGATTTTGTATTTATTAATAATGTTGGTTTTGGTGTTTTTAATAGGAGTTTAAATAAAGAGAATTTAAATAAAATATTATCCAATGATGGAAAAAGTACCTATATGTTTATGTTCCACATAAGTTATTCTGATAATTTCTTAGCTAATCTTATGGAATTTATTAATTCTGGTGAATTAAAAAATATAAGTGAAATAACTAAAAATAGAATAAATTCTTTGGTTCTTAAAAAAATAGAAAAAGGTTATATGGATGATAATGATCAAAAAGAATTAATGAATATAATAGAATATTTACTAAATTCTGATACTGAAGAAGCTAGAGAATTTAGAAGAAAATATAGCTGGTGGGTAGAAGAATTAAATAATTTAAATGGGGAAAATGATTATATATATACATTTAAAAAGATTGCTGAATTAAAAAATTCAGTTTATTTATTTCCTACATCTATTGTTGGTGATGCTAATAGAAGGTTTATAAAAAATATTCATGGATTAGATATTGGAGAAGGAAAAAGGAAAATAAAAATTTTATTTGAGCCTATGTATATGATAACAATAAAAAATCTTTATGGAGAAGAAATAGAATATTATAAAAAAGTCCTTTTAGAAAGATATAAAGATAAAAAGATAAATTTGCTTTATATAGGAAGAAGTGCTGAAGAAAAAGGAATTCATGATGCAATAAGTTTATTTGAAGATTTAGTTAAAGAAGGTGAGGATATAAGATTAATAATAGTTTCTCCAGATTTCAAAAAAGATGGTGAAGAATATAAAAGATTAGAAGAAATTGTAAACAAATATGGAAGGGGAGAAGTTCATATATATAGTGAACTCCTAGGAAATTCTTTATATGTATATCCTTTACATTATATAGCATTCTTAGAAGCATTAGGAGAATTAAAATCAACAGTAGTTATCAATCCTGCATATACAGAATCATTTGGTTATGCTACTTTAGAGTCTCTTATATTCGGAAAACTTTTAGTAATATATAGAGACATTGAAGCATTAAAAGAATTAAAAGAAAAAGGATATTTAAATTATCAAACAGCATTTAAAACATATGAAAATCTTATTAGTCTAGCTAAGAAAATTATTGAAGAAATTAAGAATGGAAAGTATGATGAATATGTAAATAGAGAGGCAATAGAGAAATTAGAAAAAGAAGTCGATCCAGAAAAGCTTGCATATGAATATGCAAAAATAATAGGAGAAATATTATATGATCGATTAAAATCAGAATATAATAATTTAGAAGCTCAAAGTGAAGAAATTGAAGCAATTGCATAGTTTTTCATTTTTTGGTGGTCCTTTAATTTTTATAAAGATCAAAATTTCTCTAATTTTTTATGGTATATATAAAGTGGCTTAATGAATTATCTAAAGATGATAGGAATATTGTTGGTGGAAAAGCTGCAAATTTGGGAGAAATGATAAAAATAGGAATTCCAGTTCCCCCAGGATTTGCAATAACAATAGATGGCTATTGGAGATTTGTAGAATATAACGGAATAGGAAATAAAATAGAAGAAATATTAAAATCAATTGACGTAAATAATATAGCTC
>WYEB01000449.1_pt1 | contig 14869 bp, 16 predicted proteins | sample 6343061 | NCBI WGS metagenome assembly WYEB01 (sample SAMN13812332, study PRJNA600296) | hot springs metagenome | biome: ENVO:00000051; feature: ENVO:00002007; isolation source: sediment sample from Evening Primrose shelf | place: USA: Yellowstone National Park, Evening Primrose Hot Spring ... | reverse complement strand
CCAGCCGCTGGGATCCCTCGCTCATTCCGCCGGGCTCGATCGCGCATCACCCGCCAACCGGGGCCTCGCGGGGCCGCGCTCCGCGGGCCATCCCACAGGGCCCGCCGCGCGGGCCCAGGCGCCCTCGGGCATGAATACGGGCTGCGCCAACCCCGTCGTTTCGAATGTCGACCCGAACCGCTTATCAGAGTTTCGGTGGCGCCGCGCGGGGCGCGGGCAACCGGCCATCCTGAACGATCGCCATTGGGGACCTCGGAATTTCCGGCGAGATCCCCGGGACCGCGCGTCACATCTCGACCTCGACCCCGGCCCCCGCGGCTCCGCGCATGGCGCGCGGTTTCTCGACCCTGATCCTGAGGGATCTGACGCCCCCGAGGTTGGAGAGCGCGATCGCGCACTCGCGCGCGAACGACTCCACGAGCCTGAACTCGCGCGATCCGGCCACCTCCATCACGGTATCCCTCACCCTCCTGTAGTCGAGCGCCATGGATATGTCGTCTGAGGTCGCCGCCCCCTCCATGTCGACCTCGAGCTCCACGTCGACGAGTAGCGTCCTCGGCCGGGCCCTCTCCTCCTCGGATACCCCTATCCTGCAGGGGACCTCGAGCCCCCTCACGAAGATCCTGGAGCGCACGGCAGGTCGGAGCTTGGGGTTCGATAAAAAGCGTCCCCGCGGGCGACGATTATTCGGATGCGGAGCTCCGGCATCCTTCCGCTGCGAATGAAATTTCGCGAGGAGAGCCTTACCACAACATCCCTTCCCCTGGGAAGCGGGTGGCGCCGGGATTTCCGCGCCTCCAGCGCCACCTGCGGCCTCCCCGCGGGACGCGGAGCGGGACGACCTCGAGCGCGGATGCCGCCGAGGAATCCAGCACGATGTACCTTCCGTCCTCCATCTGGACCAGCGCAGGGCCATGCGGCACGGAGAAGACCACCATGAGCCTGGAGCCCGCGCTCAGCCCTAGATCCATGAGCCTTCCGGATCCCATAGCGACCACCTCCACCAAGGAGCCCTCCGGCACATCGTTCACCCTCCTGATGGGTTTCATGCGAACCACCCGGCGATGAAGTACGTCGAATACGCCAGGGCCGTGGCCAGCAGGAATTGCAGTGCAGTGTTAACGGCCGTCAAGCGCCATCCCGCGGCCCTCGCCTCCGCGGCGATCGTCGCTATGCACGGCGAGTAGAACGTCATGAACACGATGAGCGCCAGCGCGGATGGCAGGCTCAGGGCTCCGGCGAGGACGTGCGTCAGGCCTTCCTCGCCCAACCCGTAGAGCACGACCAGCGCCCCCAGGATTACCTCCTTGAATATGTATCCGTAGGCTAGCGCGGCCGATACCTCCCACGGTATTCCGATCGGATTCAGTAACGGCGAGAATAACCCTCCGGCGATCCCCAACCACGTGGTTCTCAGCAGCTCGGGATTTCCCAGCGCCTCGGGGCCGACGATACCGGCCGGCCCGCTGACCGAGAGGAACCACATTATTATCACGAACGCGACGATGAGGACGCCCGCCCGTCTGATGAATTCATATGTGTAGTGCCAGACCTTCTTCAGGAACGCCCTGTGGATCGGGAGCACGAGCGGCGGCAGCTCGTACGCATACGGCGGCGGCTTTCCCAGGGCCCTCGACATCGAGCCCAGGATCCTGGAGGAGATCGCCACGGCTATGAGCGCGAAGGCGAACGGGAGCGCGACGGCTATCCCCACCAACTGCGGCATGACGGCCGCCGCTATCAGCGATATTATGAGGAGCCTCGGCGTGCACGGCACATATGGTATCAGGAGCGCAGTGAGAGTCCTATCCCTGGAGCTCGGGATGGCACCCGTCGCGGCGATCGCCGGTATATTGCATCCGGCCCCGGCCATCATGTAGATCAGCCCCCTCGAGGGAACCCCCAGGGCCCTCAGCCACCTCTCGAGCGGCAGCGCGAGCCTGACTATGAGGCCCGAGTCCTCGATCAGCGCCACCAGGAGCGCCACCCCGAACACATACGGTATGAACGAGATCAGCGTCGCCAGGCCGTTCCAGATCCCATCCACGATCAGCGACTCGGCCAGCGCGTTCCCCACCCGGGAGGCGGCCGCGCCCACCGGGATCCGGCCGAGCGCCTCGGATATGTAATCGACCGCCGGCCCGAGGGCCATGAATATCAACTCGGCCAGCGCGAACAGCACGATGAGCGATACTATCGGCCCGAACTTGGTATTCAGCAGCGCGGAGTCCAGCCTCCCCAGGGGCGTGCGCCGCGCCCCGGGGAACGCCGCGGCCACGAGCTCCCTCGCCGCCCTCCACCTCTTCCCGGCGATGAACTCCCCGGGCGATCCGACCTCGGAGCGAGCCCTCCGGGCGATCTCCTCGACCGCCTCGAACTCCGGGAGGCGCAGCGCGCCCGTCAGTGCCGCTATCGCGATGCCCCTCGAGGATCTCAGAGCCCGCGCGGCCTCGTCTATGTACTTCTCCAGGGGGCCGTAGTCGACTATCGCTTCATTTCCCCTCGGGATGGCTTGCGGATCCGAGAGCAATCTCCTCAGCTCGCCGATCCCCATCCCGGTCGCCGCCGATATCGGGAGAACGCGGATCCCGAGCCGCTTCTCGAGCGCCGCCGCGTCGAGCGCCACTCCGCGTCTCCCGGCCAAATCCATCATGTTCAGCACTAGGACGGTGGGCCTCCCCAGCTCGAGCACCTGCAGCAGCAGGTACATCGTCTGCTCGGGGCTCATCGCGGATCCGACCACCAGCAGGACATCGTAGTTGCCCGAGAGGATCTCCCTCGCCGCCACGGCTTCATCGGCCATATCGCTCCTCAGGCCGTAGGTGCCGGGCAGATCCACCAGGATTATCTCCCTTCCCCCCTCCTTTATCCTGACCTCCTGTATGGACACCGTTGTCCCGGGATAGTTGGCGGTCCTGATCGAGAGGCCGCTCAGCGCGCTCACCAGGGTAGACTTGCCGCTGTTCGGAATACCAGCGACGGCGACCCTGAGCGCGCCACGCGCCATCGCCGTTAGGCTATCCTAACTTACATTTGAAGTTTTAGTTTTTGTGAATTTGCACGAATCGCTCGGCTCCGTTACCTTAAGCCCACCTCCTACCCGAGCGAGAAAATAGGGCGCAGCCCGTCCAGCCACGGGGGCATCCCCTCCTCTTCCCACATTAGTGGGGGCCTCCCCAGATCCCCGTCCTCGAGCACGAAGTCCTGCATGGACGCGAACGCGGAGAGCCAGTTATGCATGCGCTCGAACGTTCTCCTTGACCTCTGCCCGCGCCCGCCGACGGGGAAGGTCGTCGAAGGCCTCAGTCCCGTCCTTGACGTACTGGACCATGCGCTCCATCAGGTTCCTTCAGGGGGCGATCGTAGACCGCGCGCTCGACGCCCGCCCACCTGCATGCGTCTGCGCACCATGGGGCGCCATCGGTGTAGATGGGGACCCCGCCGTACCTGCGGACGGGCCTCCCGATGAACAGATAGGCATCTATGGAGTTCCCGCGCCAGCTCACGTGGAAGTCGAGCATCGCATGGAGGTCGGGCTCGAACGCGACCCATATCCACGCGGGGTCCCTCCCAGGTCCACCATCGTCTCATCGACGAATATGCGACGCACTTCCCTAGGATCGGCGTCGATGGATCCGAGGATGGGGCCGAGCCTCTGCACCCACCTCCACGTCGGGGCGTGGCTCTGATGATGGGCCTCAGGGCCCTGGCGGCGCGCCTCAGGGAGTGGCTCGAGAAATAGGGATAACAGCGCGGGCCATGACCGGAAGGGGGGTCCTCCTCCTGATCTGGATCGGATTCGTGGTCATGGCAAATCGGGCGGAGGGCTCCCCTCGGATTTAGGCTCATCGATGGTCAGCTTAAGGTAACGGAGCCAATCGCTCGTACAAAACTCTTATATACAAGTTAGTATGTACCTAATATGATGAGGGTCACTAAAAAGGATTGGGCGCTGGGCGCGACCGTCGCGATCGCAGTCGCGATCGCCATACTGTCCGTGCCGGAGTTCCTCGAGCCGATGGCTAGATCCGTCGTGGGCGCCGCCGGGCCCTTCTGGTTGCTGGCCGTGCTGCTCGTGGGCATCGTGCACGGCCTAAAGCCGGACGAGCATACATGGCCCATAACCGTCTCGTACGGCCTCATGCAGAGGGACGTGCGCGGCGTCATGGCCGCAGTATCCGTGTTCGCGGGCGCACTGACGCTCGTCTGGACGTTGATGAGCGCGCTCATGGGACAGCTGATGGGGCTGCTGGACATCGAAGCGCTGCATCCCTACGTGGACATCATCGTCGGCGCCACAATGATCGGCGTCGCCGCATATCTAGTGTTCGGCGGTCACGAGACGGGGGAGGGCGTGAGGACGGCGGACTATAGGATGATATGGATCCACGGGCTGGCCGCGGCCTTCGGAGGGGATTTTGTGATAGTACTAGTCCTGACCGCCGCGCTCGTGCCCGCGATATCCTCCGGCCTAGCGTTCCTGGTGGGCTTCACATTCGGGTTCGGCTCATGGGCAGCCCAGAGCGTGATAGTCATGTTGATATATAAGGGGGTGGTGCACAGCGTCCGCGACTGGAGCTCCATGGCGAGGGCGGGCAGGCTCGCGCTGGGGATCTTGGGGATCTTCATGATAGCCCTCGGGGCGGCATCGTTCGTGCTTTCCATGGACTGACGGCGAAGAACAGCGCTCGCGCGCCCTCAGCGCAACCCTCCATCGCATTATTCCATACAATTTTACATATGAGATAAATAATGTATGACTGTATGTGAACGTCATCTTTAAGTATGAGTATTCTGTGACATAGCACGATGCTCGAGAGCGCCACGGACCTGTTGATCGTGATCATAGTGGCGGTGGTGCTGTTCGCCGGCGCTAACAAGATACCGGAGATATTCCATTCGTTCGGCAGGGCCGTGGGGGAGTACAAGAAGGGGAAGATGGAGTCGGAGATGGAGCTGAGCAGAATGATGCAGGAATCCCCGACCTCGACCTCGGCCCAGCCGGCCTCATCCCCCGCAGCCCAGCCGGCTTCATCGCCCGCGGCCCAGAGGGACGAGAGGGTCAGGCAGCTCGAATCCCAGATAGCGGAGCTCCAGAGGCAGCTGGAGGAGCTGAAGAGGGGGAGCGGGAAGTAGGGGCGCCGGTGGGCCATGATAGGGAGCCTCACCGACACCCTGATATTGATAGCCGTGGCCATACTGCTGCTCGGGGGGGAGCGGGACATCTCCGGCCAGCTGAGGGAGCTGGGGAAGTTCCTGGGGAACCTGAGGAGGTCGGAGCAGGAGTTCAGGAGGGAGTTAATGAGGGAGCTGAACGTGGAGGAGCTGAGGGGGATAGGGGGCGAGGTAGCGAGGGGCGTGGCCGGGGACGTAGGGGCGGAGGTGAGGGCCTGGCCCGCCCGCGCGCGCCCGTACGCCGGGCAGCCCACGGCGCCGGACGACCCGCGCGTGAGGGAGCTCGAGGAGGAGGTGAGGCGCCTCAGGGAGGAGTTGGAGGCGCTGAGGTCGGGGCGGGTGAGGGGCGGGGATGGCCAGGGCCGAGGTCAGGGAGGAGCGCCAGATCGAGAAGCGCGGGAAGGCATACATACTGGTTGATCCAGCATTCGCATCAAAGGCGCACGCCAGACGCAGATATGTGGTCTATCGACGGGTAATGTGGAGCGATGAAGCGGGAAGCCCCGCCCTCGCGGACGAGGATCGTTTCACGTGGATATGTTACGTTATATACGATACGATTATACACAGAACTAAGGGACCGCGAGCGGCGCATGATCCGTCGGCCGCTCGCGGTCCTCACGTCGATGAGGATCCTCAGGAGCCTGGCGGCCGGCATCCTGTACATAATCTACCCATACATAGTCGTCAAGGGGCTGGGCCTTCCGGTCAAGGAGCTCGGCGCGATTTACGCGGGAGCGGCCCTCGCCACGGCCGCGTTCTCCGTGCTCCTCGGGTACGCCGCGGACCTCTGGGGGAGGAGGAACTCCCTCTACGTGGCCTCGGCGCTGATGGTCGCCTCGTCGCTCATCCTGCTAGTGAGGATCGATGTGTACACCGCCGTCGCGGCCGCGATCCTCGGCGGGATAAGCGCCACCGGCACCATGGGCGCCGGTGGAGTGGGGGGCGCTGTGGCGCCGGTCCAGACCGCGATACTCGCGGATCTGACCTCGCGCGGCGAGAGGACCAAGTACATAGCGTGGCTGAACTTCGCGTCCACGCTGGCGTCCACGGCCGGGCTCCTGATGGGGGGCATTCTGAGCTACGCCGCCGGGCTCCTGCTCGCGACGATCCTGGGCGCGGCGGCCCTCGGCATGATAGCTATCCTCGACGCGCCGGACGTAAGGGCGAGGGCCGCCAGGATGAGGAGCCAGAGCAGCAAGATAGCGGCTAAGTTCTCGATCACGGGGATCCTGAACGGCCTGAGCAGCGGCCTCGTCACCCCCTTCATGATCCCGATATTCATCATGCTCTACGATATACCCAGGGACGCGATGGGATTCTATTCCTCGCTCTCGTCCGTGATCGCGGTCTTCGTGATGCTGTCCGCGCCTCTCCTGGAGAGGAGGCTGGGGTTCGTGAAGTCGATAGCGGTGACGAGGGGGAGCACGGTCGTCCTCCTAGCCGTATTCCCGTTCGTCAGGATCCTGTACGTCTCGCTGGCCATATACCTGATTTATCCGGCGCTGAGGGTCATGGCCATACCGGTCCAGACGTCCGGAATGATGTCTATGGTCTCCCCGGAGGAGAGGGGGAGACCTCCGGGCTCAACCAGGGCTTCAGGCTGGCGTTCGCCTCGGTGGGAACCATCGCGGCGTCCCCGTTCATGGATCCCGGCCTGCTCTGGGTACCGTTCATCGCGTACGGCGCGATAATGTCCGCCAACGTGGCTCTCTATCACAGGTTCTTCGGGGACTGGGACGAGCACTAGCGCGGCGGCTCCCCTCATCCCGGCCGGTGGCTCCCGGTGCGGGATAGCGCCCGACGGCGCGCGATGGCCCCCGAATCCGAGGATGGCTGCCCGGGGCGTACGGCCGTCACGGGTCGAGGTAGCCGGTGACCGTCTCACATTAGGGAGGAATGCGATCGATGGGCGGCCCGGGCAGCCGTCCTACGGGGATATGTCCTCCAGCACCCTCGCCGTGGTCCTGGGCGCGAGCTGTATCAGCGCCGCGGCGATCACCTGGAACGACGTCACGGCCAGGAGGGCCATCAGGGGGTCCGCGGTCGCCGCGAGTATCGCGGACGCGGCGAACATCGAGAGGGCGCCGCCCACGTGACCCAGGCCCTCCGAGAGGGCGAAGCCGCTCGCGCGGGCCCTCGTCGGGAAGGACTCCGCCGTGAGCGTGAAGGCTATCGGCATCACCATGTTGAACCCGATGAAGTAGACGAACGATCCCAGGAGGGCGAGCGCCAAATCGCCGGCGGCCGGGCCCAGCAGCGCGATCCCGGCCAGCGAGATGGCCGCGGAGACCGCCACCCAGCGCCTCCTGTCCCAGCGGTCCGCCACGATGGCGGCCAGGGCCATCGCGGCCACGTCGCCGGTGGAGCCGACCGCCACGAGCATCTCGTTGACGGGGAATCCGAACCCTATTGCGCCCAGGACCGCCGAGAGCCCCGCCACGCCTACGTACACCGTGACGTAGGTCAGCGCCCAGAATGATAGGAGGAGCGCGAACCTCCTGGAGTACGCGCGGTCGCCGAGGATCGCCGAGTAGGGGACGCGCGGCGCCCCCTCCGCGGGCGCCCCCAGCGCCCGCGGCTGCGGGAGGGCGCCGAGCCTCCTGAGGGCCCTGGCCTCCATAGCCGCGACCACGCGCTCGGCCTCCTCGATTCTCCCCCTCATGAGCAGCCACCTGGTAGACTCCGGGAGCACCAGCCTGAGGGCCGCTCCCAGGATCGCGAGCGATCCGCCGATCCAGTAGACGACGCGCCACCCGTTCGCGGCGAACCAGCCGGAGGATCCCAGGGCGAACGGGACCCCGCGGGGGAACGGCGCGGGCGGCGTCGCCAGGAGGAGCGAGATCCAGGTGGAGGCCACGACGCCGATCGCCCCGGTGATGTAGAGGGCCGACGCGTACCGTCCCCTCCTGAGCGCGGGGACGAGCTCGCTCACATACGTGGCAGATACGGCGAAGTCCGCGCCTATTCCGAGGCCGGTGATGGTCCTCGCGAGGACGAACTCCGCGTAGCTTCCGGCGAATCCGTTCGCCAGGCTGCCCAGGCCCGCCACGATGAGGGCCGCGCTCAGAATCGTCCTCCTCCCGAAGCGATCCGAGAGCGGGCTTATCCCGAGGGCCCCCACCATGTAGGCCACTATGTACGCCAGGACCGGGATCGACTCGAGCGAGGCCAGCGCGGGGCTCGTGGGGGATTCGGCCCATCCCAGCGATAGCGCGGTCTGCGCGAACGTGACGTTCATCGCGAAGAGGTCGTAGAAGGTGAAGAGGTAGCTGGCCCCTATTATCAGGAGGAAAGACGGCGGGAGCGCCCAGATCGGTATCCTCTCCTGCCTCGCCAACAGATCGGCCGCTTTCATGTGCCCCACGGCTCCCGGGCAGTCAATGTTATTAAATACAGTTGCAATCGATGCACAATCTAATATGAAGAGTATAGAGCCAATGATCGATCAGGGAATGGGGGATTCGGGCAGGGAGAGGGATCCGTTTCATCTCCAGCGCGAAGTGGGAATGCGCGCCGCTGCTCCCTGGGGGCGGGGCTGATGGGGATGAGCGACTCCGGAGGCCCGTCAGGCCGGGCCAAGTCCGTGCTCGGCAGATGCTCGGCCCTGATGGGGACCGGGCGCGTGGCCGAGCCGCCCATCGCGCGGATGCTGGGCAGGGTGATGGGCGAGGCCGCCGGGGATGGGGACGGCGGTTCCGAATCGAAGGGCACGATCGCGGTGATAATGCCGGACAGCGGCTTCAAGTACAGCGGGCTCCCAGCATCGGCGCTCCCCCTGCTCGCCGGGCGTGCGCGGACCGCCCGAAAACAGTGGAGAACCGGGGGCTCGGCGTTGTCGGGAACTTGGTGGATGGGATCAGGCGGGGTGATATAAAATGGCAAACCTCGCCCTCCAGGGCGGGTGAAAGCTTTTAAATTCAAGACTCCATTTTTAATCCGGATGCTCTCCTTCGGTCAACTTCTCGGAGATGAGGGGCGGGGGCCGATCCCTCCCGCGATACCGGAGGGGGCATCCGCGAGGTCAAGTACGCGGGCAGGAGGGCGAGCGTGGTCCGCCTCCTGCCGAATGGCTCCCAGGAGAGGAGGCTCAGGAGGCTGGCGAGCACCTCAGCAAAACTCTTCAACGAGGTCAACTACGAGAGGAGGCAGCAGTTCTTCCATGGAGAGAAAGTGGACCTCGAGGGGACGTGGGATAAGTACTACGAGAGGTACAAGGGTATACTCGGCGTCAACGCCCAGGCGGTCCTGCAGAAGAACAACGAGGCATGGTCTTCCTTCTTCTCCCTGCTGAAGCTGAAGAGGGAGGGAAAACTGCCGCCCCACATGAGGCGCGTCGGCCCGCCAAAGTATTGGAAGGATAGGGAGGGTAAGGAGAGGAAACTCGTACTGGTCGTCAGGCAGGACAGATACGTTGTGGACGAGCAGAATCACATATTAATCTTGAGGGACTTCGGCCTCGAGATAGAATTCGCGGGCGGGCTGAGGTGGCACGGAAAGCAGGGCAGGCTGGAGATACGCCACGATGAGGCCAGGAACACATGGTACGCCTCCATACCAGTTGAGGTTGGAGTTGAGACCACGAGGAACGGTAATGAGTCGAAGCATATTGTCCGCGGGGAGAGGAAATCTATCCGGATGGCGGAGCCGAGGGGCAATGAAGCCGCGGGGGTGGACCTAGGGATCAACATTTTGGCGAGCGCGGTGACGAGCAGTGGCGCCTGGCTCCTCTACAGGGGGTCGAGGGCGAAGGAGGATTACTTCTACCTCAGCAGGAGGATAGCTGAGGTACAATCCAAGGCGGACATCGCCAGGAACGCGGGCGACACTGAGGAGTTCCGGAGGCTCAACCGGAGGAAGCGGAGGCTGTTCCGGAAGCTAATGAGGCGCGTGGCGCACCTGTACTGGAACCTGGCCAACCATTTGGTTAGGGGCCTCTGGGAGCTCGGGGTGTCTAGGATCTACCTCGGGTATCCCCACGATATAGCGCAAGAGAGGGGCAACAAGCTCACGGTGAACATGTGGAGGTATCGCGAACTCATGGACGCGATTGAGCTGAAGGCCCAGGAGTACGGCATCCGCGTGTACGAGGTCCTAGAGTACAGCACCTCTAATCACTGCGCGATACATGGGACGAAGGTGGCGAGGGGCCCGAGGGGAGTGGTCACCTGCCCGCTCGGGCACAGATTACACAGCGACCTCAACGGGGCCCTGAACATTCTGAGGCGCGGCGTTGGCGCGATCCCGGCAACGCTCAAGGGGCCGCTCTCCTTCCTCGTGGACCACAGCGGAGTAGCGCCCGTCAAGGGGGCGTAACCGCCGAGACCCCGCCCCGGGGATCCCGGGGAATCCCCGCCCTTCTAGGGCGGGGAGGGGGTCAGATCCGGGTTCGCGTTCGCCAAGTACAGGTACAGCGGCTATGCGCTGCTGGTCGTCTCGGTGCTCGTGATAGTGGGTGCGCTCCTGCTGAGGTACACTGTGCTCGCATCGAGCGCGTTCGAGCCCATGGGACTGCTCTAGAGTCCGGGAGGCTCCGGCCGATCCTCCCACGCGGAGGATGAGCCGCCGCGATCCATGTGGGCAGGATCAGGAGGGCGGCGCCTGGGCTGGCTGCGCGCTTCACGGAGCGCCGACGCACCGGAGTATCCCGTGGGCATATGGGCGCGAATGGGTGCTCTGGGGGCCGAGATTATGGACCGGAGGGGCGTGGCGGGCCGCCCTCGGGAGGAGGAACCGACGAGGGCGCTCGGGCCGGGCCGCTGAGCTCTAAATCATTTTGTTTAGTAATAATGTTTATTAAACAATTACGCTGAGACGGAGCGTGGACGACCGCCCAGCGGCTCCGATCGTGAGCCTCCCGGTCGTGGTCCTGCTCGTGGGGCTCGGCGCGTTCCTCGATGGCTATGACCTGCTGAACATCAGCGTCGTCCTCCCGTTCCTATCCAGGTACATGCACCTATCGCCGGAGATGCAGGGCATCCTGGGGACCGCTACGTACTTAGGTGGGATAGCCGGCGGGCTGGCCTTCGGCCTCCTGAGCGACCTGAGGGGCAGGAGGACCGCGCTCCTCGCGGATCTGGCGTTCTTCCTGGTGGCCTCCCTCATGTCGGCGTTCATCGAGTCGCCCTGGCAGCTCCTGGCGCTCAGGATCCTCATAGGCTTCGGAATAGGCGCCGATATAGCGTCCGGGCCGGCCCTCCTCTCCGAGGTCTCGCCCGCGGCCTCCAGGGGGCTCCTGATGGGCCTCTCGTTCGTCATGATGCCGCTGGGCGGCCTCGTCAGCGCGGCGCTCGCCTACGGGATGTTCGCGTCCGGGACGGCGCCCGAGATATTGTGGAGGATCGTGCTGGGGGCCGGCGCCATCCCTGCGACCATAGTCATAGCGATGAGGAGCCGCCTGCCCGAGTCACCGATCTGGATCAGGAGGGGAGCCCCGGGCAGAAGGTCCAGGAAGTACGGGGATCTTGTGAGGAAATACAGGAGGATGCTGGCCTACGCGTCGATAGCATGGGTGGGCGCCGGCACGACATCGATATTCACGATATTCACTCCGATGGTCGTATCCACGATGAGGGGCGGCTACTCGGCCATGCTCACGGCGGTGCTAATCCTCTGGACGCTCGCAACCCTCGGAGGGCTTGTCGGAGCGCTCATCATGGACAGGGTCGGCAGGAGGCCCCTCATCACCGCGTCGCTCATCGCGTTGGGGGCATCCTTCTGGGCAGTGGCCGCCGGATATCGCACGCCGGCGCTCGGGGCCGCGCTGGGCGCAGGAATGTTCATGACGTTCCTCTCGGTCAGCGGCGCGTACACGGTGCAGACGGAGGTGTTCCCCACGGAGGTGAAGTCGCTCGCCGACGGGATGGCGTTCTCCCTGAACAGGATCGCCAACTTCGCGTTCGGCGCGCTCGCCCCGGTGCTCCTCTACGCCGGCCTCCTGTCCCAGTACCTGGCCTGGGTCGGGGTATTCGCGATCGCGTCGGGAGCGGCGGCGGCCATCCTGGGCATGGAGACCTCCAGGAGGGAGCTGGAGCGCCTGGAGGAGGCCATCGAGCTGCGCTCACACGAGTAGCTGCCGCTCGAAGGATCTCCCGCGCGCCGCGCGTCCTCGCTCACATGCGCTCGTTTATGATCGTCATCGATTTAAATAGCGAGGCCATTGGAACAGCTCCCGATCCGTGGAGGGGCTACCCCGGTTGCCTGACCGACCTAAGCGCCCTCAGGTACTCCGCGTGGGACCACGCGAGCGGCATCACCGAGAGCGGCGACCGGTCGAATGGGTTCACCTGCTCCGGAAGGAGGCCGGTCGGCGTCGCCACACTCCTCGCCCACTCCAAGAGCTTCCGCGCCTCATCCCTCTCTCCGACCAACGCGTAATACTGCGCGAGCCACATCGTGGATATCAACCAAGGGTTGCCCGGGATCTTCGAGTAATCCCCGCTCACCCTCTGATACTGGTCGTTTTCATACCTGGCTATCCCCCCTATCGTGGGAACCCAGAGGTTCTGAAGGCGCCCGGACGACGATTCTCCGGATCAGCGGCCCGCGGATCTCACTATCTCGTCGAGCTTCGCCAGGACGGCCTTCTCCACGTGCTCGTTCCAGAGCATCTCCGGGATATCCACGAACAGGAAGAGCTCGGAGAGCAGCAGGACCTCCAGGGCCATGACTCCTATGTTCTGGATCCATTTCCCTACGCCGGCCCTGACCGTGAGCTTGCCCTGAGTCTGGTCCATCGTGAACGTGAGGGCCCTATCGGCCGCGATCAGATCCCTCAGGATGCCGCCCTTCTGGGCCTGCACGACCGCCCTGTCCCCCTGCACGCTGCTCTGCACCTTCCAGCCATTCGACCGGAGGTAGCCCGTGAACTGATCCACGACCTTCCCGAGATCTACCTTGAAGCCGTAGTCGAGTTGCCTCTTGAAGGGATTCATTGGGTGATCGCTTCACAGCCGCCTAATAAACCTGCCCACGGGAGGCTGTCCACATGCCACCCTCACATCTGAGGCATGGCTCCTCGGCGATGACTTCCGGAAGTCCGGCCGCGCCCCTCGGAGAGGACGCCCGGATCCGCACGGATGCGAATTCGCGTTGATCGCGGATCCGGGCGGATGGCACCTCCAGTTCAGGCCCATCGATCGACGGCTCGATCAAACGGCACGGCCGCCCGGAGGAGCCTTGCGCGTTGAAGCCGAGCTGGTCAGATAACAATTAATTTATTCAATACATAAAATGCTTCATCTGGTAAGGATGCGAGCTACCCCGCCCTGAAGGGCGAGGCTTCCTGCTTCACGGCCCCACATTGCCCGCGGCCATGGGCCGCGGGTAGAGGGCGGAGCTCCACAGGCGCCGCGGGTGGCTCCCACCCTGCCCTCCTCAATATGTTGAGGGACGCGTTGTAATCGCGATCGACCCTCCAGCCGCAGGCCGGGCACTCGAAGGCCCTGTCATGTAGCGCCAGATCATGCTTCACGAATCCGCACCTCGCGCACGCCCTCGAGGAGTCCCTCGGGTCGACGAGGCGGAATGCCTTCCCGTACTTCCCGACCTGATATTTTATTATCGAGCGCATCATGCCGAGGGCGGCGTCCTGGAGGCCCCTCCTGAGCGCCCTGTTCGATTCACCGATGAGCTGTTTCACGTCGATGTCCTCCATGACCACCACGTCGTAGCGCTCAGCGAAGTACCTACCCAGCTTCATGTAAGTGTCCCTCCTCAGGTTCGCCAGGTGCTCGTGCGCCCTGGCCAGCCTCGCTTTGGTCCTGAGCCAGTTGCGGGAGAGGAACCTCTTCCTCGAGAGCTCCCTCTGAAGCCTCCTCAGCCTCCCGAGGGCCTTCTTATAGGGCCTCGGGTTGGGGAAGTACTCGCCGTCGGAGGTCACGAGCAACTTCTCCACCCCGACGTCGATGGCGACCGCCCCGCCCGTCCTAGGGAGCCGCGGGAACTCGTAGTCCTCGACGAAGAAGGATACGTATAACCTCCCTGACCCGGCGAGCTTCACCGCCACCCTCCTCACCCTGTCCATCGGGAAGTCCCTGTGGGCGATGACCCTGAAGACGCCGAGGTGGGACAGCCTCAGCTTGATGAGTTTCTTCCTGTTCCTGCCCCCCGCCCTGATATCCCTGACGCCGAGTATCCTCCAGCCGTTCTGCGGGTACGTCAACGAGTAATACTTATGGGGCTTCTTCCCCCTTGGGAACCTCCTCGCGGAGCCCTCGAGGAACCTCCGCCTTGCGTTGTGGAACCGGTTGGCGATCTCCTGCGCCACCTGTGAATAGAGTTGTTGATAGCCCTCGTTCCGCTTCCTCAGGTCCAGCGCCAGCTGCCTCAGCTCCGTGAGGGTCAGGCCCCTCCCGTTCCTGCGGTGGAAATCTATATCTGTCCGCCGCAGGGCATTGTAGATCTCGCAGGCCAGCCTCAACTGGGCCTTTAACGCCCCCAACGTTTGCTGGCCCGCGTGCGCCCTGAAGCGGAACCCCACGGCGGGCATCGTGAAGGCATGTGGGCATCGCCCTTTAAGCAATTCCCATCATCCCCGCCATGAATGGCGAGGTTTTCTACCACATCATATAAAATGCGTGCCTGCCCGATCGTCACGCATGGGATCCCAAAGGGTCGTCGCGACGTTTCACCTGCCCCGCGAGTGGCTCGGCGCGCTCCCCGACCTGACGGACTTCGTCGAGTGGGGATCGGA
>WYEB01000448.1_pt1 | contig 14871 bp, 16 predicted proteins | sample 6343061 | NCBI WGS metagenome assembly WYEB01 (sample SAMN13812332, study PRJNA600296) | hot springs metagenome | biome: ENVO:00000051; feature: ENVO:00002007; isolation source: sediment sample from Evening Primrose shelf | place: USA: Yellowstone National Park, Evening Primrose Hot Spring ... | reverse complement strand
GCTGTCTGCATCCTCTACAAGCCAAAGGAGCAACCGCCGCCGGAGGTCCCGCTCCCGGGAGGCACCGTATACGAAGGCCTCTTCTTCACAGCGGCAATTATCATAGACGAAAGGGCTTGGCTACACGAGCTACAGCATATAAGAGATGCCCCGATTTTCAGCGCGTTGAGATACATGTTCTTTGCCGCCATGCTCACGGCGCTTCACTTATTCATTGCCTTGAAGACGACGAGCGAGATCATAATGGCTCTGGTATTCTCCGCCAGCGTAGCTTCAACGCTTCTTAAATACGTAGGCGAGTTTAGGGCCTACCGGAGGGAGGGGGTTTCACTGCCGGAGGCGCTTGAGCGTATAGAAAACGGCGCAAAAGCCGCTGGAGGCCTCACACGCGGCTTCGTCTTCTCTATCATCGTGTTTTTGTATACAGTATACACAGTTTTCACGGCACAAACACTTAACCTCTCTGACTTCGCCGCGGCTGTAGCCGGAGGCTCTGCCTTGGTGTTTGCTTTGGTGCTCCGGTGGGCTCTTGGCGTGTTTACGCGCCGGCTCTTCGGCATAGACGTTGGCGACTTCCTCTTCTCTTCCTTCATCACCGGTGTCTTTCTGTCCCCGCCGCTTGGCCTTCTCTCCACTTTCCTCTTCTCCTGGGCTATGTTCGGCAAGGCGAAAGACGCCGCGGTTGCAACGGCGGTTGCGGCGCTTTCTCTATTTGCCGTAATGCTTCCGGGGCTGATATGGACGTCGGTGTTACTGCTTTAAATTCGTAAACAACATTCGCAACTTGTAGCTCATGAGGCCGCCGGTGAGCTCTTTGCGAAGACGCGCAACGTCAGATAACTACGGCAGAAAACTAAAACCCACCCCCAAGAAAACGAGAAAAATACGACAAAAAACGAAGAAAACACTTAAAAAACTCCGAAAAAAAGACATGCAAAAACTCCAAATAAAGGAGGAAATAATGGCGGTGGCGGCGTTGCTGGCGCTGGGCATGTTATCGATACTTGCGGGCCAAGCTACTGCGCTAAAACCGAACGCCTTTGATATCGAACCCAAGGTCACCTGGGGCTTATGTATGTACGCAGCCTACACCTCTGGCATAAGTATTAATGCATTCACCGGTATGGCGTGTCTCTTCGGCGCTGCGGGTTTCAGCAACGCAATTAAGTCAAATATCTTCTCGCCATTAGCGAATTCGGCGAGAATCGCACATATGGTAAGACTTGTAAACGTTATTAGGTTCTTTGCTTCTCCAGCTGGATTTTTGGTGCTTACGGCTTAAAAATAGAATTTTTCCATGTCTGAGGTTTTTTATCGTCGCGTTTTTCTTTTAAGGGCGATTGACGCGGTTCTGTACGCTGTGGTAGGCATTGCCTTGATGTTATTGGTTGCTTTAGGCGTCTTTAATTTTATGGCTGGGTGGTCTCTGCCGCTTGTGTTTCTCTTCTTCTTCCTGCTCTGGGCTCTGGTATATGAGACGTACAACGCCGCGGCTCTCTTCCTCCACAAACGGTTTTTCCACGGGTTTAGGTGTAGGCTGAGGCCGCCGGCTGTCTGCGTCCTCTACAAGCCGAAGGAGTATCTGCGACAGGAGCCCGTGCTGGGGGGTTTTGTGTTTCCGGGTCTCTTCTTCACTGCGGCGTTTATCATCGACGAGAAAAGCTGGCAACACGAATTACAACACGTAAGAGACGCCCCTCTCGACGCGGGCTTACGCTATTTTAGAGGCGCATTGGTCTTTACGTGGTTTGTTGCGATGGTTGTCTTAAAGACCGTGTTGATTTGGCTGGCGCCTCTCTTCTCGGCGACTGTGCTAGTCTTCATCATCCCCTACGCCATGGAGTTTAGAGCATACCGAAGAGAGGGAGTGCCACTACCAGCGGCGCTGGAGCGCATCGAGGCCGGGAAGAAGATCTTTGGCGGACTCCCCCGCAACCACATCTTCTACCTAGTACTCATTTTCTGGACGGCCTACCAAGCCGTTATATACGGCCAGCCCCACCCCGACCTCCCGCCTAACTATGTCGCGATGGCTGTGGCCGGAGGCTCCGCCTTGGTGTTTGCTTTGGTGCTTCGGTGGGCTCTCGGCGTATTCACACGGCGTCTATTTGGCATAGACGTGGGGGATTTCCTCTTCTCTTCCTTCATTGCCGGCGCCGTCCTCCACCCACTGCTGGGCGTATTCACGTCATTCCTCTTCTCCTGGGCTATGTTCGGCCGGGCGAGTGACGCCGCGGCGGCAACAGCGATTGCGGCGCTTTCTCTATTTGCCGTAATGCTTCCGGGGTGGGTATGGACTTCGGTGTTTCTGCTTTGATTGCGCTAAACAACATGCTTTTGGCTTTTTTAATTTGGGTTCTTCCGCGTGGGTACTCCGCCGTGGTGTTGGCTGTGGCTTTGGTGCAGGTGGCTCTCTTCGGCTTTCCTCTTGTTGCACATGCCGAGCCGAGGTTTTGGTTGTTTTTGCCTCTTGAGGCTGGGGGTTACGTGGCGGCGTTTTTTAAGCGGCGGTGGTTTGTATTGCTTATCCTGGCGGGCGCCGTGGTGGAGGTGTGGCCGTGGCTTCGGTGAAGGCCTATCTGGCCGCCGGCGCGGCGGCCGGCGTGCTGGCCGGGGCGCTGCTGGCGGCGGCGGTGGTCGCCACAGCCACGCCTGAGGCTACGGCTGTGCCGGAGATCGCCAGGGAGGTGGGCGTCTCTGTGGAGGAGGCCCGTATCCTCTACAGCGCCGTGCTGTTCGGAGTCGCCGTAGGGGTGGGCTTCTCCATGTTCATCGCCTGGCTCCTCGCCGCGCTTGCGTGGCGGCTCCTCGAGCCCAGGATCGATCTGCCGAGGCCCTTGCTCCTCGTCACGCCGGGTCTCCTGGCCGCGACGGTCTTCCTCGCCTTCGACTTCTTCCAGGCGGATCTGAGGGACGCCGCGCTGATCACGGCGGTCGCCCTCGCCGCCTCGCCGGTATTCCAAAAGCTGAGGGAGAGGTGGGCGGATCAGCCCTAGCGCACCTCCGAGCAAGCGCCTGGGGCAATGCGTCCGCAAACCCCGGCGGCATAGAGCGGAAGGCCCGGCGGCCTAGGGCCATGGGCCTTGTTGAGGGTAGCCCGCTACGCCGAGCTCGCAGAGGCCATCGCGAAGCGGCTCGAGGAGAGCGGCCGCCGGTAGCCGCCGGGCGGCCCGGCGGCGGTAGCCTTTAGAGCGCTGGAGGAGGCCATTGCGGACTTAAGGGGGCTGGTTAAAAGAATTCAAAGGGGCCTAGATCGACGCCGCGCAGATCGCGGCAGAGGGCCGGCAGCAGATACTTGGCGACGAGCTCCGGGTCGGAGACCTTCAGCGCCTTTATCTGGGAGGCCACCGACGCGACGGGCTGGCCCACGATCTGTAGAGCCGGGTTGTATATTTGACATCCCTGCGGGTGGTCGTACATGGCTATGGGCTCCGGCGCTATCTCTCTGCACGACCCGGCCTCGCATAGATATATGCCTGAGGGCCTTTGGATCAGGTACCTATCGGGACCCAGCGGCACTATGGGCCCCACGGGGCAGAGGCACTCGCCTCCGGCGGCTCCGTAGAGCTCCAAGAGGATCTTGACGACGCCCTCCTCGCCGAGCTTCTGCCTATACCGCTCGTAGAAGGTCTGGACCGGCCTCTTTATGTTGCCGCTGATCCTCAGCCCGAGGGCCCTCTTGGCGTCGGCGGGGTCGGCCCCAAGCGCTATGAGGACGCCTATTAGGTCGTAGCGGCTTATGCCGAACTCCTCCATGACCTTGACGCCGCGCTCCAAAAGTGCCGAGGAGTTCCGGACGGGGCATTGTAGGTCCACCACAGTGGACTCGCAGACCTTTATCGCGAGGCTTTGGGCCATGTGGATATATACGCCCTATTAAAATTAGCCCCGCAATGGCCGTCACCCGACTCTGCCCAGCTTGGAGAACTCCAGCTCCAACACGCGCTGTAGAACCACGGCGTACTCGAAGGGCAGATCCTTGACTACGTCGGACACGAACCCCAGCACTATGGAGGCCTTGGCCTCGTCCTCGGTGAAGCCCCTAGATCTGAGGTACATGAGCTTCTCCTCGGATATCCTGCTGGCGGTCGCCTCGTGTGTGACGACCGCGGTGTCCTCGAACACCTGGTCGTGCGGTATCGTGATGTTGGCCGAATCTCCGTCGAGGACCAAGGCGTCGCACTGCACGTGGCTTCTAGCGTTCTTGGCTCCCTTGGCCACGTAGACCATGCCCCTATACACGGAGGTGCCGCCCCTGGCCGATATGCTCTTGTTGACCACTCTGCTCCTCGTGTCGGGCGCGAGGTGCCATACCTTGGCTCCGTTTTCCTTCCATAGGCCGCCGTTAGCCGCGGTTATGCCGTAGATCTCGGTGGAGGCCCCCTCGCCCTTGAGTATAGTCGACGGGAACGTGTAGGTCGTCTTGCTGCCTATGCTGCCCTCTACCCACTGCACGTGGGCCCCCGCCTCGGCAACCGCCCTCTTGTTGTTGAAATTCACTATGTCGCGCGACCAGTTCTGTACCGTGGTTATCTTGAGGCCGGCCCCCTCGTGCGCGTAGCCCTCGACCATGCCGTTGTGGAAGCTGTACTTCAGGAGGCGGGGGGCAGAGCAACCCTCTATCCAGTGGACGTAGGCGCCCCTATCGGCAACCACGATGCTGTGCTCCATCTGGCTCTCCATCGATCCCCCGATCAGGAAGAAGGTCTCCAGGGGCTGCTCTATCTTGACGCCCGGCGGCACGTAGATGAACGTGCCCCCGGACCAGAGAGCGCCGTGAAGCGCGGCGAATTTGTGCTCGGCCGGGAAAACCCTCATGAAGTACTGCTTGACCAGATCAGGATATTTCTTGACAGCCTCGTCCATGGGCAGCATGATTACGCCCTTCTCCTGCAACTTCTTCTTGAAGTTGAAGTAGACTATCTCGCTGTCGAACTGCGTGGCGAGGCCCAGAAGGGCCTTGGCCTCAATCTCGGGCAGGCCCAGCTTCTCGTAGTACTCCTTTATCTCCTTGGGAAGCTCGTCCCAGCTCTTGGCGGTCTCGGTCTGCGGCTTGGCGTAGTGGACCAACGCCTCGAGGTCTATCTCGCCGACCCCTCTGACCCACCTAGGCGTCGGCAACTTCTCGAAGAGCTCCAACATTCTGAGCCTGAGCCGCCTCATCCAGTCGGGCTCGCCCTTGAGCCTGCTGATTTCCTCGACCATATCCCTGGTGATCCTGCCCTTCAGCTCCACCGCATACGGCACCGGCTTGGCGACGCCGAGGAGCTCCGAGGCGTGCTCCGCCTCTGCGACGACGCCGCGCAGCTCAGCAAGCTCGTTTTCCATGGCCATAAGCCGATTGACAGTTAAATCGTTGTTGTCCCAATCCGCCCGACAGGGCCCGACCCTCGGCGTTTGGAGCTTAGGCGCCGGGCCCACGGCCTGCGGTAGAGCCCCAAGCCCCGATCTCACACATAGCAACAGCGACCGGATCCATCAGCTGCGAGCCCGCCTCCAGAAGACCGCCGTAGCGAGGCGCGCCCCATCGACGCCCGACGGCGTAGGCCGACCTCAGCGCATCCCCCGCCGATTCGTAACACCGCCAGCCGCTGCCAGCCCGCCTCAGCCCTCGCCGCAAGGATCCCCGCCGAACCAGCCGATATGCAAATTGTTGTTCGAGCCACCTTTGCGACGGCTCTATGAGGCGGGCCCTGGGTGAATCCTGCCTAGGCCGTGGCTCCGCGGACGGCTATATGGACAAAGCCTTCTGGCGGCCTGGCGCCGGCGGGCTCAGCGGCCTCCGGCCTTCCGCCGGAAGTCGGCGTGTCGAGCCGCATCGACGGAACGTCCGCCCATGTAGCCGCCTATGTGAAGCCGACTTTACGAAAAGCCTTATATCTTTCAGCGATCACTACGCCGTGAGTTTCGTCGTCGGCAGCGGTCTGCGCAAGAGGTTCGTGACTAGGGAGAGGGTCGGCCTCTTCAAGTCCAGAGCCAAGGTCGTCGACGCGCTGAACGGCGTCGATATATCCATAGACAGGGGGAGGCTGCTGTCCCTAGTGGGCCCCAACGGAGCCGGCAAGACGACGCTCGTGAGGATCTTCGCAACGCTTCTCCTGCCAGACGAGGGCGAGGCCTACGTGGGAGGGCTCGACGTGGTTGGAGACGCGGACAGGGTGAGGCGCCTGGTGGGCCTGATGCTGTATCCCGACAAGGGCTTCTTCGGGAGGCTCTCGGGCCTCGAGAACTTGATATACTACGGCATGCTCTACGGGCTGGGCAGACGGGAGGCGCACAGGCGGGCCGAGGAGCTGCTGAAGTCGGTGGACCTCTGGGAGGCCCGCCACAGGCCCTTCGAGGAGTACTCCATGGGCATGAAGGCGAGGCTCGGCCTGGCCAAGGCGCTTATAAACAACCCCGAGTTCCTGCTGCTGGACGAGCCCACCGTGGGCATAGATCCCGTGGGCGCGAGGAAGGTGAGGGAGCTGATACGGGGGTTGAAGAGAGAAGGCATGACAATACTCTTCACCTCCCACAACCTCTACGAGGTGGAGGAGCTCTCAGACGAGGTCGCCCTCATCGTGGGCGGCCGCATAGTCGCGAGGGGCCCTCCGGACGCGCTCAAGCAGAAGCTGGGGTTCGAGCCCGTCGCCGTCGTCAGGGCCGTGTGCGGCGGCGAGGAGAGGACCCTGTCGAAAAACGGCGACGGGAGGGCGCTGGCCGCGCTCGTGAGGGAGGCCGTGGAGGCCGGTTGCGAGGTGCTGGAGGCCTACGTCAGAGAGCCGCCGCTGGAGGAGGCCGTGGTCAGGACCCTGGGGGGCTCATGAGGGCCGGCTTCTACCTAGCCTTGAGGCTCACCCTGCGGCAGTACGGCGCGCTCCTCTCGGTGTCGGTGCTCGTGCCCTTCTTCGCGGCCCTCTTCTACCTCGCGGGCTGGGCGGCGGCCGGCGGCAGGTCCGACCTCGACAAGTTCCTCTACCAGCTGGTGGGCATGGTGTTGCTCGTCGTGGCGCAGGCCGCGTCGTCGAACGTCCTGTGGCACATCGGCGCGCTCATGTCGGGCGGTCAGCTGGAGTACCTAGCGGCATCGCCATCCAGGCCTCTGGCCGTCCTCCTGGCGTTTTACCTGCTCGACCTAGCCGTCGTGGGGCTGGGCGCCGCCGCGATCGCGGCCGCCATAATAGCCGCCTTGAGGGGAGCCCTCTTCGCCCTGGCGACGCTGCTAGCGACGGCGATAGCCTCGGCCACCTCTCTGCCCATCGTGGGGCTCGCCCTAGCCCTCGCCTACTTCCTGCCGTCTCTGCGGAACCCATCGCCTCTCTCAATGATCCTGAACGTAGCCGTCGTGTTTTTCGGCGGAGTGCTATACCCCGTGGGAATCCTCCCGGCCATACTGCAGGCGCTTTCCCGCCTGCTCCCCTTCGCCACATGGGCCGAGTTCGCCAGATCCGTGGGGCTGGGCCTGCAGGCGCCGCTTCGGGAGCTCGGCCCGCTGGCCGGCTACCTTGCGTATTTCGCCTTGGGGGTAGCGGTATGGGGCGTGCTCATGAGGAGCTTGAGGAGGTCGGGGCTCTACCATGTCTGGTGACATACCCCGCGAGCTCTGGCTGGCTGCGCGGCTCCGCCTCAGACCTCTGCCGCTCTTCCTGGCGGGCATCGCGTCTACGGCCATGTGGCTCGTAGTGGTGTTGCTCGCCGTGGCGTGGTACGGCGGCAACGTGGCGTATACCGTCCGATTTCTATTCTGGGGCACCGTAGTCTTTCTGGTGTTCTCCGAGCAGACGTGGGGAGCCGCCGCGTTCAGCGGCCTGGCGAGGAACGGAGTGATGGACTACGTCGCGGCCTCGCCTACGAGGTTGCGCTCGTACCTACTCGCCGCCTCCCTGGCGTCCTCTCTAGCGGCTACGCCGGGCGTGTTTATTCTGCTGGGGATCTACTATCTGCTACAAGGCGAGCTTCCGCCCCTGGCCCAGCCCGCCTACTTCGTCGCCGGGCTGGCCATTTTCCTAACCGCGGCGGCCCTGATAACGTCGTTGTTCACGCTGGTCTTCATAAGGCTGAGGAACCCCAGCCTCGCGGCCAATGCGGTGCAGTGGGCGATCCCGCTATCCGGCGGGATGATCCCGCCAACGGCCATGCCGCCGGAGGCCGCCAAGGCCTTTCTCTTCTCGCCGTTCCAGTACGTCATCGCGCCCGTCGTGTATTCCGCCACGGGCTCGTGGCTGGTCGACCCTCCCCTGGCGCTGGCCGCAGGGGCCGCGGTGGTGGCCGTGCTGTACGTTCTGTCCGTCCGCGTCGCCGAGTCGGCCGTGGAGGGGTACAAGACCGCGGGGAGATGGGGCGTGGAGTAGGCCAGATCCAAGGCGGCCCATGCAGGCCGCCCGTCTCCCAGGGACGGCCCCTACCTCGTGGAAAACGTCGGCGCTAGATCAGCTAGATCACGCCGGATTCCTTGAATATCCTCTCGTAGCCGCTCTCCTCCACCTTGCGGGCTATTTCGGATCCTCCCTCGAGGACGAGCCTCCCGTCGAACATTACGTACACCCTGTCCGGCTCTAGGAACCGCAGTATCCGCGCGTAGTGGGTCGATATGAGGACTCCGGTTCCCCCCTCCACGAGCCGAGCGAGGGCCTTGCTGATGGCCGCCATGCCGTCCACGTCAAGGCCCGAGTCCGGCTCGTCGAGAACAGCCACTGAGGGCCTTACCATCAAGGCGAGGAGGACCTCCGCGCGCTTGAACTCGCCCCCGCTGAAGCCGGCCCCCGTTCCTCTATTGAACACGTCGCGCCTAAGCCCCAGCTCGTCGGCGAGCTTGTAGGCCTCGCCGATCCTAGGGTTGGCGTCGCCGAGCTTCTTGCCGGCCTTTTTGTTGAGCATCGCCTGTATCAAGAAGGCAAAGCGCACCTCGGGAACCGCTATAGGCGATTGAAACCCGACGAAGAGACCTCTGGCGAACCGCTCCTCGGGGGCCATGCCCCTTATCGACACGCCGTCGAGAAGGATGTCCCCCTCCACGACCTCGTAGCGGGGGTTGCCCGCTATGGTCTGGAACAACGTGGATTTGCCGGAGCCGTTGGGCCCCATCAAGGCCGCTATCTCGCCCGATCTTATGGCGAGAGAGACGCCCTTAAGGATCTTTTTGCCCTCAACCGCGACGTGCAGATCCTTGACCTCCAACACGGCCATATTCGGCTCCCCGATGTGAGCTTAAAAACTTCAGATAGGCTTATACGCGGTGATTGGGGCTGGGTTGCGGAGGGTCCGCCCGGTGACGATTTAGGAGCCAGCTGACTAAATAGGGCTAGCCGCATCTCAATATGAGTTATGCAGAGGCCCCGAGGGAAAGGCGGTTCAAGGCGCCGCCTTTTCGGTTTGACGTAGAAGTAGGACATGAGGCCGGCAGGGGAAGAGAGGAGGGCGGCTCTGCCTCGGCGGTGCTTGGGGCGCCCAGCCCCTCGACGCACCTCGCGGCCCCGTCCCCGGCGCGCCGCCCCTAGGCCGCCCCGGCCTCCTAGCCAAGCCGACGGGGCTCCGCGTCGGGGGAGCGGCATCCCGACGGGCGCGGGGCGCTCGCCGCGGCTGAGGCCGCGCGGCCTCTCGGCGGCGCACGGCCCTTGGGGCTGTTGCGCCATCAAGCGGCGGAGGCCGGCACGGCAGAAGGAACCGCGAAGAACGACGCGCCTTTTCCGCCTTCTCATCCGCCGGGCCTCTGCGCTACGGCGAAGAACGGCGCCTCGCCTCCACCCAACGCCGTCATCTTTGAATGTAAAGCGGAGTTTGAAAGCGGCCGCCGAGGCTCAAGGAAAGACCCGAAAAACTTAAAAACCCAGAAAACCGCCCAACATGAGCGGTAGAATCTCAAGAAGGGTTGAAACAAGCCTTTGCTGTATCCTTGTTTTCCTTTCCGTTTTGTTTTGGGGTAGAATCTCAAGAAGGGTTGAAACAAGCCTTTGCTGTATCCTTGTTTTCCTTTCCGTTTTGTTTTGGGGTAGAATCTCAAGAAGGGTTGAAACAAATTGTGCATCAACAATTCTTCAGGCATCGGATATCTATGTAGAATCTCAAGAAGGGTTGAAACGGAACCCCCTCTTGTCCACCTCGACGCCCCTCAGGGGCGGCGCCGCGTCGGCCGGGTAGAATCTCAAGAAGGGTTGAAACCAACCATCTACAGCCAACAGATCAAATGATGGCTTGAATATATCGTAGAATCTCAAGAAGGGTTGAAACTTTGGCACTCGGGATGGAGGAAGGGCGCGGACTTGGCGGCGCAGTAGAATCTCAAGAAGGGTTGAAACCGGTTATGGGCACTCGCCGATGCGGAGCCGCTTGTCGGTAGCCACAAGCTCGGTAGAATCTCAAGAAGGGTTGAAACTGTACTCAACAGTCCATCCTTTATCGCTATCCTTAATATTCCGTAGAATCTCAAGAAGGGTTGAAACAGGACGGCCGTCTTCATATTTTTGATGTTCTTAATACGCTCGTAGAATCTCAAGAAGGGTTGAAACGGACAACGGAACTCCAAGAGAACGGAGCGTTTGCACCGTAGCGGTAGAATCTCAAGAAGGGTTGAAACTTGCCCTATAGCTGTATAAATACACCCACATGTGGGGTTGCGTAGAATCTCAAGGGTTGAAACTTCTCATGGGCCTTACTTGGGGCCAAGTCTTCCTCAACGGCGTAGAATCTCAAGAAGGATCGAAACATCACCATCTTGATGAGACTGTCCATCTTGTCTATGTTGTAGTAGAATCTCAAGAAGGGTTGAAACATGACGCCTCTATGGCCGGCTGGATCCTTTCGCGGGTTGCGGCGCAAGGCTTTTATCTCCGTGGGGGGTGCTTGATATGTACGTCTATCTGGGCAAGGTCTCCCTAGGCCCCCTGTCGGGCTACCTGTGGCTCCTGGGGCGCAGGCTCTACCTGAAGCTGGGCTGGCGCCCCCGCGAGACGTACTTCCTCGGCAACCTGGGGGATCCCCTCTCCGTGGCTGTGAGGCTGAGGCGCCTTATGCCGAGGCCTGTGGACGTGAGGAGGGCCGCCGCGATGCTGGCCAGGGCCCTCGCCGCGTCCCTGTACGTGGCGAGGAGGTGCAGGGACTCGCCCAGGTGGAGGGTGCGCGCCTGGGAGGCGGAGTCGCTTTTGCTTGACGCCGCCTCCGCCCTCGCGTGGGCCTGGCCCGCCGCCCACAGAGCCCTCAGAAGGGAGCTGGGGAGGATGGGCGAGGGGGCTCCCGTCTAGCGCGCCGGGAGGCGCGGCTCTTCTTGCCGCGTCTGCCTGGCGCCAGCCATCTCGGCCGCGTCCCAAGGGGCCTCTGGCCTCCTGTTAGCGGCGGGTATAGCCATTTCTCGAGCCCGGGCGCCCTTGCGACGGCCCTCGCGGCCTCCTCCACGATTCTCCTATGCACCTCCTGCGGCCTCTCGCGGCATGCCTCGGCCAGCTTGTACGCTATTGACAGCAGGCCGCCGGCCGTGGGCTCCACGGCGTATTCGCCGAACGGGGTCTCCAGCAGGAGCCTCCCCCTCACGGCCCTAGCCTCCACGGGGCATCCGTCCAGCTCGCGGAGGAGCCTCCTGCCCCTCCCCGACAGCCTGTAGACGTCCCCCCTCCTCTCCGCCAGCCCCCACTCCAGCGCCAGGCCCAGGGCGGCGTGCGCGTAGTGGCCCCACGTGCGCTCGAACAGCGCGAGGCGCGCCGACCCGCCCCTCGCCTCAAGCGCCCTCAACGCCCTGACCACGTCGCCGAGCCGCACGAACACGGACTCAGCCCCTCCCGGCCTAATATCTCCACAAGTGATCGAGGCCGCAGCGGAGAGTCCATGCTGAAACTATAGCCGCCGTGGGGGAAGTTTTTGGGAGGTGTCTCTCCTCACTTATTCCGGCATAACTAGCGCGTTTTTAGTGGGTGCGTGTCTGCCGTCGTGTCTGCGCCGCGGCGCGTGGGCGCTTGGTTGGGATGCGCGTTCCGCCCGGTGCCGGACTGCGCCTTGGCCGCCAGCGCGTCGGGCCCTTTCTTGGGGCCTTGCGCCGGGCCGCGTCCCGCCTCGGCGGGAGGTATATATGGCCGCGCCGGAGGTATATACATCCCCCAGGGCGTATGCCCGCCGCGCGCGCCGCGGAGAGGCGCCGCCGGCCGCGCCGCCCCGGCCCCCGCGCCGAGGGCGTGCCGGAGGCACCCTCTGCCGCCTTTCCGGATCCCAGAGGCGCCTCCCGGGCCATGGCCTGTAGGCCCGGCGTAGACCCCTCCATACTGATCCACGCGGACCCCAGGGCCTGGGAGGAGCTGCCGGGCCGTTGCGTAGATGCTTTTATGGAGAGGGGTGGGGATGTGGTCGAAGTCCTCCAGGGCCTTGTGGACTACAGCTTCGGCGCGCCGTCCGCCGCGCGGATTCCGCTGGCCGGCGTGGAGTTCGAGGGGGAGTGCGCCCCCGCCGGGAGGGCTGCGCCCGCCGGCGGCGCGTCCGCACGGGCGCCGGGACCCACGCCGATATGGGCATAGGGCCTCTGCGCGCGGCCCCCCACGCGGACCTGGAGGCCGCGCTGGGGCTCGTAGGGCCGGCTCCGGCCGCGACATACGCCGCGTCGCGGCTCTTCGACCGCGCGGGCGCCTCCCTCTCGCTGGAGTGACATGCTGGACGTGGGGCTGGCGCTTCTGGCGGTCCTCGCCGCATCGGCGATGCTGATCAGGGGCGACCCCAAGTGGATATACCCAGTGATAGCGGGCAAGCTAACACTGCGGAATTCCCCGCGGCTTTCCCGCCATTAACGGTGTTAAAAGGTGGGTGTCACAGCGAAATATTTAAAAAGTTACAATGCAGGCCCTTTCATGCTGTTACAATTTGGAATAAATTGGGACAAATTGCTCCAAGATATAATTACGTATGGTATTCAAGGTGTTATAGCTATATTGATAATTATTGTCGCGTTAGCTATTGGCTCTGTCGTGGGACGTGCTGTAAATAGATTAATTGAGCGCACCGGTCTCGAGAGAGCTTTCGACAGAACTGATGTGGGTAAGGCCTTTAGGTCTGCCGGTGTCGACTTGTCTAACCTCATTGGGATGATGGTCACCGCCTTTATCGTGGTGATAGGCATCGTGGTTGCGCTTCAGTATCTGCAGATAGGCGGCGAGGCGGGCATGTTGGTGGCGCAGGTCGCCGAGTATCTGCCGAGGCTTATCGGCGGCATCATCTTGCTGACTGCCGGCCTCATCTTGGTGGCTCTCCTCACCGACTACATCGGCAAGCTCCTCACCGGTCTGTTCCCGCAACAGTTCGTAGAGATTGGGGAGATGCTGAGGAACCTCCTCCTCATCGGCTTAATCGCCCTCGTGGTGTCTATTGCGCTTGACCTAATGCTGTTCACTGGGCCGCTTGTGTATCCGCTCATTCTCGGCGCGGTCATCATAGGCGCAGGCATATTCATAGGCCACACAGTGGTTAGGAACATAGTGGAGGATCACCCCGAGTTCGCCAGCGTGGCGCCTTACGCCAAGTTTCTGCTGTATCTAATCTTCTTGATGGTTGGGCTCGGCGCGATATTTGCCAACTTCCCCAACACCGCTCATGTGGTGCAGAACGTGGCTTGGGGCGTCGCGATCGCCGTGGGGATACTCCTGGTACCGGTGATATACACATTCGCCAAAAAGATGGCCAAGGAGGTAAAGGAGTAGGCTTTTTTCTTGCCAAGGTCTCGTAATATTCCATTTTTTCTTCCCAACCCCCTTCATACCCTCATCCTATCGGCGGCTTTCCTTATGCTCGCCGTCGTTGTGCCAGCCGCCTCCGCCAGCCTCTTCAGAAGACCCAGCTTCTTCAACGACGCCAGCCAAAGAGCCGCCGCAGAAACCCATGGGTTTTTGCCAAACAGAACCTCCTATTCCTCTCCAGGAGCTCCACCGCAGACTTAGCAATAGACGCCGGCAGGTTGACTCTAGTCGCCAGCGTATTTACGTAATCCTCTACGGAGGGTCTCCTGCTCTGCTTCACCGCCTCCTTCAGCCTCCACGCCGCCTTCCTCGCCCGACGCTCATCCGCCTTACTGCATTTTAGGAAGTCCTCCAGAGGCCTCGGCGCGCTTGTAGCCTTAGCCGCTGTCTACAACAAAGCCACCGCGGCGACTTCAGGCGGGAGGCTCCCCACCACGTCGAAGTACTTCTTTAACAACGCCTCAGTCTCTTCCATTACATGTTGCGGCAAACCAGCGCACTCCCTAATGCGCTTCAGCTCGCCTCCAATTTTAGCCAGCCTCCTCTCGTAACCGTGTCTCTCTGTGAAGACGTCGAGGAGCCGCCGAAAGTAGAGAAGTACCGGAGGCGTGTGCTGTATAGGGCTGGCGAGGCGGCGCCTGTTCGGGCCTTGGCGCCCAGAGGCTCTCGGGAACTGCCGGCCTCCGCACTGCAAAAGCCTATAGACGACAGTGAGGCGGTTAGGCCGTGCGGCCTGCGGCGGCTCCGCGGCGTATGGGGAGCCGCTCTGCGCCTTTTCCGGGACGCATACGAGAACTGCGGCGGTCTCCAGAACAAGAAACGCCCACCCACACCCCTCAATGCACCACATTACTAGTGGCCTCCAAGCCGCCGACACGCCGAGGCGTCCACATACGGGCCGCGAGCTCCACGCGGCCGCCCCTCAATAGCAGACGCCGCCGGACGGCGTCACGCGCTTTCGCCGCCGAAAACAACACCTATACCAACCCCCCGTTCTTGAGAACAAACAAACCTTCGACACAGCGCAGAGATACCTAACCTACTACAAAATTCCAGCAAAAGCGACACCAAAATATTAAAAACGACACAAGACACGCCATGGATCAGACCGACCTCCACAAAGCCGCCCTTGTGGGCAATGCGAAGAGGGTAAAAGAGCTTTTGAAAAAAGGCGCAAACCCAAACA
>WYEB01000447.1_pt1 | contig 14877 bp, 13 predicted proteins | sample 6343061 | NCBI WGS metagenome assembly WYEB01 (sample SAMN13812332, study PRJNA600296) | hot springs metagenome | biome: ENVO:00000051; feature: ENVO:00002007; isolation source: sediment sample from Evening Primrose shelf | place: USA: Yellowstone National Park, Evening Primrose Hot Spring ... | reverse complement strand
ATACAGGAATGGCTAGAAGTTTAATTAAAAGAGAATTGGAAAAAAATAAGGATACATTAAATATATTTGGAAATATATTAATATTGACTGGAATTTTAATGTTACATGAAAGATCAACAAAAGAATATGATAAAGATTTGGATTTCTCTCCAGATAATTATAATCAAGATTTGGGAATTGTAAAATTATATAATAAAATGTATGATATGATTAATGGATTAATTAAATTTAATGAAAACTTTGTAAATGTATTAGAAAATAAAGATAATTTAAAACTATTTTAGATTAATTTTTATTACTCTATTTGGATCAAAAGGCTTGTTAACATATCTTAGAAAGTTCATAAGATATTTTTCAATTGTTTTATAGTCATAATAAATTATTAAATGGTATTTTACTTTATTTTTTCTTTTAATTATATATATGTAAACATAATCGTAATATAAAGATAACTTTTTTGTTATTTTTTTTAAATAACCTTTATAATAAGGAACTAATAAGAATAATAGTTTTTTATCTAATTCAACCTCAGGAGGTAACATTACGTCTTTTACATGTTTATTTAAGATCTCATCGGGATCTTTAATTGTATTAAATTTTATCCAAGTAGATAGTAATTTATATAAACCATAATCTCTAAAATATATTTTAAATAATCTATTAAGATATCTTAATCCCTTAGCATATTTTTTCTCCCTTCCAGATCTTTCTTGATTAATTGATAGCGGAAATCCAGGAGAGTATAAATCAAATCCTTTATGAACTATATCAATACTATAAATAAAATCTTCAAGAGCAGTCATATCTTTCCATCTTACCTTTGTTAATATTTTTTTATAAGTATCTAATGATGCAAATCCCGAACCAGAACCAAAACCAATAATTGTATTTTCTCTATATATCTTTATAATTCCTTTTATTAATTCATTAAAGTAATCAGGAAATATAACATCAAAATCTATATAAAATATATAATCTACATCTGGATGATTTTTAATCAAATTTTCTAATGCATATTGTCTTCCTAATCCCCTTGTAGATTTTCTTTGAAATACATCAATAAAATCATATTCTTTTAATATTTCAAATGTTCCATCTTTTGAAAAATTATCACAAACAGAAATTACAAAATCATATTTTAATTTTTTCTTTAAATCTTCAATAGTTGTTCTAACAGTATCTGCAGAATTATAAACAGTTCCATATATACCAAGTTTTACCATAAAAATATTTTTTAATTAAAAACTATAAAAATTATTGTTTTACAAATCTTATATCTACGGCATAAGATTCTCTTTCATTAATTAATAATGGATTAACCTCAACTTCTAATAATTTTTCTTTTTTATATAATTCATATAATTTCATTATATTTTCATATAATAAATTAATATTTACCTTTGGTCTATTTCTAAAACCATTTAACATTGGATATAATTTTAAATCTTTTAATCTTCTTTCTAAAATATTTATATTAAAAGGTAAAGATAATATAATAAAATCTTTTAATAGTTCTGTATATATTCCACCAATTCCTATTAAACATATATCTCCAAATATTTTGTCATACTTTATTCCAACTATTACTTCATTAAATTCTCCAATTACTTGTTCTTGTATGATTATATCTGTATTAAATTTTTTTCTAAATTCTTCATAATATTTTTTTAGTTCACTATAATTTTGTATATTTAATTTTACTGCACCCAAATCTGTTTTATGGTTCAAATCTGCCTTTATTACTAATGGAAAATTTGAATGCAATGGTATTTCATTTACCCAATATTTAGGAATCTTTATTCCATATTTTTCTAATAATTCAAAACCTTCTGATAACATATTTTAAAATAAGTTTATTATAATTTATAAAGAGTTATAACTATCAAAAATTGATAATTCATATAATTTCTTTATAATGTAATAGTGATAAAGTATAATATATAGCTTCTTCCGTTCTAATAGTTTCTAATTTTTGATCTGGACATATATTTATTGATATATCGAATTTTTCTTTCCAATCTTTTATCATATCCTCAATACCTCTTGCAAAAGACCCAAAAGCAATTACAATTTTATCCCCTTTCTCAATTTTTGCATTTTTTATATCTTCTCCATATCTAGATGTTGCTATTAAATAAAATTTTTCTTGTCTTAATTTTTTAATTAATTCTTCTAAAGTTTTATTATAATAAAATACTTCATAACCAAAATAAATTTCTGTTTCATATGGATATAATAATTTCTTATTTACTTTATCATAAATTAATATATTTGTTTTCCTATATTTTTTATTTATATTTACATAAAATTTTTCTTCTCCATTTGTTACATAAAATCTTTCTTTTTCTCTTTTTAATATATAAACATATTCATATCTTGTTCTATCTTTATGATAATATACATTTAAAGGTAAAGTAGAACCAATATATTTTAATTCTTTATCAATTGGAAATGCAATTTTTCTAATATATGGCGGGGTATTTAAATATTTTAATACTTTTAAAATATATCTTCCCAAACCATGTGAATTAAATTTTGGATCATCATCATAATATATTCCTACTTCATTTATTCCAAAATTAACAATTGCTCTTGCTAGTTGTGATATTAAAAATATTCTAATCTTTTGATCTCTTTTTTCTCCAGTAAATGTTGATGGAATTAATAATAATTTTCTCATATATAATTGTTAAAAAATAAAAATAAAAGTCCGGGCGGTGGGACTTGAACCCACGACCTGCCGGTCTCTGCGGCCAATTTAACCACTACAGCCGGCCGCTCTACCAAGGCTGAGCTACGCCCGGTACTTATTATAATTAAGATAATATATATTAAAAAATTTTAACTTTTATAGATTATATTCTAAAATTCATATTAAATACTTTGTTTTTTACAATTTTGTTAATAAAAATTTATGTTATGTTATATTTTTTCTATTTTTATAAAATCTGTTCTTCCAATTTCTGATTTGGGATCTCCACCTAATATTAGTATATATCCATTATTAATATATTTCTTAGCTATTAATTTGGAATTATTTATTATATCAAGTATATCTTTAGTTTCTACACTTTCTAGTTCAGGATATACTCCATATAATAAGTATAATTTCCTGTATAATTCCTTATTTGGTGTAATTCCTATTATAATTTGTTTTGGTCTTAATCTTGAAACTCTTATTATGGAATTTCCAGTTCTACTATGTGTAACAATTAGTTTTATATCATTATCAAATTCTGAAGTACTTACTGCACCTACTGCTATAGAATCGTCAATATTATTTGGAGGTAATAATTCTGACTTTACCTCTTTTTCTACATTTAATATTATTTCTTCTAATATTTTTACAGAATCTATTGGATAATTACCTATTGCTGTTTCACCACTTAACATTATAGCATCTACACCTTCTAATACAGATACAGAAGCATCTATTATCTCAGCTCTAGTTGGTATTGAATTATTTACCATAGATTCTAATACTTGTGTAGCCAATATCACAGGTTTTCCATATAATCTTGATGTTTTAATTATTCTTTTTTGTGCAAATATCAAATTTGAAAATCCTATATCTACTCCCAAATCTCCTCTTGCTACCATTACACCATCAGATACTTTAATTATGTTTTCCAAATCATCTAAAGCTTTTTTAGTTTCTATTTTAGCAATAACCCAAGCTTTATCTTTTACTATTTCTTTGACTTTTATTATATCTTCTTTTGATAAAACAAAGGATACTCCTATAAAATCTGCACCTAAATCTAAAGCTTCTTTTAATAGTTCTAAATCTCTTTGGGTTACTCCGGTATCTAAATTTATATCTGGGATATTTATTCCTTTTCTAGATGTTAATATCCCTCCATCTAGAACAGTTCCCTCTATTTTATTATTCTCTACTTTATCTATATGAATTTTTATATTTCCATCATCCAAATATATATCAGTATTTTCCTTAACTACTTTATAAAATAATAAATCTTCTACTGGAATTCCCTCATCTTGAGAAAATATTATTTTATCTCCTGGTTTTAATAATATTTTTTCTTTTAGATTTCCTATCCTTAGCTTTGGCCCTGGTAAATCTACTAATATGGGTTTTTCGCTATTTTCTCTAATTATTTTAAAATATTCTTCATGGCTTTTTTTATCCCCATGTGAAAAATTTATCCTATATACATCTACATATCTATCTAATTCTTTTATCTTATCTATACTACTTGGACCTATTGTAGCAACAATTTTTGTTTTCTTCATAAAAGGTATATGAAAATTAAGATTTTGAACTTTTAATTATGAGAAACTGAAAAACATTTATTTAATATTTAATATATTATCATAAATTATATGGTTAATAAGATATTTAAATATCAAAGATTTAAAGTTAATCATGAGTGGAGTATTTAAATTATACGATATCAGAGGTATCTATGGAAAAGACTTAACAGATGAACTATTATATAAGATTGGATATGCATTTGGGAGATACTTTAATAACCATGAATCAATAGGGATTGTAAGAGATATAAGATTATCTTCTCCAAGAATAAGAGATATTTTAGTAGAAACATTGGTTTACACACATAATGTAATAGACTTTGGAATTGGATCTACACCAGAAGCGCATTATTTGGCAAAGGTATATAATATTCCAGTATTGATGATAACTGCATCTCATAATTCTTTGCAATATAATGGGATAAAACCAATTAATAGTAATGGAAATGATCTACCAAAAGAAGAAATTGATAAAATTGAAAAATTAACATATGAAAATATAAAACCAACTCAAAAAGAAGGAATGCTAGAAGTTATTGAAGAAGCAAGAGATATTTATAAAAAACATTTAAAAGAAAAATTTAAAGGAGTGAGTGGATTTAAAATTGGTTATGATCCTTCAAATTCTGTATTAACTTTAATGAAAGATATATTAACAGATTTAGGAAATGAAGTTGTAGCAATTAATGATAATATGGATGGAACTTTTCCAGGTCATAATCCTGATCCTTCAAAAGATGAAAATATTAAATCTTTACAAGAATTAATGAAAAATAGAAAGGATTTAGATATTGGATTTATGTTTGATGGTGATGGAGATAGATTAGGTATAGTAGACAAATATGGAAATAGAATTAGAATGGATAAATATCTAATACCATTTATTAAAAAAGATAGAACATATGTATTAGAAATATCTTTACCAATTTATTTAAGAAAATTAGTTGAAGAAAAAGGAGGAAAAGTAATTATAAAGAGACCTGGTCATACATTTATTAAATTTGCAGGTCAACAAAATAGAGCATATTTATGTATTGAATATACTGGTCATATTTATTTTGCCGAAAATGATTATATTGATGATGCATTATTTGGTGCATTAATGCTATTAAAATATATGAAAAAGGGTGTAGATATAAATAATCTAAATATCCCAGAATTTACATGGTTAGAAAAGGATATACCAAGAAATAATCCAAATTTAATTGATAAAGTAAAAGAATATGGAAAAAATAATGGATTTATATTAAATGATCTAAATGGAGATTTGGATGGCATAGAACTATTAAAAGATAACTTAAGAATATTGGTAAGATATTCTGAAACAGAACCATTATACAGAGTTGTAATAGATTCTTATGATAAAAATATAGATACTAACAAAATATTTGAAGAAATAGTAAAATTAAATATGTAAAAATTTAGATATCTTTATTTAAATCTTTATATTTAATATTTTTGAAATATTTATTGTCTTCTTAATATAAAAAATACTTATTTAATCAATTAGAAGTCTATACTTTTGTCATGAAATTTCATTATTTCCCTAGAATTAATTTCATTATATTGTTTTCATTAAAAGTTCTATTGCTATATTTTAAAGAATTCATAATATACTTTTCAACAGTATTATAATCATAGTAAATCATTATATAATATCCGGGTCTCACCTTTTTTTTAAATTTATATATGTATATATATTCATAGTATTTTGATAATTTTAGCAATATTTTATGAAAGTATTTATTATCATAAGGAATAATAAAAAATAATAACTTTTTATCTAAATTTATCTCTAGGGGTGTTATTATGTCTCTTATATGTTCATTTAAAATTTTATCTGAACTTTTAATCGTATTGAATTTTATCCGAACAGATAAAAAATTGTTTAATGCAAAATCTCTAAAATATACTCTAAATAATCTATTAAAATATTTTAATCCTTTTGCATATTTTTTCTCTCTTCCAGGTCTTTCTTGATTAATAGCCGTTGGTAACCATAAAAAATATAATTTAAAATCTTTACGGATTAAATCAATATCATGCATAAAATCTTCAAAGATATTCATATCTCTCCATCTTATACTTTTTAATATACTTATGTATGTATTTATAGAACCAAAGTCACCAAACCTATTGGTACCTTTAATAATTTCATTTTCTTTATATATTTTAATAATTCCTTTTATTAATTCGTTCAAATAGTCAGGAAATATAACATCAAAATCTATATAAAATATATAATCTACATCTGGATGATTTTTAATCAAATTTTCTAATGCATATTGTCTTCCTAATCCCCTTGTAGATTTTCTTTGAAATACATCAATAAAATCATATTCTTTTAATATTTCAAATGTTCCATCTTTTGAAAAATTATCACAAACAGAAATTACAAAATCATATTTTAATTTTTTCTTTAAATCTTCAATTGTTGTTCTAACAGTATCTGCAGAATTATAAACAGTTCCATATATACCAAGTTTTACCATAGAAATATTTTCAATTAAAAATTATATAAAAATTATTTTTTTCTTATACAATGTAATATTCCTAAATTTTCATTTGTTCCTCCTCTAATAAATTTACATTCAAAATCATTATTTAATTTTTCTAATAATTTACTAACAGGAATTTTAGTATTATAAGCATGATATTCGAATCCAATTTCATCAAATTCTTTTATAGTATCATAATCTTTTAAAATTATATCATATTCACATCCTTCACAATCCATTTTTAATACTTGAGCATCTATATTATATTTTTCAATAATATCACTTAATTTACTTGCAGATACTTTAATTCCATTACTTTTTGATTCTAATAGTATGCTTTGCGTATTTATTACTGTTGTAGGAACATATATATAGTCTATTTCATAATTTATTCCTATATTTATTGGAATAATTTTATCTTCCATATTATTTAATTTTATATTTTCTATCATTTCTTTATAAGATTCAGGATGCGGTTCTATTGCATATACTTTTTTAGCACCTTTTAGGACAAAATATATTGATGAATCTCCAATAAATGCTCCTATATCTAATACTGATTTATTTTGAACATTAAGAAATTTATACTCTTCAAAATCGAATACATCAGATATTGATCCATAAGCATATTTAAATTTAATTCCATTTTTTTCCCAATGATCATCTTTATATTGCCAACCTAATTTTAATAATATGATCATTCCATAAATACTATTAGAATATAAAGCATTTAGTGATATAGAATATACTTTATCATCTAACTTAATTTTTATTTCATTTTTATTTATATCTACGATGTATCCAAGATAATAATAATATATTATTCTAGGATAAAGAAATCTAGATACTGTTACAATATCTCCATTTCTTAATCTTAATTCAATATTTTGTTTTCTTAAAATTAAATATTGATACAAACTTGAGGATAAATTTTTAATTAATTTTCTTGATTTAAATATAGCTTTAGATCCAACTAGTAATTTTTTATTTTATTCATTATAATAGAATTTTTGAAAAATTTTTAAATATATAGAAAGTTATAATATTAATAAAAATTAAATTATTTATATTTTTCTAAAATATCTTTAAGTTTATTATCTAATTTTTTAGTAAAATAATCCCAAGATATATCAATATTTTTTATATAATCCCTATTTTCTTTTCCTTTTTCTATTAATTTATCTTTATTTTTTACAAAATATTCTAATGAATTATATATTTCATTAATCATCGGTTCTTCATGAAATCTTTCCCTTATCCAATAAATCCCTGGTGCATTCTTTAATAATTCATAGCTACCAGCTGGATAGACATTAATTAAATACTTGCCTGCACTTATAGCCTCAAAAGGTACAATACCATAATCCTCCATATATGGTATATACACACATGCCAAAGATTTTGCATATAATTCTCTTAGTTTTTCATCGGATACGTTTATGAATATTTTAACATTATTCTGCAAATTATACTCTTTGATTAATCTCAATATTTTTAAATAATATTTACTATTTTCAATACCTCCAACTAAATATAATTTATACTCTGGATATTTTTTAACAAATTTTGCAAATGCTTTAACTAATATGTGTTGTCTTTTAGGTAATGCAAATCTAGCAACATACAAAAAATAGTCCTCTGGATTATCATTATATATATTTTGAATATCTACACCTGGATATATAACATCTGTTTTATTTATATCTATGAGGTTTTTATCTAAAGCTCTTTTCCTGGATAGTTCTGAATTAAATATTGCAAAATCTATTTTTTTCCATATTCTTTTTTCTAGAAAATTATAAACATTTAATGCTACTTTGTAGGGAAAAACTTCTATATTTGGTATTCTATATTTAAGATTCCAGTATATATCATATTTGTATGCAGCTCTTAAAATAGAATGAGAATATAAAACTTTTGGCATATTAAAATTCTGATTAAATAATAGTAATTCTGCAATACCAGCTGTAGATATTAATAATAAATCAAAATCATCAATATCAAATCTTCTTATTAATCTATCTAAAAATAATAATCCTCCTCTAACTAAATATTGTCTAAAAATTCTCTCAAATTTTCTATCATATAAATTAATAACATTTTTTTCTCCAAAATCATAAGTTTTTTCTCTAATATAAATCCAAGTCATTATCTTTATTTTATGCTTAGATCTCCTAAAATATTCATAAACTAATCTTTCCCCTCCCCCCTTTGATTTTAACCATGGATGAAATAATAAAACCTTCATAATAGAAAATAATTATGAAGATTCATAAACTTTCTTAAACATCTCCTCTATTTTTGGTAATATTATATTTGAATCAAATTTACTTGCAATTTCCCTGGCTTTTTTAGATAATTCTTCATATTTATCTTTATTATTTTTCCATGTTTGATAATATTTTAATATTCCATTAATATAATCTTCTATATTATTAAGTTTTGCATAATAAATTGATTCAGATTCTCCAAATGCACTTATTACATCTGGTAAATTTGATACAGCTACAGGATTTCCTACTGCTAAATTTTCTAATACAGCAAATGAAAATGTTTCATGCCTTGTAGGTAAGAACATTAAATTAGCTGTACTTATAAAATTAATAAATTCTTCTTCATTTAACATTCCTAAATATTTAACATTAGCTGGTAGATTTTCATATATTGGTTTATTACCAGTAATATAAAATTCTATATCATTATATTTCTTTAAAATTTCAGCAACTTTTATTAAAATATCTATTCCCTTTTGTATACTAACAGCACCTGGGCAAATTATTTTAAATTTATCATAACTTTTTTCTTTTGGTTTATATTTATTCAATTCAATAAAATTTGGAATTACAAATATATTCTTAAAACCCCTTTTTCTATATATATTCGCTCTATATTCAGTTAAAAAATGATGATAAGAATATTTTATTTTTCTAGCAATTATATTTTCTAATATTGAATAATAAACTCTTTGAATAGGTCTGTCTAATAGTATGTGATGCCCAAAAATAACTTTTTTTGAATATTTTAATATATCAATTTGTGTTCCAAACCCCAGATAAAATGCATATGTTATATCTGTATCTTTTAAATAATCTTTTATTTCACTTATATCATGTAATAAACCAAATCTTTTCTTATAATTAATTACTATATAATCAAAATTTAAATTATTTAAATCATATTTTTTATTAGCATTAGTAGTTATAACTCTAATATCGTGTTTTTTAGATAAATAAGATGCAACTTTTATTATCCATTTTTCAGAACCTCTATTAACAGATAAATGTGATATGCTAAATAAAGCAATTTTCATTAACTTAATTGAAGATAAAATTTTATAAATTTTTAGGCATTTTGAGCATTTACATCTATATATTTTCTTAAATATTTTTTGAATAATTTTCTAAATAATTTATATAAAATTATATTTAATAATCTTTAATGTAATTTTGTCAAATATTGATAAATATCCTTACATTTAATGATATCTTTTCAGTCAGTAATATATAGCATTTAATCGAATTATATTATCTACCTGATCTTTACCTTTTTGTTTTTCATAAATATACTGACGACCATATACTAATAATTTTCTAGCATGCATCTATTAAATTTATCGCTTGCTAAGTTTTTCAGTCTCCCAATAACAAACTAATGAGTCATCTAAATTCCATATTCTATAATTCTTTTATTAAAATACATAAAATACAACATCTGAAATAGTATATTTTTCTTAGATATTCTATTAATTTGCCTTTATCTTAACCTTACATGATACTAAATCAAACAGTTATTTAGCTTTAATTAAAAATAGAAAAATTATATTTCAAATTATAAAAATAAACTTTATAATAATTAAAATAATAATTAAAACTTATGTATATACGATAGTAAACCATTTTTAATACAATTTTACTATACTTTTCCTAACTTAATTTATTTCTTTTAATGCTTTCTCAAAATTTTCTACAGTCTTTGTCCATGTAAACTTTTTCGCAGTCTCTAGCCCATTTTCTATTAATCTTTCTCTCAATCTATCATCTTGAAGCACTTTCAGTAAATTATCTGTTAAGGATTTAACATCGCCAGGTTGAGAGATTAATGCATTAAAACCATTCACCGCATAATCTCTAGAACCTCTATTATCAGTCATAACTACTGGAGTTCCACAGGCCATAGCTTCTAATGGAGGTAAACCAAAGCCTTCAGCATAAGATGTATAAAGAAAAGCATCCGATGACGAATAAAGTCTAGATAACTTTTCATCATCAATATTTGAAAAAACAGTATAAGAAAAATTTAGGCCAATAGTTTTAGAATATTTTTTTACTAGATCTTTATTACCAACTATTATTGCATGAATAGGTATTTTTTTATTAACTATTTTTAAAACCTCTAAACTTATTTTATCACCCTTATATTCATAACCTCTCAATATTACCATAACTTTCTTCTTATTACTTTCTTTTGACTCACTTTTCGGTCTAAAAATTTCTAAGTTAACACCAGGGTTGGCTATAGTAACTCTAGCCGTAGGATTATTAGCAAGTATTAATTGTTTAACATAAGAAGAAACTGCAACAAAAGAGAAAGGAAGCTTTAGAGAGAGTTTAAATATGTTTAATCCAACTTTTCCTTCATTTATTTCAACTAATTCTGGAAGATCCTGTACCAAATAAAATGGATTTTTATTTTGTGAAAACCAAACTGAGAAAGCTGTCAGATAATAAGTAGCAATAGTAACATCTGCATCAAAATCTTTAATTAACTCAGCTAATTCAATAATACTATCGGGTCTTACACCTAGTAGCTTAGATGATATTGAACGAAAAACACCATAAGGAGTTCTCCTGATATTTGTAGAGTTATATGACTATAAAACTTATACAAGTTATACACTATTGAACGGAACATGTTTAAGTTTAATGGCTTATAAATAACATCTACCTTTAAATTTTTGAACCAACTATGATCTCCAGTTAAAGCAACTATTTTTACATCATGGCCTCTCTCCTTTAACCCATTAGCCACTTCAAATATATATCTAAACCCACCAGTCAGTCCCGTACTAATTAATGCGAACAATATTTTCATAAATTACTCTTATTACTAATGCCTAAAAAGTTTATTAATAGCTTATCTATATACTCATAAAATGTTAATTAGCGTAATTATATCAGCTTATGACAAAAATTCTCTTAAACTCAATAGAAAGTATTCATCCATAGTTATTAGATAAATCAGACGAAGTAATTATAGTTAAAAAATTAAAAATAAATACATGGATAATTAAGCTGAAAAGTCAAAATTTTGATATTTTTAGAAGAAATTATGACTTTAAATAAAAAATAAGTAAATATATAAATATATAATATTTTTTTAGTCTCTTTTATCCTATGATATAACACCATTAAAAGAAGGATTAAAGAAGACTTATGAATGGTATGTTGAAAATGAATGGTGGTGGAGGCCATTAATAAATGATAAATTCTTCAAAGAAGATGAACCTTGGAAAAAATAACTATTTATATAAAAATAAAAATTTATTTAATATAAAGACTAAATTAATAAAAATTTTATGAAGAAACTGCGTCTGGAATTGTGTTGCCTTGCTGTGGTTTTAATACTATTAATGGAATATATGTTTGTCCTACATTATATTGCGGATAAGTTTGATATGTACTCATAGTTCCTTTAAATATACTATATGTGTCTATAATTCCACTAGCAGTTGGATTTTGATTATTGGGACTATTTATAATTTCATCTGCAATATTTATCATTTCCTTTGCCAAGTTATATTGATAATTACTCGAGAAATCTATAACAACGCTGCTCTTAGTAACATCGTTATAGCCCCACAAAGCATTGGGATTATTATACACAGTATAACTATCTTGAAATATTGAATTATAATTTGCTAAATGATTTAATACATTAGAAAGTGTTGAAGAATTAACCGGTGTTGAATATAATCCTATATTTATTGGTTCATTGGATTGAATATCTATAATAAGTGTACCATTCTGATTATTTAATGTTAAATATTGTAAATCTGCTCTATCAAGAGCTATATACGTATTCCAACCATACTGTTGTGAAACACTGTATAAATTTTGTATAGTAACACCATTGTTTTCTACATAAGATATTGGTATTTCTAATGTTACTTTATCGCCACTAGGGTATGCAATTCCTTTTATAATTGCATCTCCATTAGCTATGTTAACAGAGTTAATTTTAATTACTGAAATATCATTAGAACTATTACCAAACAAGATTTCTTCTAGAGTTTGCCTCTTTTGTAATAATTGTAATTGAGTTTGAAGATTATATATTGTTTGATTATATTGACTTAATTCTTGTTTATATCGTTGTAATAGACTATTAAGATTAGCTATTGTTGAATTATATTGAGCTATTGTTTGATTATCCTGATTTAATAATTTTTGATATATATTTATTGTATTAGTAGCATTTCTCAATTCATCTTCAAGTTCGGATATTTTTATATTATCCTGATTTAATTGATTTTGAAGGTTATTTATTTCATTTTCAAGTTTAGATATTGTTGAATTGCTATAATTTGTTACATTTGAAGCCTTACATACTGTTATATTGTTTTGCTCATATATTGTTATGTTATTTGTTATGTTATTATGTTCATATATTGTTGAATTATTATAATTTGTCACACTTGAAGGATTAGTATCATTATGGCTTAATTGAGAAATTCCTATATGATTATTATGCTGATATAAACTAGATATATCTCCTAACAATATTCCTATAATAAATCCTGTAACACCAGTAATAGCACCCACTATGAGAGGAAGAGGAGCTTTACCATACATTAAATGTTCTGCATTTCTGTTTCCTTTTGCTATACGACTATAAATAAATGCCTGACTACCATAATATCCAATTCTACCATAGGTATTTGATGAAAGCGCTGCCATTAATGCAGATGGTATAATATATTTAGCTATCTTTAGATTTTCTTCAATTCTATTTTCCAAACTTTCTAGTCCACTCTTAATTTTACTTTTTTCACCTATAATAGAGTTTCTAAAGTTAGATAGTGCTTCCCACAACCCCATACAAGAATTTTATAGTAAAAATTTAAAAAAATTCTTTTTACTCTTATAACTTAAAAAAATAGACAATTATCTATTATGGTTCGATAAATTATATTTAGATTTAGAGAACATTATTATATTATGGTAAAAGCAATAATACTTGCTGGTGGATATGGTAAAAGATTGATCCCATTAACTTTAGAAAAACCAAAACCACTAATAGAAATAAAGGATAAACCAATTTTACAATGGCAAATAGAATGGTTAACTAAACAAGGAATAAAAGAAATAGTTTTAGCTGTGGGATATTTAAAATCCAAAATATTTGAAACTATCGGTGATGGTTCTAAATTTGGAGTAAAAATTATATTATAGTGTTGAAGAAGAACCTCTAGGAACTGGAGGAGCTATTAGAAAGGCAATGAGATATATTGATGAAGATATATTTATTGTATTAAATGGGGATATAATTACAAATCTTTCTATGAAACCCCTAATAGAAGATTTAAATAAAGATGTTATTTCGTCAATTGCTTTAGTACAAATGAGAAGTCCCTATGGGATAATTCAAATTGATAAAGAAAATTATATAACAGAATTTAAAGAAAAACCATTATTAGATTATTTAATTAATGCAGGAATTTATGTTTTTAATAAAGAAATATATAATTATTTACCTGATAAAGGTGATATTGAAGTATATACATTTCCTATACTTGCTAAAGAAAGAAAAATAAAGGGTGTTATTTATAAAGATATTTATTGGAAATCAATAGATAGTATAAAAGATCTTGAAGAAGTTAGCAAAGTAATTGATCAAATATATTCTTTATCATAAAATAAGCTAGGTTAATCTATAATAATTTTTCTATTAAAATTTTCAAAATAAATATGCAAAAAATGTCGTATAACGTTAGTTATCCGACATAAATAAGCTAACAATAACTGTAAATCTGATATTTTTTAGAACTGCAACAAAATTAATACTAAAGTATGATACGGGTTCCTTAATTGTTAATGATCGAAGT
>WYEB01000443.1_pt1 | contig 14982 bp, 14 predicted proteins | sample 6343061 | NCBI WGS metagenome assembly WYEB01 (sample SAMN13812332, study PRJNA600296) | hot springs metagenome | biome: ENVO:00000051; feature: ENVO:00002007; isolation source: sediment sample from Evening Primrose shelf | place: USA: Yellowstone National Park, Evening Primrose Hot Spring ... | reverse complement strand
AGGTGAAGAGCTTGGAGGCTTTGACGCGGCTCTACAGCTTCCTTGCCGAGGCCGGCGCGGACAGATCCACTGCGTTGTTGGCGGTGGGCGGCGGGGCGCTTCTAGACTTGGCCACCTTCGCTGCGGGGACCTACATGCGCGGGATAAAGCTTGTGCAGGTGCCGACGACTCTTCTGGCCATGGTGGACGCGGCGTTGGGGGGGAAGGGCGCCGTGGACTGGGGCCCCGTCAAAAACCTAGTGGGCGTCTTCTACCAGCCGTCCGCCGTCCTCTGCGACCTCGCGTGGCTCGACACCCTGCCGGACAGAGTCTACCGCTCCGCCTTTGCCGAGGTGGTGAAGTACGGCGTGGCGCTGGACGAGGAGTTCTACCGCTGGGCCGCAGAAAACGCCGACGCACTGCTGAGGCGTGAGGGGGAAGCCGTCGAGGAGGCCGTCTACAAGTCGCTTAGACTCAAGGCGCAGGTGGTGGAGATGGACGAGTTCGAAGAGAGGGGGGTCAGAAACGTGCTCAACGTAGGCCACACCGTGGGGCACGCCCTGGAGAGGGTCCTAGGCCTCCTCCACGGCGAGGCCGTCTCCATCGGCATGGCGGCCGAGCTTCGTCTGGCGCAGGAGCTGGGCTACCTCGCCGAGAGCCACGTCAAGGAGGTGGAGGATGCCTTGACGAAGTTTAAATTCCCAGTGAGGGCCGAGGCGACCCGGGAACAGCTGGAAAAAGCCGCGGCCCTTGTCAAGTTCGACAAGAAGAGGAGGGGCGACTACATATACATGCCGGTGGTGGTGAGGCTGGGCAAGTGGGTCTTGGAGAAGGTGAAGGTGGAGGACGCCGCCAAGGCCTTGACCTACGCGGTGCATGTTCTGCATTAGCCCCGGGAGGTTCGAAGGCAGGTTCGACGCCCCGCCCTCCAAGCCTTATTCACAACGCTTACTGCTGGCGGCGGCTCTGGCGGAGGGCGAGGCGGCCATCAGAGGCGTCGAGTGGAGCGACGACTTCGTGGCCATGTACAGGGCGGTGCAACCCCTGGCCAGGTTAACGGCTGAGGGACGGGACGTCTACGTGAGGCGGCGGGAGCCCGACTTCTACCGGGCCTTCAACGTGGCCGAAAGCGGCTTCACCCTCCGCACAGCCGTGGCGGTCTACGCCGGGGTGCCGGGCGCCACCGCCGTCTTCTACGGAGGCACCCTCCGGGGGAGGCCTATAGACGAGCTGGTGGCCGTCCTCAACAAGTTGACAAAAGTGGAGAAGGCGCCGGGGGCCGTCTTCATAGAGGGGAGGCGGCTGGAGCCCTTTGAGGTGGAGATACGCGCAGACGTCTCTTCTCAGTACATCTCCGGCCTTATGTACCTCGCCGCCGTGACGGGGGACGGCGTCGTGAGGTCGGTAGGCGCCAGGAAGTCTTGGAGCTTCGTGGAGGCCACGGCAGAGGTCTTGAGGACGTTCGGCGCAGAGGTGAGGCTGGGAGAGGCCGTGGAGGTCAGAGGCGGGTTGAGAAGCCCCAGCGAGGTGGAGGTGCCGGGGGACTTCAGCCTCGCCGCCTTCCTCATGGTGGCCGCCGCGGCCACCGGCGGCCGCGTGGAGATACGCGGCCGCATCGCCGACGTGGATAAGCCGGCGCTGGAGATACTCCGCAAGATGGGGGCAGACGTAGTCGAAAAAGAGAGCGCCGTGGAGGTGGGCGGGGCGTTTGCGAGAGGCGTCGACGTGAGTCTCGGCGGCAACCCAGACCTAGTCATGCCGGTGGCTCTGGCGGCGGCCATGTCCGGGGAGGAAACCGTAATTAGAGACGTGGAACACCTCCGCCACAAGGAGAGCGACAGGATATCCACCGTGTTGGATGTGCTACAGAGGATGGGCGTGTCGGCTTGGTACAGAGACGGCGCGCTCCACATAAGAGGGCCTCCCAGCAGGAGAAACGTCGTCTTTTCATCGCATGGAGACCACAGAATAGGTCTGATGGCCCTCGCCGCCGCCAAGGCCGTGGGGGGCTGTATAGACGAGGTGGCGCCTATTGCCAAGTCTTGGCCCACGGCGCTTTTGTATATTAACCGCTAAAAACTAAACGCCATGAGGATCGTCGTCACGGGCGGCGCCGGCTTTATAGGAAGCCACCTGGTGGATAGGCTGGTGGCCGAGGGGCATGAGGTGGTTGTGGTGGACAACCTCTCCTCTGGGAGGAGGGAGTACGTAAACAAGGCGGCGGAGCTCTGCATACGCGACCTCAAGGACCCGGACTGGGGGGTCGGCATACGCGGTGACGTAGTGTTTCACTTCGCCGCGAACCCCGAGGTGAGGCTGTCGGCCACGGAGCCTGTTGTTCACTTCAACGAAAACGTGTTGGCCACCTTCCACGTCCTCGAGTGGGCTAGGCAGACCGGCGTAAGGACTGTGGTGTTTGCCTCCTCCTCCACGGTGTACGGCGACGCGGAGGTCATCCCCACGCCGGAGGAGGAGCCGTATAGGCCGATCTCGGTCTACGGCGCGGCGAAGGCGGCGGGGGAGGTCATGTGCGGCACCTACGCCAGGCTCTACGGCCTGCGGTGCCTGGCGGTGAGGTATGCAAACGTCGTAGGCCCCCGGCTGAGGCACGGCGTAATTTACGACTTCATAATGAAGCTCAAGAAGAACCCAAACGTGCTTGAGGTTTTGGGAGACGGCACCCAGAGGAAGAGCTACCTCTACGTAACAGACGCCGTAGACGCCACCATATCTGCGTGGAGGAAGCTAGAGGAGCTGCAGCTCCCATTCCTAGCCATCAACGTGGGGAATGTGGACGCGGTAAGCGTGTTGGAGATTGCTCAGATTGTGGCAGATGTGTTGAAGCTCAAGCCCGAGATTAGGCTGGTGCCCGTGACGCCGGACGGCAGGGGGTGGCCCGGCGACGTGAAGTACATGACCCTCTCCATAGCCAAGTTGACGAAGATGACGGGCTGGAGGCCCACCATGTCCAGCGCAGAGGCCGTGAGGAGGACCGCAGAGGACCTGGCCAGGGAGCTATGGGGGCCGACACGGCCCTAGCGGCCGGTCTCCTCGCCGCAGTGATAATCTACACCTGGCTCAGAAGGAGAAAAGTCAACTGCAAGGTTTGAGATAGGAGTGCGACGAGGGCGCGGGACCGCCCTCGCCGGCCATCTCCCGGTTGACCAGCTTCTCCTCGTTGTCGAGCTTCTCGCAGAGCCCGGCGGCAAGCCCTCGGCAAACGGCCACCAAATGCAGTTTAAGACGCCAATAACATAAAAATCTATAGAACACCAAGAGAAAACAGTTTAAGGAGACGGGGAGAAGGGGGTTGACAAAAATGTTGGTTTAGAGACAGCGGTGCTCAACGCGTCCAGCTCTCTCTACGGCCCTTCGCCTGGCGGCCTCGTCTCTCAGCGCTAGGGCCCAGCCCTTGAGTTGCCACGCAACCTCCCCGCGGCGCCCGCGGTAGCCCCCTTGTTACCCTCAGGGATCTCCACGGCTCTGATTTTAGCAACCTCTTACGTAGGAATATACAGGAAAAAGGGCTTGGACGTAAGGAGGTTCTTGTGACTGGAGATATCTCCTCATGGGCGCCTGAATATTTTAAGAAGGTATTGTTTATAATTGTAAAGATAAACCCAAGAGAGTTGTTGGTTATAACAAATAAAAAGACGCCAAAGATCTTATAAACTGATGATAAAGTGGAGAAGGAGAGAGCCCCGTTTACCCGAGGCCGATTACGCCTTGAGACTGGCCGTGATGGCCGCCGAGGCTGAGGTGGATGAGGAGACGGCTGACCGGTTGCTCTACGCGGCGTCTTCCGCCGTGCTACGGGCGGAGCGCCCGGAGGACGTGATGCCAATCTTGGCGGCGCTGAGGCCTCTGGGCGAGAAGGCACCACACAGATACGTCCTTCTGCTGACCTACGCCTCGGCAATGGCGGCGCTGGATCAAGAAACGGCGCAGTATGTCTACGACGCGTTGCGGCAGTTCAAGAGCCGCCTCCTTGAGACGGGGCGTAATTGGTCTCTGGTGGAGGCCGTCGTTGCGTATGCAAATCTGTTGAAGAAATACGCGATCCCCGCCGACAGCTGGGAGGACGCAGTGGCGGACATGTGCCAGTTATACGCCGCTATAGCGGCGCCGAGCCGCGGCTCCCTGGCGCAACGCCTGCTCGGCGCCATAGCTAAGGCGCATGTGATTACTGTAGCGCTGAGTAGCAACGCCTTGGCGCCGCTTGTGCAAAGACGCTGCAGCTTAGGCGACCTCGTAAGGGAGGCCGAGGCGGTGAGGGACGCGCTAGACATCAGGCCAGGCGAGCTGAGGAAAATTGAGAAGGACGACGCGGATTTCGCCGAGCTGGTAGCGGCGTGGGGCGCCGGTGCCGAGAAGTCGCTTAAGGCGCTGAGGGCAATGCTCACAGCCGAGCTGGCCCGCCACAAGCTCTTCCGCGCCGGGGAGCCGGAGGATGCGGCGAAGGAGTTCGAAAAGGCGGCGGAGATGTACAGGGGGCTGGAGTGGGGGAGCTATATCGCCGCCCGTAGCTGGGCTGTTAGAGCCCGTGTCTTAGCCGCGGGGAGCTGGGGTGAGCTCTTGGAGAGAGCCGAGGGCTTCCAGAAGTTGTGCAGAGAGACGGAGCCCCCCAAGCCAGCCGCCGTGTACTTAGCGCCAGCAACGTACGCGCTCGGCGACTGTTTGGTCTACTTGGCGGCCTCCGGCGACGAGAAGAAGGCAGAGAAGTTGTTGAAGGAACGGCGACAGTTGCTGGAGTACGTCCCATGGGTCTCTGTGACTGCTCGGCTTATGCTTAGGCTTTTCGGCGTGGGGGAGGGGGCAAGCCGGGAGGAAGTCGTGGGCGCGTCTGTGCCAGACGCCGATCAAGAGCTCGTCGAGAGACTAAAGTCGGAAATAGAGAGCAAGGCGCCGGAGGCACGCCCCCTGCTGGACAGGGCGGACGGCAAGACACTTGCGGAGGTTCTGGCGCCTGGAGACTTTCGAGCACAACTCGCTCTCATGTTGTTAGCGGCTGTGGAGGGCAGGGCCGACGCGGTTAGGCTACACGGCCTGTGGGGCTTTGTGGCGTATGGAGAGCCCCTGCTCCGGCAACTCTTCCGCGCCGTCTACGAAAACTGCGGCGACTTAAACAGCGAGGGATGCAGGATGGCTCTGTTGAAGCTGTACTACTTCTAGCGGCGCCTTCTGCAACTTCCTCAGGCCGCGGGTTTTAAATCTGCCTGTGTCTCGCCGTCGGCGGTGTGGCCAACTCTCCAGCACCGGCGTTTTTACCTCCCTCGCAATCCTCGCCTTCGACTGTGCATCTGTCCAGTTCGTGGAAGAGCTTTCTGTCTCTTCCCGACGACTTATAGGCATCTCTCTTCTCTCCGCTCAAGGGTTAGGCCTGGACGATGTGCGCGTAGGGGCTCCGCATGCGTTCAGCGCAAGGGGTGCCGAGCCGCCTCTCGCCTTCGGCGCCCTCAACGCCTTAACCACATCGCCAAGACATAGAACGCGGAGGTGGCCTCTCCCAACCAGTCCACAGGTGAGTCTCAGCAGAGAGCCTCCGCTGAAGCTATAATGGACGCGTACTTTTCCACGGCAACTCCAGAGAGCCGGGGAAGAGGGCGGTGACGTATATAGAAAAGCCGAAGAGGTCGTGGAGAGAGGCGAGGCGGCAGACACCCTGAGACACACGGACGTAAAGAAGGCCGAGGTGGAGGTAGGGGGCAGGAGACGTGTAGTGGACGTCCTCGGCGGAAGGGCCCAACTTGAGAGGAGCGGAGAGAAGTTGATGAGGATTAAGATAGCTGGCGAGGTGGACGGCGTGAGGTGCGGCTACAAGATTGCCTTCGGCACATATGGAGAAACAACGCAACTAAGGGCTTCGCCGTGGCGAGGGCCGACGCCACCAGCGGCAGGGAAGCAGACGCCGAGAGGCTCGCCGCTCTCGTAAAGGCCATTACGGGCGAGGAGCCGAGGATACGCCGGAAGAGCGAGGGCGCTATAGAGGTCATATGCGGTAGAGAGCATCTAGACGGCTTCAAGCGCTACGCCGAGCTCGCAGACGCCATAGAGAAGTGGCTAGAGGAGGCGAGAGCCCCGCCCATGGGCCGGGGGCTGGGGGCATCGCGCTTACTTCATGGCTCACAAATAGGCGGAGTGGAGGACCACAGCCCGAGGTGTTGCCCCCATCTTCATGTCGCTGGCTGGCGAGCGTACCGACCTGGGTTTCTCCACCACAGAAGAGGAACATATGCCTTAATCAGCAAGAGACCTCCGGCTTATAACTATTCCTCACCTCGCCCTCAATAATCCTCTCGCCGCCGTGGTCGTCTACACCTGGCTCAGAAGGAGAAAGGTCAACTGCCGAACTTAACCACGCGCCTCCCCAGGTGGGATGCCTTAGGCGTCTCCTCTAGGAGCTTGGGGAGCTCCGAGAAGCTGTGGACTGTGTATATGGGCTTCACGGCGCCTCTCGCCAACAGCTGAAGCGCCTCCTCTAGGTCCTTCCTGTTTCCCTGTATCACAGGCAGGATCTCGACCTCCTTCAGTATCAAGAGGCCGAGGGCGACGGGAGTGGGTTGGGGGTCTACGTTGCCGATAAGCGCAATCCGCGACCCCCAGTTAAGCGACCTGATGGTCTGCTCCAAGGTGGGCCCGCCGACGGCCTCCACCGCCCCGTCTGCGCCGCCCAGCTTCTTGATCTCCTCCGAGAAGACCTTGCCGGTCACCACGTGGTCTGCATATTTGGAGACGGCCTCGGCCTTGGCGGGGCTTGTGACTGCTATTACCCTCGCCCCGTAGGCCCTGGCCACCTGCACCGCGTGTATCCCCACGCCGCCGCCCGCACCGGTCACCAACACCTGCATACCCGGCCTCGCGCCGATTTTCCTCACGCCCCGCACCACCGTGGAGAGGACACACGCCGCGAAAGACGCCGCCTCAAGGGGTACCCCCGGCGGGATCTTCACCAACGACTTGGGATCCGCCGAGATGTACTCCGCAAAAGCCCCCGGCAGATCCTCGCCGTAGATCTTCCTGTTGCGGCAGAGGTACTCCCGGCCGGACCTGCAGTACTCGCACTCGCCGCAGTACTCAAACATCATGCCGGCCACCGCGTCGCCAGGCCTCAGCCCCGACACGCCCTCCCCAACCTCCTCCACAACCCCCGCGAACTCGTGACCCGGCGTGGCGGGGAGCCTAACCCTCTGGAAGCCCTGCCAAGCCAAGTAGTCGCGGTAGCAGACCCCAGCTGCCGCCACCCTCACCACCACCCTGCCCGGCGCCGCCCTGGGCTTCTCGGCCTCGGAGAGGATAGGCGGCTCCCTAAAGTTGCGGAGAATATACGCCTTCATGAATAAAAGAACCTTACTGCTTATAACTATTCCTCCGCCTCCACCGCGCGCACGCCTATGCCCAGGAGGCGCCTCATCACCCTGTCTATAAGCCTCACGTAGGACCCCTTGTGGCCTATAAACGCGCCGAACTCGCTCCTTTTCACCTGCACCAGAAGCTCCGGCCCGGCGAAGTCGGCGTCTGCTATGTGCTTCGAGATCCAGCCCACCGGGTGCACAGCCCTGATCCACTGCTTGAAGTCCAGCGTCATCTCGAGGAGCCTCAGCCTGGCCCCCACCTCGTTCTCGATGGTCTTGATCCTCTCGCCGCCCCGCCCCACCACCCTGCCCAGCTGGCCCTCCTTAACCACCAAGAGGGCGTCAGGCACGTTCTCCCCCCTAATGCCCAGGGAGTCCTTGTCGGCCCTGAACTCCACGGCCGTGATGATGTCCGCGTCTGGGGCGAAGATACGCGCTGTCTCGTATATGTAGCGCTCCGTCTCGGAAAGTTGCCTCTTCCTCATCCTCAGCTCCAAAGCCAGCTTGATGCCCCTCCGAGCGCCGGGCCTCACGATGTCCTTCACGCCCAGGTCCACCACCTCCGCCTTCTCCTCCCCCAGCAGAGCCTCCCTGAGGAGCGTAGCGCCGTCTTTTTCCGCGTCAGCGGGCCTCTGGAAGATGGGGTCGCCGGCCACCATCAACCTGCTACCCCTCCCCAGCCTGATGAGCATCTCAGCGGCGCTCTCCGGGCGGACGTTCTGCGCGTCGTCTAGAAAAATGACGCTCTCGTCGAAGGTCCTCCCCCTTAGATACGACACATCCGTCACAATGACCTTCTCCTCCCGCAACAGCTTCTCCACGTAGGCGCGGTCGGCGTAGGGGCCCAAGATGTCCTCAAGATAGGTGGAGGCGATCTTGTAGTACATCTCCCCCAGCCTCTCAGGCGTCAACACCTCGCCCGTGGCCACGTCCACTATGGGCCTCGCGATGATGAACCTCCTCGCCCTACCGCTCTCCACAGCCCAGATGCCGTATGCAATGCTAAGAAGCGACTTCCCGGTGCCGGTGGGCCCGAAGAGCCCAACCAGCTCGTTCTCGGGGTCCTTCAACACGTTGACAGCCCTCTCCTGCCCAACAGTCATGGGCTTCAGCTTGTCGAACATGGCTACGCCACATATAATTGCTTATAAACATTATACCTAAACACAGCCATGCAGGCGCCAAAGGTGGCCGTGGCGGCGCTGGCGGTAAAAGACGGGAAGATCCTCTTGGTGAAGAGAAAGTACCCACCCAGCGCGGGCAAGTGGAGCCTCCCCGGAGGCCACGTCGAGCTGGGGGAGAGGCTCGAGGAGGCCGTGTTGAGGGAGCTGGAGGAGGAGACGGGGGTAGACGGAGTTGTGAAGGGCTTCCTCGCCCCCGTGGAGTACATAGAGCAAGACGGCGGACAGGTGAGGTACCACTTCGTCATCTTGGTCTACCTCGTGGAGGCGGCAGGCGAGCCCCGCGCCGGGGACGACGCCGCCGAGGCCGCCTTCGTGCCGCTGGAGGAAGCGCTGAAGATGGACCTCACAAAAACCACTTTCGAAGTCTTACAGAAGTTACCGCCTCAGCGCTGAGATCCTGACAAACGCCTCCTCCACCGCCCTACCTATCTGCGCCTCGGCGGGGGACAGCTCCAGCAGAGCCTTTATGGTGGTGCCGCCCGGCGTCGCCACGTACTGCGCCAGCTTCTCCAAGCCGAACCTGTCGTCAAGCGCCGGAAGCGAGGCCATGAGAGATAGCACTATCTCCCTCGCCAGGTCCCAAGGAATCCCGATGTTGACGCCTGCCCTCACCAACGCCAGCGCCAGCTCCGCGACGATGGCGGGGCCCGAGCCGAGGAGGACAGTCAAGGGGTCTATAAGCCTCTCCTCCACCCAAAAAGTCGGCGCCACGCGGGCGAGGACGGAGTTAACCAGCTCGTCGTACTGCCCCGCCACCGCTATGGCCGTGAGCCCCACATTAGTCATCGCCCTGTAGGGCCGCGAGGAGAGGCGGCGCAAAGACTCAAGCGAGGCGCCTGCCACGAAGGAGACCAGCGGCTTATCCACGCGGAACTCCAGCTCAGGAAGGTTGACGGGCTTCACCGCCAGGATCAACACGTCGCTGTTCTCCACCACAGCCCCGTTGTCTGTATACGCCTCAAGCCCCAGCGAGAGGAGCCTCTGCCGGGACCTCTCCGATTTGACCGAGGCGAGAACCCTCACGCCGTTGCCCCGCAACCTAAGCGCAATCTGACTACCGAGCTTACCTGCGCCGATAACGCCCACCGTCAACTGGGGGACGCATGTATTGAGGAAAAAGACTTATTTAAATAGTTAAATGCAGTTCTATGTACTTCGCCGTCATCGGCGCACACGTCCGCGGCAAGTCCGCAAGCCCGGCCATGCATAAGGCCTCCTTCAAAGCCCTGGGCATCGACGCGGAGTACATAGCCCTAGACGTGCCCCGGGAGGAGCTCCCATGCTTCCTGCAGCTGGCCAGGCTCAACCTCAGAGGCTTCAACGTCACCATACCTCACAAGGAGGAGGTCATGAAGCACCTCGACGCAGTGGCGGCAGACGCCAGAGCCGTGGGCGCGGTGAACACAGTCCTCGTCGAGAGGAACCTCCTGGTGGGCCACAACACAGACGCCCACGCCGTGTACCGCCTCGCGGGGCCCCACATGGCTGGCGCAGAGGTGCTCATCCTCGGCGCAGGCGGAGCCGCCCGCGCCGCGGCCTTCGCCGCCGTGAAGGCGGAGGCCAAGGCCGTGTACATATACAACAGAACCAGCGGAAGAGCGGAGGCCCTCGCCGGGGAGTTCGCCGAGAAGTTCAGCCGGCGGGTGGAGGCCGTCGGCGCGCCGGTTAAGGCGGACGTGGTGATAAACGCCACGCCGGTGCACGACGCCGTGTTGGCAGACCTAAATGGGGCCTCGCTCTACGTGGACTTCGTCTACATACCGACCCCCCGCACGGCGATGGTGCAAGAGGCGGAGAGGCTGGGCGTGAAGGTCATAGACGGCGTAGACCTCCTCGTGGAGCAGGGGGCACAGGCGGAGAAGATCTGGCTAGGCGTGGAGCCTGACAGAGAGGTGATGCGCAGAGCCGTCCTCCAGTTCCTGGGAAAAACATGAACACCTTCGGCAGGGAGTTCCGCATAACCACCTTCGGCGAATCCCACGGAAGGGCGATAGGCGTGGTGATAGACGGCGTCCCCGCCGGCCTCGAGCTCAAGGAGGAGGACGTGAGGAGAGAGCTGGACAGACGCATGTTCTGCCACATCCCCGTCCTAAACCCGCGTTGCGAGCCCGAGGAGTTCGAAATACTGTCAGGCGTAAAAGACGGCTACACCCAAGGCACCCCCATAGCCATAGTGATATGGAACAAAAAGGTCATCTCCAGCTACTACGACGAGCTCTGGATGAAGCCCCGGCCGGGACACGCCGACTTCACCTACTACCTCAAATACGGCAGACACTACGACCACAGGGGGGGAGGCAGAGCCTCCGGCAGGACCACAGCCGCGCTGGTGGCGGCCGGGGCTGTGGCCAAGAAGCTTATTGCGCACCTCGGCGTAGAGGTCGTGGGGCACGTGGTGGAGCTCGGCGGCGTGGAGGTGGGAAAGCCCTACACCGTGGAGGACATCAAAAACAGCTGGCGCAAACCCCTGCCTGTAGTCGACGACGAGGCCCTCGCAAAGATGCTGGAGAAGATCAGAGAAGCCGTCCTCGAAGGCGACAGCATAGGCGGCGCCGCCGAGGTCTGGGCCGTGGGCGTGCCGCCGGGCCTCGGCGAGCCCCACTTCGGCAAGATAAAAGGCGACCTAGCCGCAGCCGCCTTCTCCATACCCAGCGCAGTGGCCATGGACTGGGGCGCCGGGAGGAGCTTGGCGAAGATGCGGGGAAGCCAAGCCAACGACCCCATAACGATAAGAGACGGAAAGCCGAGCCTAGCCACGAACAAAATAGGCGGAACCCTCGGCGGAATCACCACAGGCGACCCCCTCTACTTCCGAGTCTGGTTCAAACCAACCCCCTCCGTCAGGAGACCCCAACAGACAGTAGACCTACAACAGATGACCCCCACCACCATACAGTTCAAGGGCAGATACGACGTCACCACCGTCCCCAAGGCGCTGGTAGCCCTAGAAGCCATGACGGCAATCACGCTGGCCGACCACATACTACGCGCAGGACTCATCAGAAGAGACAAGCCGCTAAACCCGTAGCTTCAACAATCCACCCCTGCAACAGAATCGCCGACAATCCACGCCGCAACCCCCGGACCGTTGCGCTTAAGCGTGTGGAGACTCGCGACTCGTATTAGGCGGGCAACCAGCCGTGTTTAGTCCTCACAAGCCCCCTCCTCCGGACGTATTCCTCCACCTTTCTCCTCACCTCCTCCAGCTTCCCCCGGTCCCCACATATGGGCTTCGCGTCTGCCACGGCGTCCAGCACCACCATAGACCACTCCAAGACCTCGTCAAGTTTGTCCAACGGCAACCAGACCACCTGGCTGACCCCTCTGTGTTCCACCTCGTAGCCGCCGCTTTCCACCACCGCCAGGAGGTCCCAGTCGCTCAGCGGCGTGTAGTCCCCCCTAGCCCTAGAGCCGAAGAGAGCCACCACAAGCGCCCTCCCGCAGAGCTCCTCTATAAGCCTACGCGCCTCCTCCTCCCTGGCCCTCGCCACTTCACGCAAGGCCGCCAGCCACCTCTCGAACACACCTCCACACAGCATCCATCACTTCATCGCCTCCTCCGCCTCCCACAACCTGCTTCGCTGAGGCGCGCGTCTGGGCACCTGGCCTGTATGTAATGCGTCTCCAAGGCCTCGGCACACCTCATCACGCCCTCAGGCACAGGCCTCCCCAGCGCCAGATACGCCAACAGCTCCGACACGGCGTGCGTCAACGGCCGGGACCCAGTCAACTTAATCAACACACCCTTCAACAGAAACTCGGCGGCTTGTTGCGCGAAAAATGCGGCCGAGTCGTACCTACCGCTTCTCAAATCCTCCTCAGCATACTCTCTAAACCTCAACGCCTTTCTAATCCAGACCTCATAACTCACAAATCTATGAGACGACAAAGTAATATCTTTTACAGTCGTAGACGCGGCGACATGGCAACCAACGCCTTGCCCCCAGCGCCGGAGCCGGCACCGAAGCGGAGCCGGACAAATCATCGCCAGCGTAATACTCTCCTTCTGTCCCTGACCTTGGATACGCGCCGTAGCATAACGAAAACAAAGACCAACTACGCAACGAGACGACATGCCGCAGACGACCCACGCCGTGGAGACAGCCGCGTCCACCTGCCGGAGACGTGAAGGAGGGGCACTGCCTCGGGCTGAAAAAGATATGAGCTGAGATGTAGCTATCGAGCGGGCTAGAAGCTCGATAATGCAGAAGACGTACGACGTGCTTGCGCGCTACGGATATCTCCAGAATCTGCGCAGAGAGGTCGGGAAGGCCGGCTTAATAAATACATTTAACCTCCTCCTCGCTAAGGTCGTGTTCCGCGTTCCCAACGTAGCTGAACCTATCCTCCTGTGAACATGATGCAGTCTGGGATCCAGAAATACGAGGTTGTATCCACATCGGAGTCTCGTCGAACCCGCTCGTGCAGCAGGTACGAGTCAGCGCGCCGACGACCTTTGATCATAAGACGGGGCACCGGGACGCCTAAGGAGGTGGTGTCCGGGAAGGCGGATGCCATCGTTGGAATCGACGAGTGGGGCCGCGTAGTTAATGTTGAGTAGTGAGTTTGCCGAGTACTTCATTGATTTTCCATGGGAGCTTAGAGCGGCGTGCAGATTTAAGCCCTACGTCTCAACCCGCCTTATTGACTCTTGGATCAGAAATCCAGCGGTGCGGCGAGGCCCTGGCTAGTTATGAGGCGCCGGCTTTAAAGAGGGCGCGGTTGAGGCTGCCATTGAGCGGGAAAGGCTTAAATCTCTCTCCGCGGCTGTGGACGTGCTCTCTCTTTCAAAGCCTTGGGTGGATTTAGAGAAGTACCGACGGGATCGCCTAAAGGAGGCTTTATACGAGGCAGAGCTCGCAGAGGAGTTTTTAAAAAACGGCGTTATTCGAAACGCCGCCGGCAAGGCGTTTCAAGCAGTCAAGGCCTATCTGGCGGCTGTGGCCGCGGCGCAGAGAGATAAGGTAGCCGCCGCCTTCCCAGGGAGGCGCAGGCTGAGCCCCACTAAAGTCGTAGAGAGGGGGGAGTGGATCATCGCCGTGATGCCGACATCTAGGATGCGGGAGGTGGCGGCCATAGTCGGCGACAGAGAGCTACGGCTAATGGTCGAGCTGGCCTTAAACCTCCACGAGTTTCAATACAACGGCCTTGATGGAGATGCGGTGTCTAGATACGCCAGCGAGGAAATGGTAAAGAGAGACATAGAAGAAGTGGTGGCCTACATCAAAAGAGCGGCGTCTAGTCTGCACTCTTAACGCGGCCCCCGCGGAAGGCCCCCACGGCGCACTGAGCCAATTATCGTCCCCGATGACTACAGCCGGCGGCCTCACGCCGATAAACCTCAACGATACAACAGCCCAAACATGCAACCCCCACGCCGAACCTCCTCCCACTCCCGCCGCACGTCCCGCACGGCCTGGAAACGCGCCGCAACCGAGAGCTACGCGGCGTAAACATTTTAACCCCCGCCCCCTGGGAGGCGTGGTGGAGGTGGTCGTCGGCACGGTGAAGAGCGGCGGCTCAGATCCTCGTAGAGGGGGCCCCGGTTCTTGACAGGCGGAGGCGAGGCTGGGTCACAGTAGGAACAGTCCTCCCAAAACAAAGCATAGTCAAGCAAGGCCCCCTCCACCCGCTCAAACCTCCACTCAGCCCCCACAGACGCCCTAACCAACACAGAAGAGTAGTTAAGATCCCACCAACGAGCCAAATCAAACACCTTAAGAAACACAGAACCACGGAGATCAGACGTCTCGTTGAAGAAATACAACGCCCCGTTAGACACCTGAACACCCGCAAAAACCCCAACACCAACAACCACACCCCCCTACCCACGCTGGAGAGTTCTTCGCAACTTCGAACCCAAGGGTGGTCTTAACAGCTCAGAGAAGGTTTGCCTCTTTAGCTCGAAGTGGAAGTGCCACAGTTGGTTTTTCCAGAGATGGTGCGACGTCTCTGATGTTTTGTGTGTAGTGAAGGTTTTACAACGAAACAGACCTAGATACCAACCAGCTCATCACTCCTCTACTGAAAGAAGAGAAACCTCACAACAACAGAGATCACACCATAAGAAGACCCCCACGCCGCCGCCTCCGGCCCTTTCGCCCGCCGCCCCGCACGCTCGGGCGATTGGGAGGGGCCGGCTCCCCCCTCGGGAGAACCCTCGGGGGTTACACCGCCCCTCCATCAACCCCGTCTTCTACGGGAGCCCTCGCGCCCCGGGGTTGCCCCCAGGGCAACGGCCGCCTCGTCTCGGGGAGGGCTTCCCGCTTAGATGCGTTCAGCGGTTATCCCCTACGGCGTGGCTGCCCGGCAGTGCCCTGCCGGACAACCGGCACACTAGAGGCCACGGCGCCCCGTTCCTCTCGTACTGAGGGCACCTTCCCCTCAGGCGGCCAACGCCCCCGACAGGTAGAGACCGACCTGTCTCGCGACGGTCTGAACCCATCTCACGTTCCCCTTTAATGGGC